>Ga0307305_10000097_pt1 | contig 24598 bp, 21 predicted proteins | sample ER_DNA_186_FD_194512 | JGI IMG/M metagenome (GOLD analysis project Ga0307305, IMG submission 194512) | Bulk soil microbial communities from the East River watershed near Crested Butte, Colorado, United States - ER_DNA_186 | ecosystem: Environmental > Terrestrial > Soil > Floodplain | place... | reverse complement strand
CCACCTCGGTCGGGTAGACGTTCTCGCCGCCGGTGATGATCAGGTCGCTGAGTCGGTCGACGATCGTCAGGTAGCCGTCCGCGTCGAGGGTGCCGACATCGCCGGTGCGGTAGAAGCCGTCGGCGGTCAGCGACCCGGCGGTGGCCTCCGGGTCGTTCCAGTAGCCGGGCAGCGGCGCGGCGCCGCGCACCTGGATCTCGCCGCGCTCCCCCAGCCTGACCTCCCAGCCCAGCGACGGCCGGCCCGCGGTGCCCAGGCGCCCCCGGGCCGGGTCGTGGTCCTCCGGCGGCAGCGATGTGATCGGCAGCGGCCCGGTTTCGCTGCTCGCGTAGTTCTGCCGGAACCGGCAGCCGAGCACGGCCACCGCCCGCTCCAGCAGCTCGGGCCGGATCGGCGAGGCGCCGTAGACCACCTCGATCAGGTGGGACAGGTCGGGCGGCTCGGCGCGCGAGCTCACCTCCTGCGTCACGGCGTGGATCAGGGTGGGCACCAGCTGGGTGAGCTGGATCCGCCGGCGCACCAGCTCGTCGACGAAGCCCGCCGGGTCGAAGCCGGCCAGGAGGTGCAGGTGCCCGCCGGTGAACAGGGTGTAGCTGAGGTTGGCCAGGCCCGCGACGTGGAACAGCGGCAGCGCGGACAGGTGCCGGGCACCGGGGACCGCCTCGGGCACCTCCAGCTTCATGAACACCACGGCCGTGATCAGCTGCTGGTGGGTCAGCGGCACCAGCTTGGGACGGCCGGTGGTGCCGCTGGTGTGCACGAGGATGGCGGGCTCGGACGGGCGCAGGCGGGACACCGGACGTTCGGGCGGGGCGAGCCGCGCGCCGTCGACGGCGGGTAGTGCACCGTCGGCCGCGGGCTGCTGGCCGACCAGGTCCAGGATCGGAACGGGGCGGTCCAGGCCGGCGGCCGCCTGCCGGGCCAGCGCGGCGCAGTCGGCGTCGGCGAGGACGGCGGCCGGGTCGGCCAGCCGCAGCAGCGCGGCGACTTCGGGGGCGGCCAGCCGCCAGTTGACCGCCGCGGGCAGCGCCCCGGCCCGGATCAGGCCGAGCATGGCCGTCACCCAGCCGGCCTGGTTCCTGGCGATGACCGGCACGACGTCGCCGGGACCGATTCCGGCCGCGGCGAACCCGGCCGCCGAGCGATCCACCGCCGCGGCGAGGCCGGCATAGGTCAGCTCCGCGCCCTGCTGGTCGGACAGCGCGTTCGCGCCCGGGTGGACCGCGGCCCGCCATTCCAGGACGTGGATCAGGGACAGCAACGGCCTAGGCCGGGACGCCGGTCCGGTCGGCCGCGGTCTTCGGCTCGTGCCGAACGTCGCCGGGCTGGCCCATAGCCCGCCGCCACGAGGCGAACTCGAGCAGGATGCCGTCCGGGTCCTGGAAGTAGAACGAGCGGACGAACACGCCGGGATGCAGTTCCCTGGCCACGCCGAACTCGCTGTCGTCGTGGTCGATGATGGGGCTCACCCGTACGCCCTTGGCCTTCAGCTTGGCCCGGTACTCGAGGAACCGCTCCTCGGGCACGTTGAACGCGACGTGATTCATCGAGCCGACCGCGCTGGTCCACTCGCCCAGGCCGGGTACGGTCACCGGCGCGGAGATGCCGGGGACCGGATCGGGGGCGTCGGGGAACCAGAAAAACGCAAGCGCGTTGCCGCCGCCCATGTCAAAGAAGAAGTGCTGGCCCGCGCCGCCGGGCAAGTTGATCGTCTTGATCAGGCGCATGCCCAGCACTTCGGTGTAGAACTCCACGGTCCGCTTCATATCCGAGCAGACCAGGGCCAGGTGGTTGACGCCGCCGAAATCGAACTCCTCGTTCCGCCATTCCATGTGCGTTCCTCCTCTGGCCTAGCGGTCAGATCTAAATCTAAACTCAGTTTCAGTTCCGCGCCAGGGCGGGGGGATGGGAGTGGCCGGTGACCGAGATCGTGAGGGAGTTCATCGGGCTGCCGTCGCCGGCGGTGGGCCGGGCTGGCGCGGGTGGTCACCCGTGCCAGGGCATCTATCACCGCCCGGCGTCCGGCCAGCCGCGGGTCGCGTTCATCGCCACCCACTACAACGTGGACTTCTCCGAGCACTACCTGGCCAGCTTCATGGCCGAACGAGGCTTCGGGTTCCTCGGCTGGAATACCAGGTTCCGCGGCAACGAGGCGCATTTTCTCCTGGACCACGCCCTGGCCGAGATCGGCGTCGGGGTGCGCTGGCTGCGCGAGCAGGCCGGGGCCGAGCAGGTGGTGCTGCTCGGCAACTCGGGCGGCGGCTCGCTCATGGCCGCGTATCAGTCCCAGGCGACGGAGCCCAGCGTCCGGCCGGTGACCGGGATGCGGCCGCTGCCGGCCATCGAGGACCTGCCACCCGGCGACCTGTACGTGGCGCTGGCCGCGCATTCGGGCCGTCCGGAGGTCCTGACGGCCTGGCTCGACGCCTCGGTCACCGACGAGAGCGATCCGCTGTCGGCCGACCCGGACCTCGACCCGTTCGACCCGGGCAACGGCCCGCCGTTCAGCGCGGACTTCCAGCGGCGTTACCGGGCCGCGCAGAGCGGCCGCAACGAGCGCATCACCGGGTGGGCGCTGGCGGAGCTCGACCGGCTGGCCGGGACGCGGGCCAGGGACCGGCTGTTCACGGTCCCGCGCAGCTGGGCTGACCTGCGCATGATCGACCCGTCGATCGAGCCGTCGGACCGGCGGTCGAACTCGTGCTACCTGGGCGACCCGATGCGGGCGAACTACGGGGTGTTCGGCGTGGGCACGGTGAGCACGCTCCGCAGCTGGCTGTCGATGTGGAGCCTGCGCACCTCGCAGTGCACCGCGGCGCCGCACCTGGCGCGGATCACCCAGCCCGCGCTGGTCATCCACGCCACCGCGGACACCGGCGTCTACTCCAGCGACGCCCGCGCCCTGTACGACGCGCTCGCCGCGCCGGACAAGACGCTGGAGTTCATCAAGGCCGATCACTACCTGCAAGAGCCCGACGGCGCGCGAACGCAGGCCGCCGACCTGATCGCCGCCTGGGTCGCCACCCGCATCTAGCCCTCAGCCGCCGCCGGCTCGCTGTTGACAGCCTTATCGGATGCCGATGCCGCCGTCGGAGTGGACTACGGTGCCGGTGATGCCGCGGGCCCGGTCCGAGGCCAGGAAGACGTAGCTGCCCGCGTGGTCCTCGCCGCCGAGCGCGACGTGCAGCGGGGTGCGGCGGCGCAGGTCACCCTCGCGGCCCGGGGCCGCGTCCAGCACCTGGCCGTCCAGGCCGAGGCTGGCCGGCCCGGTGAGCTCGGTGCCCAGTGTGCCGCCCGGCGCCACGCCGTTGACCCGGACCTCCGGGGCCAGCTCGTGCGCCAGCGCGATCACGCAGCCGCGGACGGCGAACTTCGACGCCACGTAGAGCACGCCGCCGCGGCCCGGGTAGAAGCCGGACGTGGACACGGTCAGCACGACCGAGCCTCCCGCCCGGCGCAGTTCGGGCAGGGCGGCGCGCACGGTGACCAGCTGGCTCTTCACATTGACGGCGAACATCTCGTCGAAGGCCGCGTCGAGCTGGTCGTCGGCGATGTCGGCCAGGCCGCGGTAGAAGTCGAAGATGCCCACGCAGTTGACCAGGACATCCATTCCGCCGAACGAGCTCGTGACGGCCTCCACGGCGCCCCGGGCGTCGGCCATGGCGGTGGCGTCGCCCTGGCTTACTACGCAGTCCGGCCGCTCATCGGTGAGCCGGGCGGCCTTGGCCTGGTCCAGCTCGAGCGCGCCGACCCGCGCGCCTTCGGCGCAGAAGGCGTCCACGACGGCCCGGCCGATCCCGGAGCCCGCGCCGGCGACCAGCGCGCGCTTGCCGTCGAGCCAGCCCACTAGGGCCCATCGCCAGGTGACTGAGCCTCCGGGCCGTGCGGGGTCTGCAGCAGGCGGGAGAACAGGTCGTGGTCCTGCCAGGTCAGGGCCTCGAGCTCGAGCGGGCAGAGCAGGATGGACCGGCCGGAGGCCGGCACCGAGATGCGCAGCCGGGCGCCGTTGCGGGTCGGCACCCGTTCCACCACGACCTCGCCGAACTCGTTGGCCAGCCGGATCTCGTCTGCCATAACAGGAACACCGCCAGGTTCTGGGTGCGCAGCACCGATTCGTCCACGGTGATCTCCCGCCGGGCCAGGCGGAGGCCGTCCGCGGTGACGCGGAGCAGGTCCGTTCGGCCCGCCGAGATCAGGGAGGGCTCGCGCGTGTCCCCCCGGCTGCGGAACAGGAGCAGCGCCGACTCGACCCGCAGGTCGTCACCCTCGGCGCGGAACGTCCTGACGTTAGTGACGAAGTGCCGGGTGCGCGACGGCGGGTCCTCGGTCCAGGCGTGGTCGGTGGCCAGCCGCTGCACCCGCTTGCGCAGCGCGTACATGTTCTCGTCGAAGTGGCCCATATCCGCCAGGGAGTCGAAGCCCGCGCCGCGCGCGGTCGTCACCCGCACTGGCATCAGGTAGCGGATGTCCTCGCAGAGCAGGCCGAGCCAGCCCGCGAAGTCGGCCGCGTCGAGCAGCGCCGCCTCCTCGACCAGGAACTGGTGCGCGGCCAGGTGAGCCGGGTCGCCGTACGGGAGCGGCCGGCCGGCGGTCACCGCGCATCCCGGGAGAGGCAGTCGGCCCACAAGCCGAGCCAGTGCCGCTGGCCGTACTCGCCGAAGCCCTGGTGGGCCACGCCGGGCCCGGCGAACGTGGCCAGCGGTGGCTTGACCGGCTTGCCTTCGGAGGTCAGCCCCATCCGGCTGTTCAGGGTCAGCCGCCTGGCCATCGACCCGGCGGCCATGTCGGTGATCGACACCCAGTTCTCCACGTCGTCCTGCTCGAACATGCCGGAGCTGCCGAAGCACATCAGGTAGGCGGTGTACGACCTGCGCTTGAAGTCGTCCGGCGCGGCCGCGTCCACCGCGAACCAGGACAGGACCTCGGTCTCGCGCTCGCTGACCGGCTGCCACTGGCGCAGCGAGATGAACGGGGCCACGGTCCCGTCCGCGTCGATCTGCGGCCAGTTGTGAACGAAGCTCAGGTTCGGGAACAGGGTCGCGGCCGAGGGCATGAATCCGCTGTCGGCCACCAGCGCCCGCTGCCGGTCCGACCAGGCCGCCGCCATGGCCGGGATCATCGCATCGGGGTAGCCCACGTAGCGGAGCTGATCCGCGAAACCGCTGTGTTCATTCCCGGCAGGAGGCAGCTTGTAGGTGGTGCCCGCGCCGGGGCCAGCCTGGTAGAGGGCACCCTGGATGCGCTTGCTGGCCTTCGGCTCGCGGAACAGGCCGATGTCCACCACGCTGGCGTGGGTGTGCGGGGTGTGGTAGCTGTCGCCGGCGAAGTTCTCCGCGCCGATCTTCCAGTTGGCTTTGATCCGCCACCGCTGGGGGCCGCGCAGCTCCAGGCCGGCCGGGCTCTGCCGGGTGTAGAAGTCGAGGTAGAACGCGAAGTCGCCGAGGTAGTCGGGTAGCGCCGGCGCGTCCGGGTCCAGGCTGATGAAGATCAGCCCGTTGTGGGTGCCCATCGACGGCGCGGGCAGCAGCGACTGGCCGGCCCGGGCGAAGCCGTCCTCGCCGCCGTAGGCCTCCTCGTGGAACGGCAGCCCGGCCAGCCGGCCATCGTTGCGGTAGGTCCAGGCGTGGTACGGGCAGCGGAAGTGCGAGGCGTTGCCCAGCTCGGCCCGGCAGACCTGCATGCCGCGGTGCAGGCACATGTTGAACATGACCCGGACCACGCCGGTCTCGTCCCTGGCCACGATGAACGAGTCGGCCAGGACCCGGCGGACCACGTAGTCACCGGGATCGGGAATCTCGGATTCGTGCGCCAGGAACATCCAGGACCGGGCGAAGAGCCGGTCGCGTTCGGCCGCGAAGATCTCCGGATCGGCGTAGACGTGCGCCGGGATCATGCCGCGCCGCACCTGGCTGACCACGGAGGCTAGATCGAGCATGGTCTGTCCCACAGAAGTCGTTTTCTGCAACGATACGGTGCGGACGAAAGGTACTCGCGGGATGCAGAGCTGGATCCACGTCATCGAGTGGCGCGCCAACGTGCGGCCTGAGCTGATGGCGCTGGTCGACGACCGGGGCGCGGCGTACACCTACGCACAGCTTCGCGCCGAGACCGAACGCAAGGCCGGGGGCTGGGCCGGACTGGGGATCGGGCCCGATGACGTGGTGGCGGTGGTGGCCAAGAACAGCGCGGACTTCCTCCTGTACGCGTTCGCGCTGATGCGCGCCGGGGCGACGCCGGCCTTCGTCAACTGGCGGCTGTCGCCGCGCGAGCTGACCGAGGTGCTGGCCCTGGTCGAGCCGAAGGCGATCGCCGCCGACGCCGAATTCGCCGGCCTGGTCGAGGCCGCCTGGCCCGGACCCCTCCCCCGGGTCGTCATCGGCGGCGGGACGGTCCCGGAGGGATGGCTGGATGGGGCGGCGCTGTCCGGGCTCTCCGGGCTCTCCGGGGTCTCCGGGTCGACGTCGGCGCGGCCCGCGCTTACCGGCGACACGGTGCTGGCGCTGGTGCACACCAGCGGCACCACCGGCCGGGCCAAGGCCATCCCGCTGCGGCATGGCGCGCTGATGATGAGCGTGGCCGACTTCGCCATCGAGATCGGCGACCAGGTCGCCGGGTCACACCACCTGCAAATCCTGCCGCTGTTCCACCTGGGCGGCTTCGGCCAGTGCATGCAGGCGATCCTGACCGCGGGGACCGTCTACATCCACACGGCGTTCAACCCGGCGGCGGTCATCGACGCCATCGAGACGGACAGGATCGAGTTTTTCACCGCGGGCCCGTCGCTGATCGACATGCTGGTCGCCGAGATCCGGCGCCGCGATCGTGCGGACCTGTCCAGCCTGCGCGAGATCGCCTACGGCACCGCGCCGATCACCCCGTCCTCGCTGGCCGCGGCGGTGGCGGCGTTCGGCTGCCGGTTCCGGCAGATCTACGGCAACACCGAGAGCCAGTCCATGATCAGCCTGCTGGCGCCCGAAGACCACCAGCCCGGGCACCCGCGGCTGGGCAGCGCGGGCCGGGTGTCGTTCGGCTGGGAGGTGCGCATCGTCGACCCGGACGGGCGTGACCTGGGCTTCGAGGAGGCCGGTGAGCTGCTCATCCGGGGCGAGCCGCTGTTCTCCGGATACTGGCGGGATCCCGGGGCCACCGCCGCGGCCTTCGCCGAGGGCGGCTGGTACCGGACCGGCGACATCGGCAAGCTGACCGCCGACGGCTACCTCTACATCCTCGACCGGGCCAAAGACATGATCATCAGCGGCGGCGAGAACATCTACCCGGCCGAGGTCGAGGCGGTGCTGGCCCGCCACCCGGCCGTCGCCGACGTGGCCGTGCTCGGCCTTCCGGACCCGACCTGGGGTGAGGCCGTGCACGCCGTGATCATCCCGGCCGGGGAGGCGGTCCCGGCCGGGGAGATCATCGCCTGGTGCCGGGACCGGCTGGCGCACTTCAAGTGCCCCAAGAGCGTGGAGTTCACCGACGCGCTGCCCCGGACGACGACCGGCAAGGTGCTCAAGCGGGAACTGCGGGCCCAGCTCGCGGGTCAGGTGAGACCGTGAGCGGGCTGGGGCTGTCGATCGCCTCGCACAGCGGGCTGCCGCCGGCCCGGATCGGCGAGCTGGCCGGGAGGGCCGAACGGGCCGGGTTCGGCGCGGTTTTCGTAGCCGAGGGGCACGGCGACGCGCTGGCCCTGTGCCATCCTGTGGCCGCCGCGACCACGCGGGTGCCGGTGGGAACAGCGGTGGCCAACGCGGCCCTGCGACCGCCGGTGCTGGCGGCCAAGACCGCGGCGCAGCTGGACCAGGCGGCCGGCGGCCGGTTCATCCTGGGCCTGGGTGTCGGGAACGCTGTGATGAACGCCAGGTTCGGGCTTTCCCCGCTGGCGCCGCTCCGGATGGTCGAGGAGTACGTGGCAGTCGTCCGTTCGGTACTCAACCGGGGCACCGGCTACGACGGCCAGCTGTTCCGCACGGGGATGATCCCGCTGGACAGCCCGCCGGTGCGGGCCGGCCTGCCGGTCTGGCTGGGCGCGCTCGGGCCGCGAATGCTCGCCCTGGCGGGGCGGATCGCCGACGGCGTGATCCTCAACTTGATGACGCCGGCCCAGGCGGGCGAGGCGGCCGGCCTCGTCCGCGACGCCGCGCGGGCGGCCGGGCGGGATCCGGAGTCGGTCGAGGTCGCCTGCGTGGTGCACTGCTGCCTGTCCGACGACCCGTCCGCGGCCGCGGCGGCGGCGCGCGCTGTGGTCCCGCGCTACGTGCTGCACCCCGCAGTGCCGCGGCTGTTCGGGGAGCTGGACGGGGGTTTTGACCTGGGCGGCGTGCGGAAGCTCACGCTGGCCGGCGACCGGGCGGGCGCGGCCGGGCTGGTACCGCAGCAGGTGGCCGACGGGTTCGTGGCCTGGGGTGACGCCGCGCAGGTCGGCGCGCGGCTGGCGGAGTACCGGGCCGCCGGGGTGGACCTGCCGGTCATCTTCCCGATGCCGGTCGGCGGCGACTGGGGCTACGAGCGGACCATTGCCGCGTTGGGTATTTAAGGAGGCACTTGCCATGAGCGAGGAACTTGTCATCCGCTTCTTTGCCGCGATTGAAGCCGGCGACCTCGGCACGCTGCGCGAGATCTACGCGCCCGATGCTGTGATCTGGCATAACGACGACCTGCTCGAGCAGTCAGTCGACGACAACCTGAAGGTGCTGCAGGGGCTACACCGGGCCTTGTCCGGCCTCCGCTACGACGTCATCCGGCGCGCGGCGACCGCCGACGGCGTGCTGCAGCAGCACGTGCTGCGCGGGCGGCTGCCGAACGGGGCCGACGTCGAGCTGCACGCCGCGATGTACCTGCAGGTCCGGGACGGGCACATCACCCGGATCGAGGAGTACCTCGACTCGGCGCGGCGCTCGGAAATCAGGAAGGCCCGCGAGGCGCTGTCTGGCTGAGCGCTGGCCAGGCTAGGTTCGGCGGGGCTCCGATACGTGAGTGATTCCTGATGCAGGTGTGTGGATTGCGGCTCATTATTCGCTCGCCAGTGCGCTGGTCTTAGATTTTGCGTGGTTGATTCGGGCTTCATGGTTGATTCGGGGGTCTATCGTGCACCGGATCAACCGCATAGCCCGAATCCACCACGATCTTTTGCAGCTAGTCGCCTCACGACGCGCGCCTGCACCAAGTACCCGCGAGCATCACGGTTTGCGTCGGCGGCCGACGGGGGAATCGCTTAGCTACGGTTCCGGTGCCCAGAACGCGCAGTGGTGCTGGGCGGCGAAGTCCGTCTCGACGTGCGGGGCGGGCGGGACCAGGGACAGCATCCGCTGGCTGGTGGCGGTGAAGCGCGGCCACGTGGCGGCCGGGATTCCGGTCTTGGCCAGGTTCGTCCAGTCCTGCTTCATGGCCGCCGCGAGCTGCTGCTGAGCCTGGCTGAACGGTACCGGGTGCGTGCCGGCGGTCGGGCTGAACAGGTACGGCAGCTCCGAGGCGTGGGCCGCGCCGTAGGGGAAGCCGGCCGGGGGCAGGAAGGGTTCGGGCGCGTTCTCGTCGTTGAACTCGTACGCGTAGGTCGGCACGTACCGGGCCAGCGACTCCTCGGCGGTGAGCGCGTGACAGGCGAAGATCGCGTCGGTGCCGACCGCGCCGAGCGCGACCGGCGGGCTGGGGTAGCGGCTGAGCGGGTACTGCGCGGCTATCGCGGCCGCGATGACCGCGGACACGCCCAGCGTGGAGGCGATCATCGACTGGTAGTTCGTCGCGGTCACCCGTGCGCCGAGGAACTGGAACGCGGCTACGAACAGCCGGTACTCGTCGTGGTTGGTGCCGATGACCACCGGCACGCGGTTGAACTGCCCGTCGCCCAGCGCGGTCTTGATCGACTGGGTGAGCACGGTGCCGTCGACGTCCGGGGTGTAGCCGGTCAGGTCCTCGTTGGTCAGGATCGTGGAGACGGGCAGGCCGCGCAGGCAGGTCGCTGTGTTATCGGCGCAGCCGGCCTTGGCGGCGAAGGTCTTTCCGGCCGCTTCGGCCGTGGCCAGCGACTGCTGGGTCAGCTGGTAGGTCCCGCTCTCCACGATGGCCCGCTGGAACAGCCCGCGCGCGCCCGGCGAGGCCAGCTGGGCCAGCGTGGACAGGCCGCCCGCCGATTCGCCGAACAGGGTCACGTCGCCCGGGTCGCCGCCGAAACCGCGGATGTTGCGCTGCACCCAGCGCAGCGCGGACTGCTGGTCCATCAGGCCGTAGTTGCCGGCCGGGCCGCCGGGGTGGCTGGCCAGCGCCGCGTCGGCCAGGAAGCCGAGGGCGCCGAGCCGGTAGTTGATGGTAACGACGACGACGCCGTCCCGGACGAGTCCGGCGGGGTTATAGTCGTCGCTCTCGCCGGTGCGCAGCGAGCCGCCGTGCACCCAGACCATCACGGGCAGGTTCCGTGCTTTGTTTGTGGCTGGAGTGAACACGTTCAGGTACAGGCAGTCCTCTGACGTGCTGGCCCGGCCGAACGAACCCGGCGGCTGCGGGCAGTGCGGGGCGTAGCTGGTGGCCGCGCGAGTGCCGTGCCAGGGCACGGCGGGCCGCGGCGGCTGCCAGCGCAGCACGCCGACCGGGGGCGCCGCGTACGGGATGCCCAGGAACTCACGGGTCGCCGTGACGGTCTTGCCGCGCACGGCGCCGCCGGCGGTGGCTACGACGAGCCCCGATTCGTGGTTCTCGCCGGCACTCTTGCTGGTACCGGGGTTGGCGGTGGCGGTCGTGCACGCGGCCACCGCGGTCAGCACCGCCGTAGCGGCCGCACCCGCCGCCAGCCCGGTCCGCACGCGCCGTCCGATCGGTATCGCTCGCATCGCCGCGCTCACCTGTTCGAGGGACAGAACAGTCTTACTGTGTTGAATAATTAACTTAATAGGCAGGCCGTCAGGAATCCATGCCGTCGGGGTCTCATTTCAGGCAACCGCACCCATGCTCTGTGAGCACGGCCGTTGTGGGTACTTTGAACCCATGGCACGTGCTGGGCGGACCGAGCCGGATTCGGTCTCCATCTGGCTGAAACTCTCCGCGGAAGACGCCGCGCGGATGACGCAGGTCCTGACGCGGCCCGAGTTCGCCGGGTGGACCCGAGCCGAGTGGTGCCTGGAGATGATCCAGACGGCCCTGGGCTACTACACCAGGCCCCGGCCGGCGGCCGGGGCCGACGGGGAGCGCGCGCCGGCCGCGGAACCTGCGCCCGCGGAACCTGCGCCCGCGGAACCTGCGCCCGCCGAGGAGTCGGCGACGGCGACCACGGAGGCCGTGGAGGAGACCGAGCCTGCGGAGCCCGAGCCTGCCGGGTCCGTCGCGCCGGAGCCCGTACCTGATACGCCAGGGCCCGTACCTGATGCGCCGGAGCCGGTGGCCGATGAGCCGGAGTCGCCGGTCCAGGCCGACTGCCCGCACCCCGCCGATGCCCGGGATTACCAGAGCGGGACGTGCGGCGCCTGCGGCGCCATCCTCTGGGACTGAGGCTCGCCACGGAACCACCACGATGTGACATTGCCGTGGTCGGGTGCACGGCGATGTGACACTGTCGTGGTTCTCGGGCGACAACAAGGCGGGTCTGATTAGCGCCGACAGGCATCTCAAGTCACGCCAGCCTGCCGGAGACACATCAGCACCACATTCCCATGATGGCGGCGCTAACTATCAGGGCGCGGTGGTGACAATGGTGGTGTCTGGTGGTGCGGGCGGGAGGTGGCGGTGGAGGGCTGGTGTTCCGTGGAGGACCTCGTCCGGTGGGCGTTCGCGCACGCGCCGGTGGTGATGGCCAACGAGGCGCACAGCGGCCTGGCGCGCTGCGTCCGGACCCGGGAGGTGGGGTGCGCATGATCCAGGCGGCGCACGAGGCCGGGATCCTGCGGGACCAGGCTCCCCCGCCGCTGGCCGGCTGGGCCGGCGTCGACGCCCTGGTCGTCTCGACCGGCAACGAGATGACCGCATGATCAAGCGGCTGCTGGTCGCCAACCGGGGCGAGGTCGCGGTCCGCATCATGGCCACGGCCTCTGTGCTCGGCATCGAGACGGTAGCGGTCTACCCCGCCGACGATGCCGCCTGCGGGCACGTCGGCCGGGCCGACACGGCGGTCGAACTGCCGGGCACGGGCGCGGCGGCCTACCTCGACGTGGACGCGGTCATCGCCGCGGCCGCCGGGACGGGCTGCGACATGCTGCACCCCGGATACGGCTTCCTGTCCGAGCGGCCCGAACTAGCCGTCCGATGTGCCGCCGCCGGCCTGCGCTTTGCTGGACCGGGAGCGGAGGCGCTCGCGCTGTTCGGCGACAAGGCCGCGGCCCGAGCCCGGGCATGGGAGCTGGGCGTACCCGTGCTGGCCGGGACCGGAGCCGACCCCTCGCCCGGGCAGGTGCTCGCCCTGCTACGCGAGCACGGCGCGGTCATGGTCAAGGCGGTGGCCGGCGGTGGCGGGCGGGGCCTGCGGCCGGTGACCGACGCCGGACTCGCCGAGGCCCAGCTCGCCGACACCATGCGCCGCTGCGCCTCCGAGGCGGCCGCGGCCTTCGGTGACGGCCGGATCTACGCCGAACGGTTGCTGCCCCGCGCCCGGCACGTCGAGGTCCAGCTCATCGGCGATGGAACGGGCGCCGTGGCGGTGCTCGGCGACCGCGACTGCAGCCTGCAGCGGCGCCGGCAGAAGCTCGTCGAAATCGCCCCGGCGGCGGTGAGCGACGCGGTCCGGGCCCGGCTGGCCGGGGCCGCGGCGGCGCTGATCGGATCGGCCGGTTTCGCCGGGTTGGCCACCGCCGAGTTCCTGGTCCAGGACGACGAGATCGCCTTCCTCGAGGTCAACCCCCGACTGCAGGTCGAGCACACGGTCACCGAACAGGTCACCGGGCTGGACCTGGTCGAGCTTGGACTGCGCGTCGCGGACGGCTCCACCCTCGGCGGGCTGGCGCTGGACGTGGCGCCGCGCGGGGTGGCCGTGCAGGTCCGGGTCAACGCCGAGACCCTGCGGCCGGACGGCACGCTGCTGCCGGGCGACGGCACGCTGAGCCGGTTCCGGCCGCCGGCCGGGCGCGGCGTCCGCGTCGACACCGCGGGTTACCCGGGCTATACCGTCAGCCCGCGCTATGACTCGCTGCTGGCCAAGGTGATCACCGCCGGCGGCACGCTGGAGCAGGCGGCGCGCCGGGCGGTGCGGGCGCTGGCCGAATTCGACATCGCCGGGGTACCGGCCAACACGGCCCTGCTGCAGGCCGTGCTGCAGGCACCGGGGCTCGGCACGCACGACGTGGGCTGGATCGACGCGCACGCCGCGGAGCTAGCGACCGACAGCGCCGGGGAGGCGCCAGACGGCGACGCCGGAGAGCCGCCCGGCGGCGACGCCGCGGTGCGCGCGCCGCTGGCCGGGACCGTGGTCGCGGTCGCGGTGGCGCCCGGCGACCCGGTGGCGGCCGGCGACGAACTGCTGGTCATCGAGGCGATGAAGATGGAGCACGAGGTGCGGGCGCAGGCCGCGGGCCTGGTGCGTGAGGTGCCCGCGACGGTGGGCGCCACGGTGGCGGCCGGAGACATCCTGGTCGTGCTGGCCGAGTCGGCCTCCGGCGCCGCCGAGCAGGCGCAGGCCCGCGAGGTCCCGCTGGATCACGTCCGGCCCGACCTGGAGGAGGTGCGGGAACGACACCGGACCGGGCGGGACGAGGGACGGCCCGAGGTGACCGCGCGGCGCCACGCCGCCGGACGCCGAACGGCCCGGGAGAACATCGCCGACCTGACCGACCCGGGCAGCTTCACCGAGTACGGCGCGCTGACCATCGCGGCGCAGCGACGCCGCCGCCCGCTGGATGACCTCATCGCGCGCACCCCGGCCGACGGCCTGATCCTGGGCACCGCGACGGTCGACGGGCGCCCGCTCGCGGTGATGTCCTACGACTACAGCGTGCTGGCCGGCACCCAGGGCCACATGAACCACCGCAAGACCGACCGGCTGCTCGAGCTGGCCGAGCGGGAGCGGCTGCCGCTGGTCATGTTCGCCGAGGGCGGCGGCGGCCGCCCCGGCGACACCGACACCACCTCGGTGGCCGGCCTGGACGTGCCGACGTTCCGGCTGACCGCGCGACTGTCGGGCCGGGTCCCACTGGTCGCCATCGTGTCCGGCTACTGCTTCGCCGGCAACGCCGCGCTGGCCGGCGCGTGCGACGTGATCATCGCGACGCCAGAGGCCAGCCTGGGCATGGGCGGGCCGGCCATGATCGAGGGTGGCGGGCTCGGCGTCGTCGCCCCCGACGCGGTCGGGCCCATGTCGGTTCAGGTACCGAACGGGGTGGTGGATCTGCTCGTCCCGGACGAGCCCGCCGCCGTGGCCGCGGCGCGGCGCTACCTCTCGTACTTCCGGCCGCGTACAGTGCCTACCCCCGGGCCCGCCCTTGGCGACCCGGCCGAACACGCCGACCAGCGGGTGCTCCGTCACCTCATCCCGGAGAACCGGGTACGCAGCTACGACGTGCGGCCGGTCATCGAGGCGCTGTGCGACACGGGCAGCGTGCTCGAGCTGCGCGCCGGGTTCGGTGTCGGGGTGATCACCGTGCTGGCCCGCCTGGACGGGCACGCGGTCGGGCTGCTGGCCAGCAACCCGCGGCACCTGGGCGGCGCGATCGACGGCGACGCCGCGGACAAGGCCGCCGCGTTCCTGCGGCTGTGCGAGGCCCACCGGCTGCCCGTCGTCTCGCTGGTCGACACCCCCGGGTTCATGGTGGGCCCGGAGGCGGAGCGGACGGCCATCGTGCGCCGGTTCGGCGCGATGTTCGTGGCCGGCGCCCGGCTCACCGTGCCTGTCTGCGCGGTCGTGCTGCGCAAGGCCTACGGCCTGGGCGCGATGGCGATGACAGCGGGCGACCTGCGCCGCCCGGCCATCACCGTGGCCTGGCCGACCGGGGAGTTCGGCGGCATGGGTCTCGAGGGCGCGGTGCGGCTCGGCTACCGCAAGGAGCTGGAGGCGATCGAGGACCCGGCGGGACGCCGGGCGCGCTACGAGGAGCTGGTCGCCGAGCAGTACACCCGCGGCAAGGCGGTCAGCACCGCGATGGCGTTCGAGATCGACGACGTGATCGACCCGGCCGGTACCCGCGCCGTGCTGGCCGGCGTGCTGGCCCGGGCCGCGGCCAGCGGTTAGCCGGCCAGCGGTTAGCCGGCCAGCGGTTAGCCGGCCAGCGGCTAGCTGCTCAGCGGCTAGCTACTCAGCGGCGGATGACGGGCAGGATCAGGCGGCTGGGATGGTCCGGGCCGTGCAGGACGCGGTTGACCGCTACGGTGACCTGGCTGGCGGGTTCCTCGGCGATGACGCCGCCGGTGTTGCTGTTGCGGTCGTAGCGCGGGAAGTTGCTGCTGGACACCTCGAGCCGGATCCGGTGGCCGGGCAGGAAGACATTCGAGGTGATCGACAGGTCCAGGCCGAGCTCATAGGGCTCGCCTGGTGTGAGCGGCTCGGGTTCGGCTAGCGAGTTGCGGTACCGGGCCCGCAGGATGCCGTCGGTCAGGAAGATGGCGCGCCCGTCGGGGAACACGTCGACGAGCTTGCCGGTGAAGTCGGTGTCCGGCGCCGACGACGAGGCGAACAGGGTGAGCGACACGTGCCCGGTGACCTCGACGGGCTCGGTCAGGACCTCGCTGGTGAAGCATAGGACGTCGTCTCGCGCCTCGGCCGGGCGTTGGTCCACCGCGCCCGCCGCGTTCGCGGTGGTCGGCAGCATGATCCGGCCGCCGAGGGTGGGCACCGGCCGCAGCGGGTCGTAGAGATAGGTGTCCGTGGCGGTGGCGGCCGGGGCATCGGTGCCGAGCCGTCCGTCGCCCGCGGCCGTGTTGGCCCGGCCCGAACCGTGCAGGTACCAGGATTCGTAGCTGGTGTCGGGCAGCGGCCAGTCCTGCTCCTCGCGCCACTGGTCGATGCCCATCACGAAGATCTTGACCGGAGGCTTCGGTTCGGAACCGCTCCCGGCGTCCGTGCGCCCGCGCAGCCAGCGGTCGAAGAACCTCAGGTGCTCGCTGGTCAGATCCTGGGTGATGGCGTCGGCCGTGAGGCCGAACCGGCGGTCGGGGTAGATGCCGGTGCTGTTCAGGTGGTCCCAGGGGCCGATGATCAGGCGCTGCCCCTCCCGGGCCTCGGCGGTGCCGGCCCGGGACCTGAGCTCGGTGAAGGACCGCGCGGTGTTGGCGGCGAAGATATCGAACCACCCGCCGATGTGCAGCGCGGGCACCGTCACCTGCGCGGCCTGGTCGAGCACGGACAGGTCCTGCCAGAACTGGTCGCGGCTGGGGTGGGACAGCAGTTCGGACCACCACGGCCAGACCTTCTCCAGCACGGGCTGGTGGCTCGGCGGAAGCGCCTCCAGGTGCGGTTGCGGGTCGGCCAGCATGGCGCCCAGGTCGGCCAGCAGCTGCGGGTCGCCTGCGCCCCGGCCCAGCTGGCGCAGCGCCTCGGCCAGCGCCATCTGGGTGGACCACGACTGGATCGAGTGCCAGGACAGAGCGCCCCCGTCGGAGTACCACGGGGTGGTGTAGTAGTCGGTCGTGGTAACGCAGGGCGCGATCGCCCGCACCCGGTCGGACGCGGTCACGCTGGCCCACTGCACGAACCCCAGGTAGGACGGGCCGTAGGTGCCGATGGTGCCGTCGCACCACGGCTGGTCGAGCGTCCAGGCGACCGTGTCGGCGCCGTCGTCCGCCTCGGTCAGCATCGGGGTGAAGTCCCCGGCCGACCTGAACGTACCCCGGCAGTCCTGGTAGACCACCGCGTAGCCGGCTTCCACGAGTGCGAACAGGTTCGGCACCAGCCCGTAGCCGAGCAGGCCCGGCAGGTCCTTGCTGTAGGGCAGGCGTACCAGCAGCGTCGGCGCGGGCGTCGCGTCCGGCACCCACAGGTCGGTCGCGAGCTCGACGCCGTCTCGCATGGCCACCATGACGTCCTTGTGCACCGTGAAACTCACGCCAACTCCTTCGCCCGGGTAACGACCTTCGCGATCAAGCGTAGGCTTCGGCGGCCCGGCAGGCCATGGCCGCGCGGCGCTTCACGGCCCGGCGGCGACCAACTCGACCTCGAAGTTGTCGGTGCTGGCGAGGTAGGCGGCGTAGTGCTCGGGTCCGCCGGCATAGGGATGCCGGTCCGGGAACAGCAGCGTCCAGCCGTGGGCCGGGCCGTCCGCGGCGAGCTCGTCGACGCGCTGCCGCGGGCCGGCGTGGAACGCGAGGTGGTTCAGCCCGGGCCTGAGCCGGTCGTGCTCGGCGGCGGTCAGCGCCGGTGACTGCTCGACGACCAGGTACGTGCCGCCCAGGCGCCAGCTGCGGCCGTCGGGCCAGTCTTGGAAAGACTCGTAACCGAGCCGGCCGAGCAGCCACCCCCACTCCTGGACGGCGCGGCCCAGGTCCGGCACCCACAGCTCGACGTGGTGCAGGCTCCCGGCGGCGGACTGGTTCACGCGGTGCCTTCCCGGCCGACGGCCGGGCCTCGGCCTTACTCGAGGTGACACGGGGGCGGGAAACCCGGTCCGTTCGGAATCATGGTTGAACGGCAACCACGACGATGCCACATTCGTTGCGGTCGAGATGCTAGCCGCGGTCGCGGAGTTCGCGGCGGAGCAGCTTGCCGGAGACCGTCTTGGGCAGCTCGTCGAGGAACTCGACCTGGCGGGGGTACTTGTAGGCGGCCATCTGCTGGCGGCAGAAGGCGATGAGCTCCTCGGCCGTGGCCGTCTGGCCGGGGCGCAGGCTGACGTAGGCCTTGACGGTCTCGCCGCGGTAGGCGTCGGGCACGCCGACCACGGCGGCCTCGCGCACCGCCTCGTGCTGGTAGAGGACGTCCTCGACCTCGCGCGGCCACACCTTGTAACCGCCGGCGTTGATCTGGTCCTTCTTCCGGTCGACGATGTAGAACCAGCCGGCCGCGTCCATGTAGCCGACATCGCCGGTGTGCAGGGCGCCGCCGGGCAGCGCGTGCTCGGTCTCCTCGGGCTTGTTCCAGTAGCCGGGCACCACCATCGGCCCGCTGGTGACGATCTCGCCGACTTCGCCGGGCGGCAGGTCCTGGCCGTCGTCGCCGACGATGCGCACCACCGTGTTGAAGATGGGCACGCCGACGGACAGGGCGCCGGAGGCGTCGTCGACCGGCGCGGTCGCGCCGGACGGCACGCCGTGCGACGGTGAGGTGGTCTCGGTCAGCCCGTAGATGTTGTGGATGTACTGCCCGAACTGAGCCTGGAAGGCCTTGACCGTGCTGGGCGGGATGGGCGCGCCGCCGGACCAGATCTTGGTCAGCGAGGCCAGCGCGTCGCGCTCGGCGTCCGGCGCGTTCATCAGCGCGATGAACACGGTGATCGACCCCACGGTGAAGGTCGCCCGCTCGTCGCGGATGGTCTGCAGCATCATCGACGGCTCGAACCGGTAGGCCAGCACGAGCGGGGCACCGAGCAGCAGCGATGTGGTGACCCCGGCGATCAGCCCGGTGATGTGGAACAGCGGCGCGACGCCGAGCACCGCGTCGTCCGGGCCGAGCCGGCACCACTGGCGGTAGGCCTGGGAGTTGAACACCACGTTGCCGTGGGTGTTCATCGCGCCCTTCGGCGGGCCCGTGGTGCCGGAGGTGTAGGTGAGGAACGCGGTGTCGTCCGGTCCGAAGGTGACGTCGGCCGGTACCTGGCCGCGGTGGCGCTCGATCAGCGCGGCCATGTCGTGCGCGCCTTCGCAGTCGATCCGCTCGACGCCGGCGAAGACGCGCTGGTCGTCGCGGGCGCGGTAGTCGAGTTCCGAGGTGGTGACGACGGCCGCGACGTCGGTGCCGCCGACCACGCCCGCGGCCACGTCGCGGTACAGGCCCTCCAGGCAGACCAGCACCCGGGCGCCGGAGTCGTTCAGCACCGCCTCGAGCTCGCGGGACCGGTACATCGGGTTGACCGGGACCGCGACGCCGCCCGCCTTCCACGTGGCGAGCATGCCGATGACGAACTGCGGCACGTTCTGCAGGTACAGGACGACCCGGTCGCCCCGGCCGACGCCCAGGTCGCGCAGGGCGACGGCGAACGCGCCGGTCAGCTCGTCGAGTTCGCGCGCGGTGATCCGGCCGCCGAAGTAGCGGATGATGTCGCCGTCCGGGTTCCGGCTCACCGACGCACCGAACATGGACAGGGCGTCGGTGAACTCCAGGCTGATCTCGGCCGGCTGGTCCGGGTCGTACAGGCTCAGCCAGGGCTTCTCGTCATAAATCGACATGACCCCTTAAGTCTCCTGCCCGTAGCGGCTTGGCGTGGTACTTGCCCTCGTGAGCCAGTACGGGCCGCTGGTCGCCGCGTAGTTCGGGGTACTTCTCCTCGAGCTTCTGCCGGGCGCTCCACTGCCGGCGCAGCCGGCCCACGTACTCGGGGTTCCCCTCGTAGGTGCCGCGCCAGGTCTGCGGCATCTGTTCCTTCGACGGCCCGGGATCGGCCCGGCCGCCCAGCGTGACCCGGGACGGGATCTTGTCACCGACCTGCCCGCAGGCCGGGCAGGCCTGCTGGGCGCGGGCGGCGATCGTGACCATCTGCTCGAAGACGTGCCCCTGCGGGCAGCAGTAGTCGTACAACGGCACCAGGCTCACCAGTTCTCTATCGACCGGGCGAAGATCCCCGCGATGTCCTCCTCGGTCACCGGACGCGGGCAAGTGGCCAGTATGCGCTGCTGCTTCATCGTGCCGGGGACCAGGTCGGGGATGTCCGCCTCGGTGTAGCCGACCGCGCCGATGCCGTTCGGTATCTCGATGTCGCGCATCAGGTCCACCACGACGGACGGAAGCTGCTCGCTCGCGTCGTTCAGCTTTTCCTTGTCCGGCGCTAGCAGGGCGGCCGCCTTGAGGTGGCGGTCCGGCACGCTGGGGAAGCTGAACCGGAACGCCTCCGGGGCGGTCAGCGAGACCGACATCCCGTGCGGCACCATCGGCTCGTCCTGCGGGTAGTTCGGCGGCCGGTAGTCCTTGACCATGCCCGCTATCGGGTAGGCGTTGGCGTGCGGGATGTGCACCCCGGAGTTGCCGAACCCCATGCCCGCGAACGTCGCGGCCAGCATCATGTTGCTCCGCGCCTCCAGGTCATCGCCGCGCCTGAAAGCGGTGCGGAAGGAGTGCGCCAGCAGCGTGAGCGCCCTCTCGCACCACAGGTCGGAGACCGGGTTGGAGCCGCAGTAGGTGACGCGCTGTTCGGGCTGCTTGCGGTCGAACGTGGTGTACCAGCGGGCGGTGTAGGACTCCAGGGCGTGGCAGACGATGTCCATCCCGGCCGAGGCGGTGACTTCGGGCGGGATGGTCAGCGAGAGCAGCGGGTCGATCACGGCCAGGGTGGGGCGCAGCCGCCAGTGGCTGATGCCGGTCTTGACCCGCATGGACAGCACGTCGAGCACGCACATCGCGGTGCTCTCCGAGCCGGTCCCGGCCGTGGTCGGGACCGCGATCAGCGGCTTGAGCTGCTGTTTGGGGGCCTGGCCTGCGCCGATGGGCTTATTGAGATAGTCCATCAGCGAGCCGCCGTCGGTGGTCAGCAGGTTGACCGCCTTGGCCGTGTCGATCGACGAGCCGCCGCCCACCGCGACGAAGCCGTCCCACGGGCCCTGCTCGCGGGCGTAGCCTGCCGCCTTGTCCATGCTGTCGTCGGTGGGCTCGACGTGCACCCCGTCGAAGATCTCCGAGGTGATCCCGTGCTTGGTCAGCGACTCGGCGATGCGCCCCGGGATGCCGAGCGCGTTGATCGCGGGATCGGTCAGGATGAGCACTCGCCTGGCCCCGAACTGGGCCATCTCGAAGCCGATCTCGTCGACCGCTCCGGCGCCGAACTTCAGCGGCGGCGCGCCCCAGGTGAAGATGGTCTCCTCGGTCAGGTCGGTCCCGAGCTCCCCGGTCACCGGTAGCTCCCCTCCGGCGCGGTGCGCAGCTCCTTGATCTGGTCCGGGTCGTGCCCGAACACGACGGTCGCGTTCGCCTCGGTCGCGATGCCGCGCAGCTTCTCCACGCTCGAGTAGAACTGCTCCAGGTTGTTGACTATGGCCGCGGGTACCACGGGCGGGCCGTAGCTCGCGCCCATGTAGACCGCGTCCGCTGTGAAGATCATCGTGCCGGTCTCGGGCAGGTCGACCCGCATCGACATGCTGCCCGGGGTATGGCCGGGGGTCTGGATGAAGCTGACCCCGGGGAGGAACTCGGCATCGCCGTCAACCGTCTCGAAGTCGAGCCCTTGGTAGTCGGCCTTGAGATGGGCGCCGTTGAACGGGCCGTCGAAGCCGAAGGCCCACTCCTTCTCCTTGGCGCTGCAGACCAGGCGCGCGTTCGTCTCCTTGAACGCCTGGACGTTGCCGGCGTGGTCGAAGTGCAGATGGGAGAGGACGACGTAGTCGATGTCGCCGGGCGCGACGCCGATCTGCTTCAGCCGCGAGTCCAGGTACTCGTCGTCGGACACATTCTCGTACGGGAAGAAGTCCTGCAGGCCGGTCGGGGCCCAGCGGGTCTCCCAGTCGCGCGGGCAGCTGGTGTCCCACAGCAGCTTGCCGTCGGGGGTGTCCACCAGCACGCAGTGCGTCGGCACGTCGACCCACTCGGCCGGCAAGTGCTTGTTCTGCCGGTTGCGGATCGCCCGGCCGGGCGCCAGCAAGAGCCAGGTGAGGTCGGCGGTCATCGCCCCGCACGGAAGGATGCTGACTGTCGTCCCTGTAGCCATACCGGACCTCCGCAGATATATCGTTTCGTGACCTAACTACCCTGCGTCGCCCGCGGCAGGAGTGTCAAGATCGCGCGGCCCGGCCGCGACCGCCCGCGTGACCCGAGCCCGCCCGGGCTAGCTAACCGGGCCCCCTGCCCCAGAAAACGCGTTTCATCCCACGTTGCCCCCGACGCCGGCAGGTCGGCGCCGGCCTGCCGGAATTCAGTGAAAGTGGCGTTCTACTGGATCAGCTCAGGCCGGAGGCTTCCAGGAACGTGCGGGCGATGACCCGGTAGCCGGCCTGGTTGGCGTGCTGGTTGGGTCCGCGGGGCGGGGCGGCGCACTCCCAGGTCCACTGGCACAGCCGGGCGACGTTGCGCGGGACGCTTGTTCCGGCCGGCCGGGTGAAGTCGGCGGTCTCGAAAGCGCCGAACACGTTCGCGACCCGCGCGCCCGACTTGGCGTAGACCCGGCCCAGCATGGCGTTGTACGTGGCGGCCAGCTTCTCCGCGGTCCAGGCGACCACGCGCCCGGACAGGCCGCTGCGCCATTCGGCCAGCGCGGGCAGGTAGTAGTTCATGCCGACGATGCGGACGCCCGGTCCGGCAGCCGCCTTCAGCCGGGTCATGATCGTGCCGAGGTGATCGACGGCGCCGGGGATGTCCTTGACCGCGCACTTGGCGAGCTGGCCGAGGCCGGGCTGGCCGCCGCAATGTTCGGGGTCGTTGGCGCCGATGTCCAGGGTGACCAGGAGCACCCGGCCGCGGTGGGCCTGCAGGAAGGCGACCGCCGTGGCCAGCTGCGACCCGCCCTGGTAGCGGCATACCCCGCCGTTGATCATGCTGGTGGTGGTCTCGCCCGGGCAGCCCAGCTTGACCAGCTTCAGCCCGGGGCGGCTGGCGTGAAGAGCCGCGTAGACCTGGTCGGGATAGCCGTCCCTGGTCATCACGCTGACGCCGGACGCGTTGGGCTGGACGCCCTGGGCCAGCGAGTCACCCAGCGCGAGGTAGTAGGTGGCGGGCGGGACCTTCGCGGGCGGAATCTTGGCGAGCGCGGGGTTAGACGGCGCCGGGCCCGAGCAGGCGGCGAGCGCTGCCGCCGCAGCTACGGTCACGCAGAGGCGGAAGATGCCGACGAAACGCATCGTCCACCTCCCCGCTGGCGGCGGCATCGAAGCCGCGATGGGCAGATACAGCCTAGTTGCCGGTTTCAGTGCCCTGTGCGAACGACCTGAGGTGAAGTCGACATGGACGGCTGGCCAGCGCGGGAGGGGTTAGCGGTAGGGGTCGGTGATGTCGCGGAGGCGGGCGAGGGCGTGGCGGAGCTGGGTGGTGGCCTCCTCGCCCAGGTGCGCGGTCCATTCGGCCTCGACCTTGGCCTCGGTCTGCCGGGCGACCTCGACCGCGGCCCGGCCGCGCTCGGCGATCTGCACCAGCCGGGCGCGGGCGTCGCGGGGATCGGGGACCCGGCGGACGTAGCCGGCCCGCTCGAGCTGGTCGACCAGGAAGCCCACGGTCTGCTTGGTGATCAGGGCGCGCTCGGCCAGGTCGGTGAGCCTGGTGCCGTCCGGGTCGATCCGGGCGAACACGCGCCCCTGCGCGGCGGTCGTGTCGCCGAAGCCGGCCGCGGCCAGGTCCGCGAGCACCCGGGCCTCCATGGCGCGGTAGACGATGAAGCAGAGCAGGCCGATGTTCGGCTGGTCGCCCGCGTGATCTTCGGTCATCACGGCCCTTGACTTAGACAGATTCTCTTACCATTATCGAGGTAGTCAGATAATCGTATCAAGCCGTGGCCGGGGCGGGGATGAACCAGGACCAGGTGAGGGCGGGATGAACCGGGACGAGGTGTGGCGGGCCATCGACGCCGAGCGGGCCAGCCTGGCCGATCTGCTGGACAGCCTCAGCGAGCAGGAGTGGGAGGTCCCCTCGCTGTGCGCCGGGTGGCGGGTCCGTGACGTGGCGGCGCACCTGACCCTCGCCCAGATGAGACCGCTGCCTGCCGTGGGCGCGGCCGTGCGGGCCCGGGGCAACTTCGACCGGATGGTGCACGACAGCGCGGTGCGGCAGGCCAGGCGGCTGCCGGCACTCCAGTACGCGCCGCGGCTGCGCGCGATGGCGGGCTCACGCCGGAAGGCGCCCGGCGTGAGCCATCTGGAGCCGCTCATCGACGTGCTGGTGCACGGGCAGGACATCGCCATCCCGCTGGGCCGGTCCCGGCCGATGCCGGTCGGGGCCGCGGCCGCCGCCGCGGACCGGGTCTGGCCCAGCCTGTTTCCGTGGCGGGCCGAACGCAAGCTGAACGGATACCGCCTAGTCGCCACCGATTGCTCCTGGTCGGCCGGGGACGGGCTGCTGGTCGAGGGGCCGATCGGGGCGATCTTGCTGTTGCTGACCGGCCGGCGGGCGGGGCTAGCGCGGCTGTCCGGACCCGGCGCCCGCGAGCTCAGCGCGGTCGGCCTCGACCAGCAGGCGGCGCAGGATCTTGCCTGAGGGCGTGCGGGGGATCTCGCGGACCAGGCGGACCGCACGGATGCGCTTGTGCGGGGCGACGCGGGCCGCGACCCAGGCGATGAGCTGGCCGGGCTCGAGCGAGCCGCGGGCGACCACGAACGCCACCGGCGCCTCGCCGGTCCGCTCGTCGGGCCGCGGGACCACGGCGACGTCGGCCACCCGCGGGTGGCCGGCCAGCAGCGCCTCGAGCTCGGCCGGCGCCACCTGGATCGCGTTGACCTTGATCAGCTCCTTCAACCGGTCGACGATGAACAGGTGGCCGCCGGGGTCGACCCGGCCGAGGTCGCCGGTGCGGAGCCAGCCGCCGGAGCCGAGCATCTGCGCGGTGGCCTCGGGGCGGCCCAGGTAGCCGGCCATCACCTGCGGGCCCCGGACGCACAGCTCGCCCGGCTCGCCGGGACGGGCATCGCGGCCGGTGTC
>Ga0307305_10000092_pt1 | contig 24962 bp, 26 predicted proteins | sample ER_DNA_186_FD_194512 | JGI IMG/M metagenome (GOLD analysis project Ga0307305, IMG submission 194512) | Bulk soil microbial communities from the East River watershed near Crested Butte, Colorado, United States - ER_DNA_186 | ecosystem: Environmental > Terrestrial > Soil > Floodplain | place... | reverse complement strand
GGTTGTAGGAGCCCGACGTGGTAGTGCAAAGGTTAGGTGAAGCTTCTGGAAAGCTGCGCCATAGAGGGTGAAAGGCCCGTAACCGAAAACCGGAGCACGCCTAGGGATTTCCTGAGTAATACGATGCACGTGAAACTTCGTATGAATCTGCGCCGACCACGGCGTAAGTCTAAATACTAATTGGCGACCGATAGTGAACCAGTACCGCGAGGGAAAGGTGAAAAGAACCGCTGTGAGCGGAGTGAAATAGTACCTGAAATGATGTGCTTACAAGGTGTGGGAGCTGGCGCAAGCTGGTGACCGCGTGCCTTTTGCTTAATGAGTCTGCGAGTTACTATCAGTGGCAAGCCTAAGGCGTTCTGCGCTGGAGGCGAAGCGAAAGCGAGTCCGAAATGGGCGACCCTAGTCGCTGGTAGTAGACCCGAAGCGGAGGTGATCTACCCATGAGCAGGATGAAAGTTGCTTAACCGCAACTGAAGGTCCGAACCCGTGAAGGTTGAAAACTTCTGGGATGACTTGTGGGTAGGAGCGAAAGACTAATCAAACCCCGTGATAGCTGGTTCTCCCCGAAATAGCTTGAGGGCTAGCCTCGTGTGCTGACCTGCGGAGGTAGAGCACTGGATGAACTAGGGCCCATACCAGGGTACCGAACTCAATCAAACTCCGAATACCGCAGGGCGTAACACGGGAGTCAGTGCGTGGGGGATAAGCTTCACGCGCGAGAGGCAAACATGCCAGACCAGCAGCTAAGGTGCCCAAATGCCGTTCAGTGGAAAGGATGTGAGGTTGCACAGACAGTGAGGATGTTGGCTTAGAGGCAGCCATCATTTAAACAGTGCGTAATAGCTGACTCATCGAGCGATCTCGCGCCGATAATGATTGGCGATAAACGGTATACCGAAGCTCTGGAATACATTTTGGTTCGCCAGAATGGATTGGTAGGGGAGCGTTCTTAATGCATCGAAGCGCAAGGGTAACTGAGCGTGGAGCGTTAAGAAGTGAGGATGCAGACATGAGTAGCGATAAGACAGGTTAAATTCCTGTCCGCCGTAAACCCAAGGTTTCCTGGGGAAGGTTCGTCCTCCCAGGGTTAGTCGGGACCTAAGTCGAGGCCGAAGGGCGTAGACGATGGACAGCAGGTTTAATATTCCTGCACCGGCTGTGGTTAAGCTCGGAAGTGACGTTTCTGTGGAGATGGGCCGCCGATCGAAAGTGGCGGTCTGCCCGCAAGGGCAAGGACGTAGAGGCCTCGGCTGAAGCGGATCCATTAAAACAGGAGCCAAGAAAAACTTCCGCGTGTTCCCACGGTTGCCCGTACCGTAATCCGACACAGGTGGGTGAGTAGAATATACTCAGGCGCGTGAGTGAAACCTCGTTAAGGAACTCGGCAATCTAGCCCCGTAACTTCGGAAGAAGGGGTGCCTCCTGCATTTTGCGCAGGCAAAAAATGCAGGAAGTTCCAAAACCCAAATTCCAAATCCCAAACTAATTTTTGTTTGGAGCTTGGAGCTTGGAGCTTGGGATTTCCTGCTTTTGAGCTCTGCTCAAAATGCAGGAGGTCGCAGTGAAATGGGTCAACCGACTGTTTACCAAAAACACAGCACTCTGCCAAGTCGTGAAGACGACGTATAGGGTGTGACACGTGACCAATGCGGAAAGATTATGGCAAGACGTTAGTCCCGCGCAAGCGGGACGAGGCGTTGAACCGAAGTCCCCGTGAATGTCGGCCGTAACTATAACGGTCCTAAGGTAGCGAAATTCCTTGTCGGGTAAGTTCCGACCTGCACGAATCGTGTAACGAGTTGACCGCTGTCTCAACGAGGAGCTCAGCGAAGTTGTAGTGGCGGTGAAGATGCCGCCTACCCGCAGTAGGACGGAAAGACCCTATGCACCTTTACTACACGCTGTTACTGTTGTTTCGGTTTCGATGCTTAGCGTAAGTGGAAGACTGTGAAGCGGCCCTTTTGGGGGTCGCAGAGTCGCCAATGAAACACCACCCTTCGGTACTGGAATAACTAACCTTTACCCGCATGACCGGGAAAGGGACACTGGCAGCCGGCTAGTTTTACTGGGGCGGTATCCTCCCAAAGAGTAACGGAGGAGTACGAAGGTTGGCTCAACCTGGTTGGCAATCAGGTGTCGAGTATATGGATATAAGCCAGCTTAACTGTGAGACACACACGTCGAGCAGATACGAAAGTAGGTCCAAGTGATCCGGTGGTTGAATGTGGAATTGCCATCGCTCAACGGACAAAAGGTACGCTAGGGATAACAGGCTGATCCTGCCCAAGAGCTCATATCGACGGCAGGGTTTGGCACCTCGATGTCGGCTCATCACATCCTGGGGCTGGAGAAGGTCCCAAGGGTCCGGCTGTTCGCCGGTTAAAGTGGTACGCGAGCTGGGTTCAGAACGTCGCGAGACAGTTCGGTCCTTATCCACTGTGGGCGCAGGAGAATTGAGGGGTTCAGACTCTAGTACGAGAGGACCGAGTCTGACGAACCGCTGGTGTTCCAGTTGTCGTGTCAACGGCAGTGCTGGGTAGCTATGTTCGGAAAGGATAAGCGCTGAAAGCATCTAAGCGCCAAGCCTATCCCAAGATGAGATCTCCCTGAAGGGTCGTGGTAGACCACCACGTTGATAGGCTCCGGGTGTAAGCACAGTAATGTGTTCAGCTCAGGAGTACTAATAACCCGTTCGGCTTGATCATTTACTTTTCTGTTAATCCTTCGCCATGCGACAAGCACGGCGAAGGGCCACAGAGAAGACCAAATGATCTCAAAACAAAACGAAGCTCGGTTGTAGCGTCGGCTGTCCTCAGCCGAAATGAACTCCTGTATGTAGATGTCAGCGGATCGGCAACAGCTGATAGTTCTTTCCAAGATCAACATCGTCTCCAGAGCTCGATATCGGCTCGCTCGCTGCGAAGCGGCGAAACCGTCAGTCCGGCATCGGACTCTGGTGACCCTAGCGCAGTGGCTCCACCCGTTCCCATTCCGAACACGGAAGTGAAACGCTGCAGCCCCGATGGTAGTACGGCGATAGGCCGTGCGAGAGTAGGACGTCGCCAGAACTAAATGCCCGGTGGGTTAATTCCATCGGGCATTTTGCTTTCTGGCACGCCTACTCGAGCAGAGAACGCGCCGTGCCAGGAGGCCAGCGGATAGACGGTCGGGGCCCGCGTTGGCAGCGGGCTAGCGAATGGGAGTTCGCGAGTCAATAGGACGTCGCCAGAACCCAGCACTTGCTAGTCAAAGGGCTGGGTTTTTTTTATCGCCTCCTTAAGGACGGGGCGGCGGAAGGCCACCAGGCCATAACAGAACATCGGTGGTCTGTGACCAGCCGAATCCAGATCCGGAGAGCACAGGCCGCCTGTTGGCGATGGCTGCAGGCGTGGCGCACTTGTCGAACCTTCAATCCAATTTCACGTACTCTAACTGATCCTTAATCGCGTTCCAAAACGCGCCTGCCGACTCCGCGTTCAACAATTCGCGATAAACAAACTCCGATACAATGCATGTATCGATACGAATGTCCCTCTCGAAACTCGATATCTAACGTGCGGTTCTCTGCGTCGTACCTTACTGCCGTAATCGCAGATGACCCCAGCCTCACCCGCCTCATAAAAGCGTGCTCCTTTATCTTTTCGCCGATAGTGTCTTAACGTGCGGGTATCGTAGGATCAAATCGTCGGCAGTGATTAATGTCAGATTCGCAATGCGCGCTGTAGCCACCAAAACGCGATCGGCTGGATCGTTGTAAAATTTTCCAGGCAGATTGTAAGCTTCCCATGCAATCTCGTGGCTCACGTCGAGCGTTGCCGCGTTCAGCTCTTCAAGAGAGAACTGTTTCCACTCTGCAAATCGATGTCTCAGTCGTAAAAGCCCGAGATGAATCAGCCGAGCAATTTCCAGCGCCGAAATAGCGGACACAAAACGCTCCTGCGCAATATCGGCCAATTCACGTCGGCTTTTTTGGCCCAGCTGCTCTGGATTCTCCTGACTCCAAATCCAAATGTGCGTGTCAAGGAGGTAGCTCACTGCACAAGCCAATCCTTCTCGATATCAGAATGAATGATGTCTCCCTTGATTTCCATCCAGCCTTTCAACGCCCCGAGGCGTATGCGCTTTTTTGGTTTTACCACTGGCTCCACGCGCGCGATCGGTTTTCCGCGCAGGGTCACTAAAATCGGCTCTTTCGTCTTCTGCACATCTTTAAGCAGCCCAATGCACTTCGCTTTGAACTCAGAGATCAATACCGTTTTCACGCTAAAATAATACCTGGTCAAGCGACTAGGTCAACTCGGCCTGCGGACCGCGCGAAGATTTCCCTTCCCGAGAGGGTCGGCGCGCGGCGACCTCGTGAATACGCCCTCGCGTTGTTGAAGCCTCCCTTCCTAGCGCCCGATGGACTGCACGATCAGGCAGCAATTACTCCGGGCGCGGCAAGGTCCGATCCCGATTGTAAAACAGAACGAGGAGTCAGCGAACATTAGTCGCCTAGCGTTCAACTCAGAATCACACGGAGACTCGCCTTGTCGAGCGCATGGTTCGACAGATGCATGGTGACATACAGTCCGATGATGAGCCCGGTTACCGAACGAAGATCGGCAATCGTCAGTCTTCTCATCCACGTGCTGGTTCGGTGACCTTGCATTGAATCATACAAACTCGCTTTCCGAAGTACAAGGCGCGGTCGTTAGAAACAATCCCAAACCGTCTTGATTTTGCCAGTAGGTTTTGTAAAACGGCGCGATGAGTGAGGAAACCATACCACCACCTGTCCCCCAACCGGTTCCTCGCACTGCGCCCGCCGCAATTTGGAGTCTTGTTTTAGCAGTTCTTTTTTTCATCGGCGGATGGCTTTTCACCGCGATCCCCGCTGTCATTTGCGGCCACATTGCTCGGTCGAAAATCCGCAAATCCGGCGGAGCGCTTCGCGGTAAGGGAATCGCCACGGGAGGGCTAAGCTTAGGCTACATCGCGCTCGTGCTCGGTGTAATGGGCATCCCGCTACTTGTCGGAATGATCCAGTCAGATCGCGAGCGCTTGCATCGCCTTGCCACTGAACGAAAGGAAATTGCTTCCAGCGATGGCAAAATCAAGGTCACGCTCCCCGGTCTGTGGACGAAACTGCCAGAGCTCAATAAACAGGCGTCATTACAAGTAGGTAACAAGAGCAAAGAAATGTATTTGGTCGTAATCACCCAAGCGAAGGCTGACCTCAACAATTTCGATCTGGAAAAACATCATCAGCTGACGCGTGATCGGATGCTGCACAAAATGAAAAACGCGTCCGCCACTGAACCTGTTGCGCTGACGATCGATGGTCATCCCGCAATGCAAGACGAACTAAGCGGGACGGAAAACAACACGAATGTCGTTTTTCTTCATACGACCGTGGACGATGGCGATCATTTTCAACAGATCCTCGCCTGGACGCTCATGTCGCGCTGGAAAGAACAGAATCAATGGCTACGCGAAATTACCCGAACGTTTCGTAGTGAGAAATAGGCGGTGATTCAGATAGGAGAAGTCGGAATAAGCGGGAACGGCACGAATGTCCCTCTCGAAACTCGCCATCCAATGTCCGCCTCCGATTGCGGAAGAACCGATCCTGAAGCGTTGTGTCATTCAGCTCATTGATCGTCGCGAGTACATGCGCTAAGACAAGGATTACATCAACCGAAAGGTTTTCATGCTAACCAGTCAAAAAGTCGTCGATGCGATAAACGAGCAAATCGGATACGAATTCAGCGCGGAGTTGCAATATTACGCGATCGCAGCGCATTTTGCGGCGGAGGCATTGCCGCAACTTTCGCAGCATTTTTTCCGACAAGCGGAAGAGGAAAAAGGGCACGCACTGCGCTTCATTAAATATGTGGTCGACGCCGGCGGACGCGTAGCGATTCCGGCGATCGATGCGCCGAAATCGAAGTTCAAGACAGCACGCGACGCTGTGAAACTTTCGCTCGACCAGGAGATTCATGTCACCCAGCAGATTAACGGGTTGGTAAAACTGGCCCGGAAGCAGAACGACTACATCACGATCAATTTCCTTCAGTGGTTCCTGACCGAGCAACTCGAGGAAGTTTCGTCGATGGATAATCTCCTCAAAATCATCGAGCGCGCCGGGACTGACTTGCTTCAAGCTGATGAATATCTCGCGCGCGTCGGGCTGAGAACCATGCCCGAACCGCCGAAGCAATAGCAACGTGGTCCGAGCCGGACTGGCATTGTTGCATCCGGTTATTTGCCCCTGAGGACACCGCCAGTGCAACGGCCGCGACAAGAGCGGAGGCTGGTATGAGGTTCAAAGATCATTTTTCGAGACAGGCCGCTGATTACGCGAAATTTCGACCCCGCTACCCGCAAGAGTTATTTAATTATCTGGGAACCACCGCGCCGAGTCGTCAGCTCGCGTGGGATTGCGGCACGGGAAATGGACAAGCGGCGGTCCGATTGGCATCAGTGTTCGATCGCGTGATCGCGACCGATGCCAGCGAGAAACAGATCGCGAATGCGGAACCGCAAGAGCGCGTCGAGTATCGTGTCACGCCGGCTGAAAACAGCGGCATCGAATCAGAGACGATTGATCTGATCATGGTGGCGCAGGCATTGCACTGGTTCGACCTGAACGGCTTTTACGCAGAAGTGCAGCGAGTATTGAACCCTGACGGCGTCCTCGCTGCATCAGCTTACAACTTGTTGCACATCGATCCGGCGATCGACGAGGTCGTGAATCGATACTATTACGAGGTGGTTGGGCCTTTCTGGCCGCCGGAGCGCAAGCTGGTAGAGCAGTTCGCTGATCTCCCCTTCCCGTTTCACGAGATCGATCCGGCGAAATTCGAAATGACGGCGTCGTGGGATCTCGAGCATCTGGTGGGATACCTTCGAACGTGGTCCTCGACTCAGCGGTTCATCGCCGCGAAAGACAGCGATCCGTTGCAGCAAATAACCGACGACCTTAGCAATGCGTGGGGCGACCCCCAGCAAATCCGAAAAGTTGTTTGGCCACTAACCTTGCGCGTTGCCGTAAACACCACGCCTAACCCCGGGGCGAATGAAGTGAACCCCCACTGCTCAAGAATTGCAGGCTAACGAGCTGGTGAAGTAAAAGCTTGCAGTGAGGATGCGTTTGCGAATTCAATGCCCACATGAAAATAAAACCGTTAGCATGCGCAGTCGTCGCCGGATGCGTGTTGGGCTGCGTGGCATCAAAACAAACGCAGAACATTACGGGAAAGGTATGCTCGTGTACGCAAAGTGAGCTTAGGCTGCAAGAATCCGCATCAGATATATGGTGGATAATTCCACGGACGCCGAGTAGCCCCCCGTGTCCGCCGGCTAGCTCCACGGTCACAGTCGCATTGCCACCCGATGCGCAAAGGAAGCAAGGGCCGTGGCCGTGTCAAACACCGACTCCGACCCCGAAACCCCTGTCACACTAGCGATCTCAGGGCGATGCACGTCGCGTAAATTGCGTTATCATAGCAATCGGTCGGCTGTAGATGGGAGTTGGATCGTCAATGTAGTGGCGGCGCATCAGTCCGGCGCGCAAAAGCCTTGAATACTTTCCTCTAAGTCCGTCTAATCGGTCACTATGAATATGAAAACAGCATTTAGTTTATTGGCAGCAGCGAGTCTGGCGTTCAGTAGCGCAGCTTTTGCCGCGGATGCGAAGACTTATCAAGTGACCGGGCCCGTCCTCGAAGTCACCGATTCAATGATTGCGGTCCAAAAAGGAAAGGATCGTTGGGAAGTCAATCGTGACGCGAATACCAAGGTCACGGGCGACCTTAAGGTTGGCGAGAAAGTGACTATCACCTACACCATGTCAGCCACAGAAGTGGAAGTGAAGGCCGGCAAGGGTGGAAAGAAAGAAGGTGCCAGTCCCGCCGGTGCGCCTAAGAAAAAATAACAGAGCACAATTCAAATCGCCGGGTACGCAAAACGTATCCGGCGATTTCTTTCTGTAGCCGCGCAGCTGTGCGACGTGCAGATACGGCCCACAGGGCCGTGGCTACAGGCACCTATCGCCGGCGGCTGCCGCTGCCACCGAGAATTCCCCCCAAAATTCCGCGAACAAGCTGGCGCCCGAGCTGGCTGCTCGCCGCGCGCATCGCGCTCTTTGCCACTGACGTCGCAAGCGAGTCGCGAACGGCGCCACGCGGCCCAATTGTTGGTTGAAAAGCCGCTGTGACCGGTCCCAAGGCTTCCGCAAGCATCGATGGTTTGGTTTGTTCGCCCGCCGAGGCGTCCGCTGCCACAGGCGGAGTCTCGGCCGTTTGAACTTTCTCCCCTGCTCTAGCCTGCAGTATTTCGTAAGCCGATTCGCGATCGATTGCTTTCTCGTAATGCCCTGCAAGGACAGAGGAATTTATGATCTGTTTTCGTTGATCTGGCGTGATCGCGCCAACCTGACTACGCGGCGGCACAATTTTTGCGCGCTCGACAATTTGTGGACTGCCGTTTTCATCCAGCATCGAGACGAGCGCTTCGCCAACCGCAAGTTGGGTAAGCACCGTCTCGACTTTGAGGTTCGGATTTTGCCGGAAAGTTTCCGCAGCGGCTTTCACTGCTTTCTGATCGCGCGGGGTAAACGCTCGCAACGCATGCTGCACGCGATTCCCCAGCTGCCCGAGGACAACATCGGGGATATCGAGCGGATTCTGGCTGACGAAATAAACGCCAACGCCTTTGGAACGAATCAGTCGCACCATTTGCTCGATCTTTTGTTGGACCGTCGGCGCGATGTCGGCGAACAGCAGATGCGCTTCGTCGAAGAAGAAAACCAGCTTAGGTTTCTCCGGATCACCAATTTCCGGAAGATTCTCGAACAACTCCGAGAGCATCCAAAGCAGGAACGTCGCGTAAACCTTCGGCGACTTTTGCATCAACTTGTCCGCAGCAAGGATATTGATCGCACCTTTGCCGCTTTGCGTTTGGATCAGGTCATCGAGATTGAGGACCGGTTCGCCGAAAAACTTGTCGGCGCCTTGTGATTCCAGTGCGAGAAGACTGCGCTGGATTGCTCCTGCGCTGGCAGCAGAGATATTTCCGTACTGCGTTTTAAATTGATCAGCATTGTCCGCGACGTACTGCAACATCGCTCGCAGGTCCTTTAGATCGAGAAGAAGCAATCCGTTTTCGTCGGCGACCTTGAACACCATATTAAGCACGCCTTCCTGCGTTTCATTCAATTCGAGTAAACGCGCGAGCAGCAGCGGACCCATTTCCGAAACGGTTGCGCGCACCGGGTGGCCCTGCTCGCCGAATATATCCCAAAACACCACCGGATAGGCTTCGCCTTTGAAATCATCAATCTTCAGCTCCCTCGCGCGCTCGAGGACTTTCAGATTATTTCCGCCAGGCTGACTCAGTCCCGCAAGATCGCCTTTCACGTCTGCCATAAAGACCGGCACGCCGCGGCCGCTGAAATTCTCCGCGAGCGTTTGCAGCGTGACCGTTTTTCCCGTGCCGGTGGCGCCCGCGATCAGTCCGTGGCGGTTCGCCATTTTCGGCAGCAAAAAGATCGGTTTCTTCGATTGAGCGACGAAAATCGGTTCTGACATGATAGGCAATTATGATTTTGCCAACGGCATTGCAATTGTCCAGCACTGGTCGTGCGCCCATGTCGAGGGCCGCGGCTAGAGCGAGCGTTTTCGCCAGGCGCCAAGGACGAGTCCGCTGATTGAGAAAGCGATAAATGGCCGACCCATGTCGATCAAGATTAGTGGCCATGGATTTGTTTCGAAAGCGGAGAACAAGGCAATCGTGACATGTTCAACAAACAAAAAGCCGAACCAGCAAACCAGCGCGACCTTCAATCCACCGACCGCGGTGGTCGCATTGAGACGTGAGATCAGCCAAGCCAACGTGTAATTCACGACGATTGCAGTGACGACAGCAAAGACGTACGCGCCAACGTTATGCGTGCGCTCGATGTCGGTCATCGTTCGAGCATGGAGATCGAGCCACTTCTCGCCAAAGATGCTGTACCAGCCCCAGCCAATCAGTTGGTGGACCACAACAAGGATCCAGACGGCAAGATGATTTATCTTCGTGTTCACAAAAGTTTGCGGATTATCCGGGCGTCGGAAGTTCGATTGCAAGTAGATTCCTACACCCGTCGCGGGCTCGGGGTGCTTTAGACATCACCTCAGTAAAGGTATGGTTTAGAGAGCGGGAATGCGTTCTTAATTAATTCGAGACGCGGTTTGGAGTCGTCGGCAATGATGACTTCCACGACATCGAATCGGAAAAGGATGTCGGGATTATCCAGCATTCGGAGCCAGGCCAGAGCACCACGAGAAATGCGCTTTCGTTTTTCTCGATCAACCGCTTCGAAGGGGCGACCGAAATCCTCGCGGCCGCGGGTCTTTACTTCAACAAACACCAGTGTGTCATTATCACGACAGACAACATCGATCTCACCGCCGCTGCGACCGCGGAAATTGCAGAAGAGGACCTTGTAACCGTTACGCCTGAGGTAGCGGCGCGCTAATTTCTCGCCGCGCGCCCCTCGCCGGAGATGGCCGGATTCGGACGACTTCCTCCAACGCGAGAAGCGGTTGTGCCACCGGTTCGAAAGATCGGCGATGGATTGGGCAAGGGCCGAATTCATGGAGTTTCAGCAGATGCAGTTCGGTTCCGTAGCCTTTGTGTTGGTGGAAGCAATACTGTGGGAACTGGGCGCAAAAGTCACGCATCATCCGATCGCGCGTTACCTTGGCGATCACACTCGCTGCAGCGATGCTCAGACTGATGCAGTCGCCAGCAATAATCGCAGTCTGCGGAAGCGGAAAAGGAATGACTGGCAGTCCATCGACCAAAACATGATCGGGCGGTTCGATCAGTGCTGTGATTGCCAGGCGCATCGCTCGATGGCTCGCGCGCAGAATGTTGATGCGATCAATCTCAACGGAATCGACAGTTCCGACCGTCCATCTGACTTCGGGATGGGACACCAGATCCGAATAAATTTCCTCCCGCAATTCCGGCGCAAGCTGCTTGGAATCGTTCAGACGACGATGACGGAATTTCTCAGGGAGAACTACCGCAGCGGCCACAACCGGGCCCGCCAACGCACCCCGACCAGCTTCATCAATCCCCGCGATACGCGCGACACCGGTGCCGCGCAGTTTTTTCTCGTAACGAAATCCGCATCGCCGATACATTTTCGCGATTTATTGACTCGACGATTTAACGATTTAACGAATTCGCTAAATCACTCAATCATTAAATCGCTAAATGATTTCTCATTCTCTTACCGCTGTTGCTTCCTTACCCTTGCGGGTGCGAAGGTAATTTAATCTGGCACGACGCGCGCGGCCTTGTTGCTCCACCTCTACTTTTGCGATGCGAGGCGAGTGCAGTGGAAACACACGCTCGACGCCTTCGCCGTAGGAGATTCGCCGCACGGTGAATGTTTCGTTAATTCCTCGACCCTTGCGGCCAATGACTATGCCGGCGAATATCTGGACTCGTTCTTTATCCCCTTCCACCACACGGGTGTGAACGCGCACGCTGTCTCCGACAGAAAACGCTGTCACTTCGTCTTTGTGCTGCTCTTTCTCAATGGCATCGATGATCTGATTCATGAAAAAATCCTCCTCCCACCCGCTCGGGCGGGCGAACAGTTTCCAGCAGGATGGGTCAAATTGCAAACGTCAACGGAAGCGTTTAGCGATGGAGAAACCAATGAACACCAGATCGCTAAATCATTAAAATCGGCTATCTTCTGAGCCTATCGCGCCCGTAGTTCAACTGGATAGAACGACGGCCTCCGGAGCCGTAGGTTGCGCGTTCGAGCCGCGCCGGGCGCATTCGTTCGCCAGCCGTCGCTCCGCTCCGTAAGGGAATACTTCTGGAATTTCACCAGCTCGGATTTGGCGCTGAATGGCGCGCCAGAAATCGGCCCTAAAAATCTCGCGGTGATGTTCGAGCAGCGCGGCCAGAGCCGGCTTTGGGAAAGCTAGGAATTGCAAAAATTCCTCGGGAAAAATGTCGTTCTCACGCACGGAGAACCACGGTTCGGCGGCGATTTCTTCCTCTGGAGTCCGCGCTTCCGGCAGGTTGCGAAAATGACAATCGGTAAGGAAGCAAAGCTCATCGTAATCGTAAAAGACGACACGGCCGTGCCGGGTCACGCCAAAATTTTTGGTGAGCAGATCCCCCGGAAAAATATTGGACGCAGCAAGGTCTTTGATCGATTGCCCGTAATCACGCCCGGCAGCCGCGATTGCTTCCGCCTCGTTTTCCCGGAAAAAAAGGTTGAGCGGGCGAAGACGACGCTCGACATAAGCGTGCGCGATGACGACGTCGCTGCCCTCCATCTTCACAATGGAAGCGGCATCGCGCAAAAGTTCGGCCAGCAACTCAGGATCGAAACGGTCCGCCGGGATGCGCAGATGCTCGAACTCGTGCGCTTCGACCAATCGTCCCGCGCGGTCATGTTCGAAAACCAATCGGTAGCGCCGCCGCACGTCCTCGTGGGTGCTATCTTTCGGCAAATCAAATCGATCTTTGATCAGTTTAAAAACGACATCGTAGCTCGGCAGCGTGAAGACGCTCATCACCATTCCGCGAGCTCCTTCGGCCACGACGAAACGATCGCTCGACTTGCGCAGGTGGGCGATAAAATCGCGGTAAAATTCCGTTTTACCGTGGCGATGAAAACCGATGGCGTTGTAGAGATCAATCAAACGTTTGCGCGGCATCAATTGCTGAAGATAACGCACAAGCCGATAGGGACATTCAACCGCCACCCGAAAATAGGAGCGGGTAAACGAAAACAAAATCGCAAGGTCGACATCTCCATGTAACAGCGCATCGAGGATGATGCCGCGCTCATTTTCGTGACGAAGGCAAAGCGCAATGGGTAAGGGCAACTTTCCTTCGCGCAAGACGCGGCCCACCAAATAGGCGCCGCGTCCGCGATAAAAAACGCTTGAGACAATCTCCAGTTCGGGCTGCGCATCTTTCGCCGCGCGCGCCGCTTCAATTCGCGCCGAAGCCAGTTTCGCCGTCACCCGCAGGTCGTCCCAGCAGGTTTCGTCAAAAGCATCCGTCAACGCCGAACACAGCAGTTCGGGCAGGCTTTGGCCGCGATAAGTTTTCGCGACAGTGATTGGGGCGCTCGGCGGCGGCGCGTCGAAATCGGTATCGACAAATTCGATTGCCTGGTCCACGCCGGCGGTGGCAAAAACGCGGCGGGTTAACGAATTGAAAAATGTCTCGGCGATTTCCCACGCCGGCGAGCGCGCGATAAGCGACGAGTAAACAGCTTTGATCCCCTTCCAGATGCTGCGTTCCGGCAAACGAACGCCCATCAATTCGCGTATGCGACTTGTTAGGCCATCCAGAACATCGTTGTAAAACCGCAGGCGCTCGGCCGCGTCATTGAAACTGCCGGCCCAATCGCGCGCCAAAAAACGTTCACGCGCACGCTCGGTGATGGCGTTGAAGCGCGTTTGGTAATCGAAAAAAGCTTGCTGTGTGGTTTCGGCGCAACGCGCGGCGAGACGACTGTCGGTCAGAGCGGAAGAATCTTGCGCAACGTTTTCCCTGGCGATTGCCGATCTTGAATTCAACGGAACTGCTCCGCTTCGGTCGAGTCGCCCAACGCTGTGGTCGAGCTTTTGCCGTCGGCGATAATTTGGGCAACGAGATCGAAGTAACCGGTGCCAACTTCGCGTTGATGTTTCGTCGCCGAATAGCCATCGCGTTCGGCGGCAAATTCCGCCTCCTGTAATACCGCATACGCCGCCATGCCGTGGTCGCGATAGTCGCGCGCCAGATTGAACATGCTGGAGCTGAGCGCGTGAAATCCAGCGAGCGTAACGAATTGAAATTTGTAACCCATCGCCCCGAGCTCGCGCTGAAATTTTGCGATGCTGGCGCTGTCGAGTTTCTTTTTCCAGTTGAACGACGGCGAACAATTGTAAGCTAATAGCTTGTCAGGGAATTTTGCGCGCAGATTGTCGGCGAATCGCTTTGCTTCCGCCAAATTCGGTTCGCTCGTTTCGCACCAGATCACATCGGCAAACGGTGCGTAACTTTGCGCACGCGCGATTGCCTGGTCGAGTCCGGCGCGCACGCGAAAGAAGCCTTCCGACGTTCGTTCGCCGGTGAGAAATTCGCGATCGCGCTCATCCACATCGTTCGTCACGAGAGCGGCGGCATTCGCGTCCGTTCGCGCGATCAGGATCATCGGCACGTCGCAAACATCGGCCGCCAAACGCGCGGCGATGAGATGCTTGATGGCGGTGCGCGTCGGCACCAAGACCTTGCCGCCCATATGTCCGCATTTTTTCTCGCTCGCGAGCTGATCTTCGAAATGTACGCCGGCCGCGCCGGCTTCGATCATTGCCTTCGTTAGTTCGAAAACATTGAGCGGTCCACCGAAACCAGCCTCGCCGTCGGCTACGATGGGCGCGAACCAGTCGATATCGATCTTACCTTCGGCGTGGTAAATTTGATCGGCGCGCTGCAGGACTTGATTGATTCGCCTAACGAGTGCGGGCACGCTGTTCGCTGGATACAAACTTTGGTCGGGATACATTTGGCCGGCAAGGTTTGCGTCTGCCGCTACCTGCCAGCCGCTCACGTAAATCGCCTTCAAGCCCGCTTTGACCTGTTGCATCGCTTGATTGCCGGTCAGCGCGCCGAGGGCCGCGACGTAATCTTCGTTCTGCAACAGTTGCCAAAGTTTTTCCGCGCCGCGTCGCGCAAGCGTGTGCTCGATGCGCAGGCTGCCCCGCACGAGCTCTACGTCTGCCGACGAATATGGTCTTGTTATGCCGCGCCAGCGCGCGTCGGCTTCATTCAAGTTTTTCATAGCCTGGCAACGTTAGAAATTCCGCGAACTCATCGTCGGTCGTCATCCTATCGAACAAATCGCGCGCGACTTCGAATTTCCCTTTGGCAAAACGATCGACACCGATCGCTTGCTTGATTTTCGTTAGTTCTTCCGTCAGCACTTCGCGAAATAGTTTGTTCGTAACTTTGCGGCCATCGCTCAGTTTTCCATCGGGATGTCGAATCCATTGCCAGACTTGGGCGCGCGAGATTTCCGCCGTGGCGGCGTCTTCCATCAAATTGAAAATCGGGACGGCGCCGCTGCCGCGCAGCCACGCCTCGAGATATTGCACGCCCACGCTCACGTTCGTACGCAAACCTTGCTCGGTAATCGGGCCGCGCGGACCGAAATCTAGCAGGTCTTTCGCGCAAAGATCGACATCGTCCCGTTGGCGCGCGATTTGGTTAGGCTGCGGCATCAGGCGGTCGAATGCTTCGGTCGCGAGCTGGACCATTCCGGGATGCGCCACCCACGTTCCATCGTGACCATCGCCGGCTTCGCGTTCCTTGTCCCCGCGCACTTTGGCGAATGCTTCTTCGTTTGCGCGTGGATTGTTCTTCACCGGAATCTGCGCTGCCATTCCCCCCATCGCGAAAGTTTTCCGACGATGACAAGTCTTGATGCAGAGCAATGAATATGAATGCATGAAATGCGTCGTCATCGTAATGACCGCGCGATCAGCCAGAAGGAAATCCGGTTTGCGGCGAAATTTTTTGATGCAGGAAAAAATGTAATCCCAGCGACCGCAATTAAGCCCGGCAGAATGCTCGCGCAGCTCGTAAAGAATCTCGTCCATCTGGAATGCAGCCGGAATAGTCTCGATTAGAACCGTCGCGCGGACCTTGCCTTGTTGAATCCCAAGCTCATCCTGAGCCAGCTTGAAAGCGTCGTTCCAAATGCGCGCTTCGAGGTGGCTCTCCATTTTCGGCAGGTAAAAATACGGGCCGCTCCCGCGCGCGATCAGTTCCTTAGCATTGTGAAAAAAGAAGAGACCGAAATCAAACAACGCGCCGGCGACCGGCTCGCTATCAACGAGCAGATGTTTCTCGTCCAGATGCCAGCCACGTGGCCTAACGAATAAGACGGCGGTGCGTTCGTTGAGCCGATATTCTTTTCCCTCAGGATTCGTGAACGTGATCGTGCGTCGAATGGCGTCGCGCAAATTGATTTGGCCTTCCACCATGTTGGCCCAGGTCGGCGCGTTGGCGTCCTCGAAATCGGCCATGAAAACTTTCGCGCCGGAATTGAGCGCGTTGATCACCATCTTGCGATCAGTCGGCCCGGTAATTTCCACTCGACGGTCCTGCAAATCGCGCGGAACCTGTGCGCAGCTCCAATCGCCTTCGCGAATGTGTTTAGTTTCCGGTAGGAAATCCAGCGACTCGCCACGGTCGAATGCCTCTTGTCGATCTCGTCGGTGTTGGAGACATTCGCGGCGGCGCGATTCAAACGCGCGATGCAATTTCGCGACAAACGACAAGGCATCCGGCGTGAGAATTTCGTCATAACCCGTTGCGATCGCGCCCGTGATTTTCACTCCGTGAGGAAGATCGCAGACTAATGATTGCGTCATAATCGAGAGTTGGAAGTTTTTAGGGGCCCTATAATGGGGCTTACAATCTCGGTTTGAAATTCAAAAATTCGGCCGCGCCGGGCGCAGTCGTAGCATGTCACCCGCAGGGCGCACCGCCGCCATTCATCACGGAACTTTGCGAAGGCAAAACGGGAAGTATGCCTCAAGCTGTCGTCAGACCTGCGCGGATTACAGCTGATACGAGAATTGACGCGAGCGCGGCCTCATCGCGACGGTTCCGGACTTGGTTCCGCGTACTCTTGAATGCGTCATGCGTTAGAACAACTGCTTCCCGCGGATCATCGGTCAATCGAGAAGCGAAGCTGTAAACAGCGGGATAATAACGAGCGACCAAACTATCAAAACGTGAGGTTTTCGCTTTCATCGTCGGCTTCCTTTTCATTGGTCGCACTCTCATTAATTTCCAGTTCACTACATTCTACGGGAATGACCAAGGGAAGTTCTCAATAAACGCGGTGGTCGCAGCGGCAAGTTTGACCCCCTTCGCAACGCGCCTATGCTGCTTGCAAACAGCTTCCTTGGAGGAATTACCATGTTAAAACGATCGTTTGCCACTCTCCTTATTCCGGCGTTCGCCTGCGGAATCCTCAGTGCGCAGGAGCTCTCGCCAACACATCTTCATCAACCCACGCTGACGCCGCAAAACAGCGGAACCACCAACGGTCTGATCGCCGTGTGGCCAGTGAACCCGCAAGTGGTTTGGGCATGCGGTCGTGCTGGCACGTTCACCGTCACCACTGACGGTGGACAGACGTGGAGCGCCAGCGTAGTGCCGGGTGCCGAAGCGCTGCAATTCCGCGATGTGCAGGCCTTCAGCGCGAGCGTTGCTTATTTGATGTCCATAGGAACATCCGGGGACCCAACAGAGTTTCGCATCTACAAGACTGAGGACGGCGGGGCGACCTGGACGATTCAATTCGAAAATCAGAATCCGAATGCTTTCTATGACGGCTTCGCGTTCTGGACGCCGAACCGGGGCATCGCACACAGCGACTCGGTAAATGGAGTGTTCCCGGACCTCCGCACTACCGACGGAACGACGTGGGAGGATATCAGTAACAATATGCCGCCGGCGTTGCCGGGAGAATTCTCCTTCGCGTCGAGTGGTACTTGCGTCACAACCCAAGGTGGGCGGAACGCGTGGATTTGTACGGGTGGATCGGATATTGCAAGAGTCCTCGCCACCAGAGACGGAGGCGATACTTGGAACGCGTATAACACTCCCCTAGTAAGCTCGCCCAGCGCCGGCGCCTTCACGGTCGATTTTCGTGATCCACACCACGGCATCGTGGGTGGCGGTGATTTGGACTCCGGCGATCCCAATAACGCACGCACTGCGATTTCGAGCGATGGAGGTCAGACGTGGACTCTTACCAACCCTCCGCCAGTTACGGGAGCCATCTTCGGCTTGAGCTACGTAGGTCACTCTGGTGGTGGTGTCGGAGACAACGGCCGCGCAGTCGTGATTACGGCCAACGACGGCGGCGCGGCATGGACTCCCGATGAGGGAAACACATGGTTCGCGTTGCCTGGTGTGAGCAGCTTTTGGGCGGTAGCTTTTGCAACTCCCAAAGCCGGATGGCTCGTGGGCACGGATGGTCGAATTCTAAAGATCAGCTTCTAGCAGCGGGTCTCGCACAGCGACACTCCCAGGCTATGGTGACAGCCGCGAAGACTTGGGGGACTGCCGCTATTTGCTTGGAAATTGTTGAAAAAATTCCTCAGGCCAGCGCGTCCACTCGATTCAACAAGTCTTTCTTGCTTGCGACTCCCGTGACCTGATCACGCAGTTGGCCGTTCTTGAAAAAGAGTAAAGCCGGAATGGCGCGAATATTGTACTTGAGCGAAAGGCTCTGGTTCTCGTCTACGTTAACTTTTGCTACTTTCACTGAGCCCGCCTTTTCGCGCGCAATTTCATCCAGTAACGGTGCGATCATCTTGCAGGGACCACACCATTCCGCCCAAAAATCGACGATTACAGGCTTGTCGTCCTGCTTCAGTTCACGGTCAAAATTGGATTCATCAAGCTTAATAACAGAGGAATTATCCATGACTTTAGGAAAGATAAGTCCAAATCTGAATAATCAAAATCAGTGTAGAAACACCAAGTAGCAGCCACAACAGCGGCATCGGATCTTTCTCGACTGGCGCCACAGCGACTGAAGGAGGCTGCGGTGCTACCTCAGGCATGGCGACAAGAGGTTGAGTCTTTTTCGTCTGAACGGCGCTAAGAGGAATGCGCACCGTCTCTTTTATCGGCCCCGATGACGGCAGATCTGGTGCAGGCATGACCGAGGCGCCTGCGGGCACCGGTGGAGGTTGTGGCGGCTGGGAGAATTGCGGGGGGGCCACGTCCTGAACGGCAGGTTGCGGTTCCGGTAAAACGTGAACAGGCGGCTCACGAAGCGGCAATTGGATTCGAACTGTGTCGCGCGATTTCGTGTTTGGGTCTGGCGGTTTTTCCGCGGCCGCAGGAGCGAAAGGAATGCGAGTCGTCTCTTTTTTCGGTTCGTTTGGTTCGGTCATCTAGCGAAATAAGTACCAGGAAGTTTGCTCAGGAAAAGAACAGCTGTCACGTGTTAAGTAGGCTCTGCTAAAAAAATCCCCTTTTGTAAGCAGTCGACTCAGGCCAGCAGATCGTAGCCACGGCTTCCCACGATCGGCCGCCAAACGAACTCGCCGACCGAGGCTTCTTTCGACAAAATGACGCGCGCATCGACATCCGGAGCATCGGCTTCGCTCCGCGCGACATGCGGTTGATCCACTAATAATTTCAATGCTCTTCCGATTTTTTCACGCGCGGTTTCATGCGCGATTTCTCGCTGCATCGACATCGCGATCCGGGAGCGCGCGTTCTTAATTTTTACAGGAATCTGGCCTGGCATTTTCGCAGCGCGCGAGCCTTCTTCCTGCGAATACTTGAATATCCCGAGGCGCTCAAATCGAGTGCGCCGGATGAAATCGAGAAGGCTGGCGAATTCCTCTTCGGTTTCGCCGGGAAATCCGACGATGAAAGTGGTACGCAACGTCACCCCCGGAATTCCAGCGCGCAGCTCGTAGATCAAATTTTCGATGTGCTGACGCGAAGTTTCTCGGCGCATGCGTCCCAACATTGCCTCGTCGATATGCTGCAGAGGAATATCGATGTAGCGGGCGACCTTGTCGCATTGTGCGATGGTTTCGATCAGTTCATCACTCCAATGCGCTGGGTGCGTATAAAGCAAGCGCACCCAGAATTCCCCGTCGATTTCTTGAATTTCGCGAAGAAGGCCGGCAAGCGTTTGGCCGCGCGTTGAGTCTACTGGTTGACGGGGTCCCGCCTTCGCTGTCCAAAGATCCATCCCGTAATAGGTCGTGTCCTGGCTGATCAAATTAATCTCGCGAACCCCTTCGCTGACCAGCCCTCGAATTTCCGCCAGCACCGACTGTGGCGTGCGGCTGCGGTGTTTCCCCCGCATCTGCGGAATCACACAAAAACTGCACGGATGATTGCAGCCCTCGGCAATCTTTACGTAGGCGGAATGCGCGGGCGTAAGTCTGAAGCGCGGCGTGTCGTAATCGGGAATGTAAGTAGGGCGCCTGTCTGCAAAGGCGAGACCGGCATCACCGTTGTCAGAATCAACATCCAAAATTGAACTGCCTGCGTTGAGCGTCGCGCGTTTTTTTAGAATCTTCTCCACAATTTCCCCAAGCTGATTGACTTCATCCAGTCCAATGAACGCGTCGACTTCCGGCATTTCTTCTCGCAGTTCGCGTGCAAACCGTTGCGACATGCAGCCGCTGACGATGAGTTTTTGATTGGACTTTTTGTTGAAGCCCCGTTGCTGGTGCGCCTCCAGAATCGCTTCGATGGATTCCTCCTTGGCTGAATCAATGAACGCACATGTGTTAACAACGAGAACGTCGGCATCCTCCGCCCGCGAAGTAATTTCCATGCCGCGTTGCAACACGCTGCCGAGCATAATTTCGGCATCGACTAGGTTCTTCGCGCAGCCAAGGCTGATCATGCCGACTTTAATGCGTGGTAAGGGCCAGCATGTCTGCCGCCGCGGAGCTGTGGTAAGGCATTTCGCCTGCTCCTCAGCTTGCCCAAAGGAACTTGCAGCCGACACGGCTTCCATTGCAGATGGCGAATTCATGATCGGCCTCAGTTAACCGTCACGTCCTCGTCGTCATCTTCCAGCGCCTTTCCATTCTTTGTTATCTGGACGGCATCCGGATCGAGAACGCGAATCGAGACACGTTTCCCGCGAAATTCCACAGGCCCATCTGCGGGAGAGACCCAGCGTTCGAAGGCGGGACTTCCGCTTTTGTCGCCGACCGTCACTCTTACGTAGGTTCTCTTAAGTGGCCGAATAGCGACGCGATTCTGCTCGCCTGATTCTGCGGACGGCGAATTCGTGGTCTCTTGAGCTTTCCCTATATCTTCGCGAGTCACCGGTTTCGCCCGACGCACCTCCGGTTCACCTGACGCTGCGGAAGCAGCCAAAGCCTTTCGGGTTTCTGGTGGCCCGGCTGTCGCAACAGGCGAGGTGGCAGCTTGGGACGGCGCTGGCGGCGCGGCTGTGGGAGCGCTTGCAACAGTGCCTGGTGACGCTTCCGTCGCCCCCGGTTGCACGGCCTTGGCACTTGCAACTGGCGACGCACTCGGTGAGCCCTGTGCTGTGGACGCCGCTTTTCCGGGCGCCAGCCGCTGCACGTTGAGGATCAACTTCATCACGGAAAAACCAATCACCAACACGAGCACGCCGAAGATGAGCGGCATTGGTGAGATGCGGTCGTGGCTAGTAGTAGCGGGACGGCGCCGCCGAACCACCGGCGCAGCGACTGTTTTCTGAGGGCGATTTTCCTGAAGATACGAGTAGCCATCGACCGTCATGCGCTCAGAATCTTCAAACGCGTCCAGGTACGGCGTGACATCGACGTCTAAAAATTTGCCGTAGATAAGAAGAAAACCTTTTGCGTATGCGAGGCTGGGAAATTGGGAAAAATCATCCGCCTCAATCTCTGCTAGCCGCGCGGGACGAATCTTTGTCATCCGGGCTGCTTCGTCGAGTGTAAGATTCCTCGCGAGCCTCGCTTCCTGAAATTTTTTACCAAGCCCTTCTATCGTCATTGCGCAGAAAATAGCGGCTAAACGGCAGCATCGAGATCGACCAGAATCTCGCGTGGTTTGGCGCCTTCGCCGGGACCTAAAATACCGCGCTGCTCCAGAATATCAACGATTCGCGCGGCGCGCGTGTAGCCGAGTCGCAGGCGGCGCTGAAGCAGCGAGGTGGAGGCGCGCTTCTCTTGTCGAATGATCTCCAGACATTTTTCAACCAGCTCTTCGTCTTCATCTGTGACATCTTCCTCCATCGTTGCGGCGGATTGGAGCTTCTCGTGCATCGCGGTATCAAAAGCCGGCGGGCTTTGCGCGGAAACAAATTGCACCAACCGATGAATCTCATCATCCGTAACGAGCACGCCTTGGGCGCGAATGAGACGCGAAGCGCTCGGTGGCAGATAAAGCATATCGCCCTGCCCGAGCAGACGGTCGGCTCCGTTTTCATCTAGAATCACGCGACTATCGATCTTGGAAGCGACCTGAAATGCAATCCGGCTCGGAATATTCGCCTTGATCACGCCAGTGATGACGTCTGCGCGGGGAGTTTGCGTTGCCACGATAATGTGAATGCCGGCAGCGCGCGCCATTTGCGTGATACGCGCGATGCCGGTTTCAACGTCCGCGGGCGCGGTTTGCATTAAATCAGCCAACTCGTCGATGATGACGACTGCATAGGGCATCTTGTCGGGAACCTGGTCTTCCCTGGTGGCAGTCGTGCCTGCTGCGTTCCCAGATTTCGAAGGCGACACGCCTCCCTCTACAGTTTGATCCTCTTCGTCGGGATTTTTCTTCTTTGTCGGCCGCGCGTTGAAACCCACGATGTTGCGCACGCCGACACGGGCAAAAATTCTGTACCGACGTTCCATCTCATCGATCAGCCATCGCAAGGCAAGCATCACTTTTTTTGGATCGACAACGATCGGGAATGCAAGATGGGGCAGCGAACTATACGCCTGAAGTTCAACCATCTTCGGGTCAATGATCACCAGACGCAGCTCTTCCGGCGTGAAACGAAAGAGCATGCTGGCGATCAGCGCGTTGATACAAACGCTCTTCCCGCTGCCGGTGGTACCGGCGACTAGCAGATGCGGCATTTGCGCGAGATCGGCGATAATCGTTTTGCCGTAAACGTCTTTGCCAAGCGCGAGCGGAATTTTGGCGTGTCCCTTTGCCTCTTCCCAATCGGATGATTGCAAGAGTTCACGCAGTTTTACTGTCACTTTTCGGCTGTTCGCCAGTTCAATGCCCACGGTGTCTTTTCCGGGAATCGGCGCGAGAATGTTAATCCGTTCGGCACGCGTGGCTCGAGCGAGGTCACGCTCGAGGCTTACAATCTTGTCCACACGCACGCCCTTGGCCGGATAGACTTCGTAGCGGGTGATGGTTGGCCCCTTTGTGATGTCGCCTGGCGCCACCGCAATCCCGAATTGTCCTAAGGTTTCAATTAGAACTTGCTGGACATCCTCCAGCTCTGAAGGGTCAGCGGTGCCGCGTCCCTCCAGGCTATGCTCGTCCAGTAAATCCATTCCGGGCAGGACATAATTTTCCGAAGTCCAAGCCGGAGTCATCACACTTGGCGCCGACCTTCCTTTTTGTTCACTGGCCCGCAATTCGGCGAGAGATGGTTTTCTGCGGCTCTCATGTTCGCTCGGCAACGCCGTTGTATCGACTACCTTCGGTTTTGGCCGGTTTGCCAGTTCCTCCGGCGAAATTGTCGGCCTGAGTGAGTCGGCAATGGGCATGCCCTTCTTCTTTAATTGTTTTTCGAGCATTCGACGTTGTCTGGCGAGCTGCTGCTCACTGATCTCCAGTTTTCCCTTGAGATCCGACCTGCGTAGCCTGCCGCGCAATCGCCATTCCTGCAGCCATACAGTCATGCGGCGCATGAGGGCAACGGTCTCGCGAACAAGATGAATCGGACGCAGTCCTGTGACCAAGATCAGCGTGGTCACATAAACTCCGGCCAGCAAGAGCAGCGTACCGAGTGGACCAAGAGCGTTGCGGAGTAATCCACGATGTTCATCGGCGAAAGCGTACCCGATCCATCCGCCCGGCCCCTGGATGTTGAAGGCGGCGTGCCAACCCCGCAAATGATACGGCTGCACATGCAGCAAACAGGCACCCGATACGATAAATAGACCGATCCAAGCCAACCGCGGCACGACCCGCAATCCGGGATAAAACAGTTTTGCCGCCCCGAACCCGAGCAGAATCGCCGTTAAAAGGTACGCGGCCGCTCCAATGGATTGATAGCAAATTCCCGCGATAATTGCGCCCACTGGCCCAATGAAGTTTTGCGCAGGATGGTTCGCCGGCGAAATATTGCTGAACCAAACCCAGGAAGGTACATCCTTCGGCGTATAGGAAATCAGCGCAAAAAACAGGAGGGTCCCTGAGAACAGTAGAACGAGCGCGAAGACTTCGTTCCAAGCGCTGTGTCTGTCTGTGCGAGCCACCGCGTCTGATAGTAGTCCCGCAGCGGCTTCTTTCAATCTTTTGTAGAGCTCGGTTCTTCATTCGTCCTCATCCTCGTGCTCGAAACACCGAACGGCGCGCCCGGCGGTCGCGCTCTACCGTTGCGGTTTAATCTTGCGCGCCCATGCAGAGGCTGATAACTGTGCCAGCGCATTATGGCTCTTTTCCTCCGCTACGGCGTTGCTGCTGTTGCGCTCTGCATGCTGCTGTTTTGCATATCTTGCGAAAAACATCCGCTCGGCCAGATGCCGGAAGTTCAGCGCGAACAAAGCGATCCGGCAAAAACGAACTGGTCCGAAAAAAGCGAAGTGGAAAAATCGGAATCCGCCCCGACGCCGGTGGAAGCTGTTCCGCACGAAGCTCGTTAGTCAAAGGAGGTCACATGGCTAAACACAAATATTTGACGTCGCCACCCAATCTCACCGGCATGCCCCCAGGAGTGCCGTACATCATCGGCAACGAAGCGGCCGAGCGTTTCTCCTATTACGGCATGAAGTCGGTGCTGACCGTCTTCATGGCGCATTACATTTTGAATCAGTCTGGTGTGCTCGCGCCCATGAGTTCGAACGAGGCGTACATGTACACGCATTACTTCGTTTTTGGGGTTTACTTTCTCCCCATTCTCGGCGCGGTCATCGCCGACGGCTGGCTGGGCAAATATTGGACTATCCTCTCGCTCTCGATCGTTTACTGCCTGGGCAATCTCACGCTCGCGTGCATGGCCACTTCCTGGGGGATCGCGATTGGGCAGCGAACGATGCTCGCGATGGGACTGTTTCTGATCTGTCTTGGTGCAGGCGGCATTAAACCATGCGTGTCGGCGAACGTTGGCGATCAATTTGGCGAATCGAACAGACATCTGCTGTCGAAAATGTTTGGCTGGTTCTATTTCTCGATCAACGCCGGCTCTTTCATTTCTTCGC
>Ga0307305_10000091_pt1 | contig 25002 bp, 22 predicted proteins | sample ER_DNA_186_FD_194512 | JGI IMG/M metagenome (GOLD analysis project Ga0307305, IMG submission 194512) | Bulk soil microbial communities from the East River watershed near Crested Butte, Colorado, United States - ER_DNA_186 | ecosystem: Environmental > Terrestrial > Soil > Floodplain | place... | reverse complement strand
ATATGGGCGCACGGTTCACCGCGTCACAGCAGGGCCTTGCGCCAGTCCTGCGTGATGTCGCCAAACGCGGCCTCATCTACGTGGACGATGGATCTTCCTCGCGGAGCATTGCCGGTCAGCTCGCCGGCACCCATAATTTGCCGTTTGCAAAGACCGATATCGTGCTCGACACAATTCCGACTCCTGTTGAAATCGACCAGGCACTGGCTCGCCTGGAAATGAAGGCGCGCGACACCGGCTTTGCCGTCGGCGTTGCCACGGCACAGCCAGCGACAATCGCCAGAGTTGCCGATTGGGCGAAAAAAGTAGAAGCCCGCGGCATTTTCCTGGTGCCGATCACAATGGTGGCGATCAAGGCGAAGTCATCGTAACGTCATTCGGGCCGCGAAAATGCGGGCCAGAGTGACGGAGTGCCAATGCCTTCCCACAAATCACTGCCCTATCGCCCTTGTGCCGGCATGATGGTGTTCAACAATGCCGGACTCGTCTTTATTGGGCGACGCACGGAGGGGCCGGAGCACGTCGACGCTACGCACGTCTGGCAAATGCCGCAGGGTGGCATTGACGACGATGAAGACCCATACAAGGCCGCGCTTCGTGAGCTGCACGAAGAAACCAATATTCGCTCGGTGCAGAAGCTCGGTGAGATTGTCGAATGGCTCACTTATGATCTTCCAAGCAATGTCGTGAAAAAGGCCTGGGGCGGCAAATACCGCGGGCAGAAGCAGAAATGGTATGCGCTGCGCTTCACCGGCAAAGAGAGCGAGATCGATATTGCCCATCCTGCAGGCGGCCATAAGCCGGAATTTGTCGAATGGCGCTGGGTGGCGATGCGTGAGTTGCCGGAACTCGTAATACCCTTCAAACGCGCGACCTACGAACGCGTCGTGAATGAGTTCGAGCGATTCGTGCTTTAGCGCTAGTGCATCGCCGTCCCAGTGAGATGACGATGGACGTCCTTGAAATGGTCAAGCTGCGTAATCAGCTTGTCGAGCCCTGAGCCTGGCTCCGTCTTGGCAATACGGCTTTCAAGGTCGTCGATGCGGGCGGCGATCATTCCGTGATCGATGTCCTCAACCGCGTCTGCGGTCTCGGCAAGCACTGTAAGGCCTTCCTTTGACACTTCCGCAAATCCGCCGAGCACAACGATTCTCTGCGCGCCGCCGGTGGCATACACCGTCAAAATCCCGGGGCGCAATGTGGTGACCATTGGCGCGTGATCGGCCAGCACGCCAAAGTCACCCTCGATGCCCGGCAGGTCGACCTGCTGCACCTCGCCCGAGAACAAAAGCTTTTCAGGCGATACCAACTCAAAGTGAAAATCAGCCATCGATTGTCTAAACCCTGCGCTTGCCGACGGCGAAACCCACGCCAAGTGCGATTACACCACCGACCATGGCCATGATCGCGATATGCTGCACCTGCTCGCTCGTGAGCGGGCCGCCGCCACGCGCCCTTTCGTTGTTACGCACTTCGACGCTAAGGGGTCCCAGTCTGATCTCGGCCGTCTCGTCCGGTCGCGTCATATAACCGGCCAAGCCGCCAATCACCAGCCCGATCAGCAGAAACGCAATCAGGTTGGATCGCCCCTGCATGCTTTCTAGGCCGCCTCCGCCGCGAGTTTTTTGCCCTTCTCGACCGCCTCTTCGATGGTGCCAACCATGTAGAAGGCCGCCTCCGGAAGGTTATCATATTTGCCGTCGCAGAGTCCCTTGAAGCCTTTGATGGTATCCTGCAGATCAACCAGCTTGCCAGGCGAGCCGGTGAACACTTCGGCAACGTGGAACGGCTGCGACATGAATCGCTCGATTTTGCGGGCGCGCGCCACTGTCAATTTGTCGTCTTCCGACAACTCATCCATGCCGAGAATGGCAATGATGTCCTGCAATGCCTTGTAGCGCTGCAGGATCTGCTGCACCTGTCGCGCTACTGCATAGTGTTCCTCGCCGACAATCAACGGCGACAACATCCGCGACGTCGAATCGAGCGGATCGACCGCCGGATAGATGCCTTTGGCAGCGATGTCGCGCGACAGCACGGTCGTCGCGTCGAGATGGGCGAAGGAGGTCGCCGGTGCCGGGTCGGTTAGGTCGTCGGCTGGCACATAAATGGCCTGCACAGAGGTAACCGAGCCTTTGGTCGTGGTCGTGATGCGCTCCTGCAGCTCGCCCATGTCGGTGGCGAGTGTCGGTTGATAGCCCACCGCCGATGGTATGCGGCCGAGAAGGGCCGACACTTCCGAACCGGCTTGTGTGAAGCGGAAGATGTTGTCCACGAAGAACAACACGTCCTGGCCCTGATCGCGGAAATATTCGGCGACCGTCAGGCCGCTCAACCCGACGCGGGCGCGGGCCCCGGGCGGCTCATTCATCTGGCCGTAGACCAGAGCGCATTTCGAGCCAGCGACAGAACCTTTCTTCGGATCCTTGTTGACGCCGGACTCAATCATCTCGTGATAGAGGTCATTGCCCTCGCGGGTACGCTCACCAACTCCCGCAAACACCGAATAGCCGCCATGGGCCTTCGCCACGTTGTTGATCAGCTCCATGATCAGCACCGTCTTGCCCACGCCGGCGCCTCCGAACAGGCCGACCTTGCCGCCTTTGGCGTAAGGTGCGAGCAAATCCACAACCTTGATTCCGGTTACGAGAATCTGCCCTTCTGTCGACTGATCCACATAGCTGGGAGCGGGCTGGTGGATCGCACGCTTTTCCTTGGTCTTGACCGGACCTGCTTCGTCGACCGGCTCACCGATCACGTTGATGATGCGCCCGAGTGTCTCGTCACCGACGGGAACGGCGATCGGCTCACCTGTATCGGTAACGTCTTGTCCGCGCACAAGACCTTCCGAAGAGTCCATGGCAACCGTGCGCACGGTTGATTCGCCGAGATGCTGCGCGACTTCCAACACCAGCCGCTTGCCGCCATTCGTTGTCTCAAGTGCATTCAGGATCGCGGGCAGATGATCCTCGAACTGCACGTCAACGACGGCACCGATGACTTGCGTGATTTTTCCGACTGCGTTGGGTGTAGCCATGTCGTCCTCGTTGCGGAACTAAAGCGCCTCCGCACCAGAAATGATCTCGATCAGTTCCTTCGTGATCATCGCCTGACGCGTGCGGTTAAAGGTGAGTGTTTGCTTGCGGATCATTTCGCCGGCATTGCGGGTGGCATTATCCATGGCACTCATGCGCGCGCCCTGTTCAGACGCCGCGTTTTCCAGGAGCGCACGAAATACCTGCACCGACAGATTACGCGGCAGCAGTTCGGCGAGGATTTCCTCCTCCTCCGGCTCGTATTCATAGGAGGTCGAAGGGCCCGTATCGCCATTTTCGAAGACTGGTGGAATGATCTGTTGCGCGGTCGGAATTTGCGCAATGACCGACTTGAAGCGCGAGAAGAAAAGCGTCGCCACGTCGAAAGCGCCCTGATCGAACAGCGCAATGACCTTTTTGGCGATCATATCGGCATTTTCGAAGCCGATAGTGCGCACTCCACGCAATTCGATGGTCTCGATGATCAGCTTTCCGTAGAGCCGACGCAGCTGTTCATAACCCTTGCGACCGACACACAGAATTTTGACGTCTCTGCCGTCGGCGATCAGCGCATTTGCCTTTTCGCGGGCAAGGCGCACGATCGACGAATTGAATGGCCCGCAAAGTCCACGCTCTGCCGTGCAAACCACCAACAGATGGACCCTTTCGTTGCCGGTACCCGCCAGCAACCGCGGCGCCGAATCGCTGCCTGCAACAGCCGCGGCGATGGAGCTGAGCACTCTGCTCATTCGCTCCGCGTAGGGACGCGCAGCTTCAGCCGCTGCCTGCGCGCGACGCAACTTTGAAGCCGCGACCATCTGCATGGCCTTGGTAATCTTCTGCGTCGCCTTGGTGGCGGCAATGCGAACGCGCATGTCCTTGAGGCTGGCCATTTCGAGCTAGTCCTGATCGCTCCCGGTCATAACGCTGGTCTTCAGGCGAAAGTCTTGGCGTAACCGTTGACAATGTTCTTGAGTTTTTCGGCATCGGCATCCGAAAGATCGCCGCTCTTGCGGATGCTGTCGAGCAGATCGGCATGCTTGCTGCGCAAAAGGGTCAGCAGACCACTTTCGAAGGCCCGCACGCGATCCACCCCCAGAGGATCAAGATAGCCGTTAACGCCGGCATAGATCACGCACACCTGCTCTTCCATCTTCATCGGCGAAAATTGCGGTTGCTTCAACAGCTCGGTCAACCGGGCACCGCGATTGAGCAGGCGCTGGGTGGTGGCATCGAGGTCGGAACCGAACTGGGCAAAGGCGGCCATCTCGCGGTATTGTGCGAGCTCGCCCTTGATGCGCCCGGCAACTTTTTTCATCGCCTTGGTCTGAGCCGATGAGCCGACGCGAGACACCGAAAGGCCGACGTTCACCGCCGGACGAATGCCCTGATAGAACAGATCGGTCTCGAGGAAGATTTGACCGTCGGTGATCGAAATCACGTTGGTTGGAATGTAGGCCGACACGTCGTTGGCTTGCGTCTCGATCACCGGGAGAGCCGTGAGAGAGCCGCCCTTGTTCTCATCGTTCATCTTGGCCGCACGCTCAAGCAGGCGCGAATGCAGATAGAATACGTCGCCCGGATAAGCTTCGCGGCCCGGCGGACGGCGTAGCAGCAGCGACATCTGGCGGTAGGCGACAGCCTGCTTTGACAGGTCATCATAGATAATGACGGCGTGCATGCCGTTGTCGCGGAAATATTCGCCCATCGTGCAGCCGCTGAACGGCGCCAGGTACTGCATCGGCGCGGGATCGGAGGCGGTGGCGGCAACGACGATTGAGTAGTCGAGCGCGCCCTGCTCCTCCAGCACTTTCACGAACTGGGCCACGGTCGATCTTTTCTGCCCGACGGCGACGTAAACGCAATAAAGCTTGATCTTTTCATCCGGTTGCGCGTTGAGCGGCTTTTGATTGAGAATAGTGTCGAGTGCGATCGCCGTCTTACCGGTCTGACGGTCGCCGATGATCAGTTCGCGTTGCCCGCGACCGATCGGGATCAATGAGTCGATGGCCTTCAGGCCCGTCGCCATCGGCTCATGCACCGACTTGCGTGGAATAATGCCGGGCGCCTTCACATCGACGCGCGCGCGCTTTTCGGCTTTTATTGGCCCCTTGCCATCGATTGGGTTGCCGAGCGCATCGACGACGCGGCCAAGCAGCCCCTTGCCGATCGGCACGTCGACGATGGAGCCTGTGCGCTTGACGGTCTGGCCTTCCTTGATCTCGCGGTCATTGCCGAAAATGACGATACCGACATTGTCGATTTCGAGATTGAGCGCCATACCGCGCACGCCGTTCTCGAACTCGACCAGTTCGCCAGCCTGCACATTGTCGAGACCGTAGACACGGGCGATGCCATCGCCAACCGAGAGCACTTGGCCAACCTCTGAAACTTCGGCCTCCTGACCGAAATTCTGGATTTGCTCTTTCAGGATGGCGGAGATTTCTGCGGCGCGGATATCCATCAGCGGGCCTCTTTCATCGCGAATTTGATCGAATTGAGTTTCGTACGGAGTGAAGTGTCCACCATACGGCTTCCGACCTTGACGATCAGACCGCCGATGATGGTTGGATCGATCTTGACGTCGAGGTCGATCTCTTTGCCACCGGTCACTGATTTCAGCGCGCTCTTAAGTGCATCGAGGCTATTGTCGCTCAGTCTTTCCGCGACGGCGACTTGCGCCGTCACCTCGCCCTTGTGCCGCGCAACGAGAGCGCGAAACGCGCGGATCATATCCCGAACTGCGAACAGACGCCGATTGGCCGTGATGACTTTGAGGAAGTTGGCGGCCAAACCCTTGATGCCGGCTTTCGCAAGGACGGCCGACAGTGCCTTCAGTTGCTCATCGGCACCAAATGCCGGGCTGCGCACGAGACGATCGAGATCGGGACTCCCCGCTACGAGTGCATCAAACTGATCAAGATCTTCTTTGAGGGAGTCGACCGCCTTGTTGTCGAGAGCGAGCTCGAAAAGAGCGTTGGCGTAGCGGCCAGCCATTCCAGAGATAATCGGATCTTTACCTGCCACAGGAACGCTCTTTGCTTTACGTTATTCACAGGCTAAACGCCGTCGCGGAAAGGCGGCGCAAACCTTTGGAATTCAAGAGGGAATTCCGATCTCCAGGGACATCGCAGGTGCCCGCGGGAACCCCCTGAAATCGAGGCGCTAGCTAACACAGCGAGGACGGCGGTGCAACAAGCCGGCCGGTTTGTCGCGGACACCTTTACCACCATTGCCATCGACAAATTTGCATCACAGGGTTGCCTCGCCACCTCGCCGCCATCGCTATAGCGTGCGCAACTACCGCCATCGCCGGATTCTCCCAAGGTCATGCCAGCTTCGCAAACGAAAGCTGATCCCGCTACGACGGCCAAGCTGCTGGTCGTGCTGCTCGCTTTTGCCTGGGGTCTAAACTGGATCGCGGCTGCGATCGCATTGCGCGAACTATCGCCCTGGAGCCTGCGTGTTGCCGGATCGAGCATTGGAGCGGCGACCCTGTTCGCTGCGGCTATCCTCAGCGGTCACAATCTGAAGGTACCGCGTGGCGAATATATCCACATCATGATTGCCGGATTGTTCAATGTCGCCGGCTTTCAAATTCTCTCGGGTTTCGCACAGCTGAGCGGCGCTACCACGCGAACCATCATTATCACCTACTCGATGCCGATCTGGACAACGGTGCTGAGCTGTCTCGTGCTTGGCGAGCGATTGAACGCAATCGGTTGGTTCGCATTTACATTGTGCATCGTCGGTGTGACGATTCTGTTGTGGCCCCTATTTTCGCACGGATTTCCTCCCTTCGTATTTTACTCGCTTGGCTGTGCGCTGAGCTGGACATTCGCCACCGTCTACATCAAGTGGGCGAATATCACGGTTGAGCCATTGACGAATGCAGCCTGGCAATTGTTGTTCGGCCTTGTGTTCATCACTGCCGGTTCGTTCCTATTTGAAGGTCACCCGCATCTCTGGCCAATTAGAAACGAAACTATTTTGGCAGTGCTCTTTGTCGGACTGTTCGGCGTCGGACTGGCGCACTTTCTGTGGTGGTCGATCGTTGATCGTTTGCCTGCCGTGACGGCGTCACTCGGCTCGTTGCTGGTGCCGGTGATTGGAGTCACCTCGTCAGCAATTGTCCTCGGCGAGCGTCTCACCGTGCCGGACATTGTCGGTTTCGCGATGATTTTCGCCGCCGCCGCGTGCGTCCTGCTCCAGCCGAACACGCGACATGTCGAGATGCCCGAATAGGCCTGTGACACACTGGGTCAAGTGACGAGGCCAACGGTTAACGCGATTGTTCGCACATCCGTAAGGAGACATCTAGTTGCCCACCGTTTTGGTGACGGCGATATTCTTTCGCTGCCCGGAACTTCGGTACGCAATAGAAAGTTCGTGCCTTAGGGCATCTGAGAAAAAATTCCGTTTCCGCGACTGCGAAACCCTTCGGTGCGAAGCGGCAATGTCAATTACGTCTTCTAACGACCCTAGAACTCTCGGTCTGAGTGAGGGCAGCAACTTCGCTGCGCGCGGCGCTCTGTTTTTATGACAGATGACCCCGAGGATGACGATGTATTTTGTATCTTATCTGATACTTGACATATTATTACAGCTATCCAAAATATAATAATCAATGTTTGCTGCTTTGAAGATTGACCGCAAATGATCACTGCTGGGCAGATGCGAGCCGCACGGGCGTTGCTTGGCATTGATCAGCGTGAGCTGGCCCAGCGTTCAGGTCTGTCGCTGCCAACCATCCAGCGCATGGAAGCAAGCGACGGCGTGGTCCGCGGCAACGTGGATTCGTTGATGAAGCTGGTCGCCGCCCTTGCGGCTAACGGAATTGAACTGATCGGCGAAGGCGCTACCTCGAGCGCCGGTGGCCGCGGGGTACGGCTGAAGGGAGTGCCCGCGCCATGATGGTCGAGTACACGCTGTATGGCGTGGCGGCGCTGCTGATCCTCGGCCCGATCGCAGTCGCTTTCGGCACCTCGCCGCGCGGCAACGGCGTCGTGTATGGCGCGAGCCTGATTGTATCGCTGACGCTGTGCATCATGGCGCTGTTGACCTTGCTCGATCATGCTGTCGTGCCCGGCGTTACATTGCCGCTCGGCTTACCCTGGCTGGGCGCGCGTTTCCGCATCGATGCGCTGTCAGCGTTCTTTCTCGTGGTGGTCAATCTCGGCGGTGCAGCTTCGAGTCTGTTCGCGCTCGGCTACGGCAGGCGTGAGCATTCGCCGGAGCGCGTACTGCCGTTCTATCCGGCCTATCTCGCCGCGATGAATCTCGTGATGCTCTCCGACGACGCCTTCAGTTTCCTGGTGTCGTGGGAATTCATGTCACTCACCTCCTGGGGGCTAGTGATCGCGCACCATCGCGACCCGGAGAATTTGCGCGCGGGCTATGTTTATCTGCTGATGGCGGGCTTCGGGACAATGGCGCTGTTGCTCGCCTTTGGCCTGCTCGCGGGCGCAGACGGCAACTACGGGTTCGACGCCATCCGCGGATCGCACCCGTCCGCCAATCTGGCCGCCCTTGTATTGGTCCTGGCAATTGTTGGCGCAGGCTCCAAGGCGGGCGTCGTTCCCTTGCATGCCTGGCTCCCCCTCGCGCACCCCGCCGCGCCGAGTCATGTCTCCGCCCTGATGAGCGGCGTGATGACCAAGGTCGCAGTTTACGGCTTCGTGCGCATTGCCTTCGATCTGCTCGGCTCGCCTGCCTGGTGGTGGAGCATGGTCGTCCTCGCCGTCGGGGGTATTACCGCGATAATGGGCGTGCTCTACGCGCTGATGCAGCACGATCTCAAACGACTTCTCGCCTTTCACACAGTTGAGAACATCGGCATCATCTATATCGGGCTCGGTCTCGCGCTTGCTTTCAAAGCGCATGACATGCCAGTCGCCGCAGCGCTCGCCCTCACCGCCGGTCTGCTCCACGTGTTCAACCACTCCGTTTTCAAAAGCTTGCTGTTCTTCGGTGCCGGTGCCGTGCTTAACGCCACCGGCGAACGTGACATGGAGCATCTCGGCGGCCTGATCCATCGCATGCCGCAGACCGCTTTCGTGTTCCTCGTCGGCTGCGTCGCAATTTCGGCCCTGCCACCGCTCAACGGATTCGTCTCGGAATGGCTGACATTCCAGGCCATTCTGCTAAGCCCGCAATTGCCATCCTGGGGCCTGAAATTCCTCGTGCCTGCGGTAGGTGCACTTCTAGCATTGTCGGCGGCTCTTGCCGCGGCCTGTTTCGTGAAAGCCTTTGGCGTGACCTTTCTTGGACGTCCGCGCACGCCAGCCGCAGCGGATGCAGTCGAAACTGACAGCAATTCGCTCGCAGCGATGTTCTTCCTCGGTGCACTGTGTCTCGTCGCCGGCATTCTGCCCGGCATTTTCATCGACGCACTTGCGCCGGTGACCCGTACGCTGGTCGGCACGAACATGCCGCATCAAGTCGGCCTTGACTGGTTAACTGTAGTCCCGATCGCGGAAAGCCGTAGTTCTTATAACGGACTGCTGGTTTTCATTTTCGTAACGATGTCCGGCTCGATCGCTGCATTCGCCATTCATCGACTGGCTTCCGACAAGTTGCGGCGCGGGCCAGCCTGGGATTGCGGTTATCCGGACCTGAGTCCGGCGACGCAATACACTGCCTCGAGCTTCGCCCAACCGATCCGTCGCGTATATGGCACGACCTTATTTCGCGCGCGAGAAATCGGCGAAATGCCGCCGCCGGGCGCGACCACGCCGGCACGGCTGACGGTCGACCTGCGAGATCTGATCTGGGACGCCGCTTATGCGCCGATCGGAGCCTTCGTAAACTTCGCTGCGGAGCGGCTCAATGTCCTCCAGTTCCTGACGATCCGTCGTTATCTCACGCTGGTATTCGGAGCGCTGGTGCTGCTCCTGCTGGTGCTCGCGATATGGCAGTGATCCGCGATTTCATTTTACAGGGCGCGCAGATGCTGTTGGTTCTCCTGCTCAGCCCGTTGCTCACCGGCTTTGTGCGGAAGGTGAAGGCACGGCTCTTACGCCGACAGGGGCCGCCGTTGTTACAGCCTTACCGTGATCTCATGCGGCTGATGCGCAAGGAGGTGGTGCTTGCGGAAAACGCCTCGTGGCTGTTCCGTGTCATCCCTTACATCGTATTCGCCGGGACATGGGTTGCGGCATCGTTGGTGCCGACGTTCCGCAGCGGGCTGTTGTTCTCCTGGTCGGCCGATTTGATCGCGCTCATTGCTCTGCTCGGCAGCGCACGCTTTTTCCTCGCGCTCGCCGGTCTTGACGTTGGCACCAGCTTTGGCGGCATCGGCTCGAGCCGTGAGGTCATGATCGCCTCGCTTGCCGAGCCAGCGATGCTGATGATCATGTTTACGGTGGCGCTCATCGCCGGCTCCACACAACTCTCCACTATGGCCACCCATATGGCGTCGGGCGAAGTGGGCGTGCGCGTTTCGCTGGGGCTTGCGCTGCTTGCATTGATCATGGTGGCGATCGCCGAAAATGCGCGCATTCCGATCGACAATCCGGCTACCCACCTTGAGCTCACCATGGTGCACGAGGCGATGGTGCTGGAATATTCAGGCCGCCATCTGGCACTAATCGATCTTGCCTCCGAACTCAAAATGTTGCTGTACGTTTCCGTGATCGCTTGTCTGTTTGTGCCATGGGGTATCGCCACTCCCAATGGTCATGCCGCAGAGATAGCCGTAGGCGCGGTAGCCTATATCGCCAAACTCACGGTCGGCGGCTTGCTGTTGGCATTGTTCGAGACATCCATCGCTAAAATGCGCGTGTTCCGGGTGCCGGCCTTCCTTGGCGCGGCGCTGATGCTGGGCCTGCTCGCCACCTTGCTGTTGTTCGTCTCGCGGAGCCTATAGAAAAATGCGCGGCCTCTCGTTCGACATCGCTCACCTGCTCGCGGGCTCGCTGGTGCTGGTGAGCTTCATGCAGCTTTACCAGGATCGGCTCTATGCGCTGTTAAATGTCTATGCACTTCATGCCTTGCTGCTGGCGGCTTCGGTTGCGTGGCAAGCCTTTGTTCAGGATGCACCACATCTTTATCTCACCGCGGTGATCGCCTTGTTGTTCAAGGCCGTCGTCATTCCGACCGCACTGCATCGCATCATCGTGCGCCTCGGCATTCACCGCCAGATTGAAACTGTGGTCGGTGTCGGTCCCGCCATGCTGCTCGGCATGGGACTGGTCGCGCTCTCGATGGTGGTCATGCTGCGGGTAACCGCAGAGGCTGACCCACTGGCGCGCGAGGATCTCGCCTTCGCGCTTTCCGTGGTCCTGCTTGGACTATTGATGATGGTCACTCGACGCAACGCGGTGAGCCAGGTGGTCGGGTTCATGTCGTTGGAGAATGGCCTTGTACTGGCGGCAACCGGCGCCAAGGGTATGCCACTTGTGGTGGAGATCAGCGTAGCCTTCTCGGTTCTAATCGCCTTCATCGTTGTCGGTATTTTCCTGTTCCGGATTCGCGAAAGATTTGACACCGTCGACGTGCAGGCCCTCGACCGCTTCCGCGGAGAGCGGCGATGATCGACGCGCTCACAGGCGTTCTCATAATTCCCGCGATTGGCGCCGGCCTGCTCGCGGCCCTGCCCGGGTATCGGTTGACGGCACGGCTGAATGTGCTGGTGGCGCTTCTCACCTTTCTGGCTGCCCTATCGCTTTTCGTCGTCGAGCCAAGGTCCGGGTCGTATCTTCTGGTTGACGACTTCAACAAGGTGTTCATCGTGCTGACCACCTTCGTCGGCTTCACCACCAGCGTGTTCAGTGCGAGTTATATCGTTCACGAAATCGAGATCGGCCGCCTGACTCCGACTTTTGTACGCTTCTATCACGCAATGTATCAGGCGCTGATGTTCGCCATGAATCTGGCGCTTGTCGCCAACAATATCGGCCTTATGTGGGTCGCGATCGAGATGGCGACGCTGACGACCGTGCTGATGGTCGGCATTTATCGCACCCATGAGGCACTGGAAGCGGCCTGGAAATATTTCATCCTGGGCAGCGTCGGCATCGCGCTGGCGCTGTTCGGCACGATCCTCGTCTACATGGCGGCGCGCCCGGTGATCGGTGAAGGGCTCGAAGCCATGGTATGGACTGTCCTGATCACGCATGCCGCGAAATTTGATCCCGCGCTGCTCAATGTCGCCTTCGTATTCTTGCTGCTTGGCTACGGCACAAAGGTAGGCCTTGCACCGCTGCACGCCTGGCTGCCCGACGCGCATGCGGAAGGCCCGACACCCATCTCGGCTGTGCTTTCCGGTCTGCTCTTGAATGTCGCGCTTTATGCGCTGCTTCGCTTCAAGATGCTGCTCGCGCTAAATCCGGCGGCGATCGCACCTGGTCCGCTAATGGTGATCATGGGCTTGGTGTCCTGTCTGTTCGCCGCCTTCATGCTGTATCGACGCCGCGACATCAAACGTATGTTCGCTTATTCATCGATCGAGCATATGGGCATTATCGTTTTCGCGTTCGGCATGGGCGGCACGCTCGCCAATTTCGCCGGTCTACTGCACATGACCATGCATTCGCTGACCAAATCGGCGATCTTTTTTGCGGTCGGCCACATCGCGCAGGTAAAAGGCACGCAGAAGATCGCCGACATTAGCGGATTAACCGTGACCAACCCCGTGCTCGGCTGGGGTTTGGTGCTAGGGGTGGTGGCGATCGCTGGCCTGCCACCGCTCGGCATCTTCATGAGCGAGTTCTTGGTAGTAAGTTCGACTTTTGCGCGCGAGCCGTGGCTGGCGACCATTCTGGTGCTCGGAATTCTGGTCGCGCTCGGCGGCCTGTTCCTGCGGCTTAATGCAATTGCCTTTGGCGAGCCGCGCGGGCCGACAGCGAAGGCCGAAGCTTCCTATGTACCCATGTTCGCGCATCTGGCCATCGTGTTTGTGGTCGGCATCTACATGCCGCCAGCGCTCGTCTCCGGATTCCAGAACGTCGCTCGGTTGTTGGGCTAGCGCCATGAGCTTGCTCGATAACATCGCCCATCGCGACACAGCCAAAGCGCATCGTCCGTGGCCGCGCGCAGTTGTGGGGGAAGACGGATGGCAGCAGGCGATCGATCAGCTCGCTGGCGGGCATTGCACCTTGCTCGGTCTGTGGGGCGACAAGGCTCACGTTCACATGGCGCTGCTGGACAAGACGTTCAGCGATATCGCTGTCGTCAGCTACGCCTCCGAGTTCGGAAAGTTTCCGAGCGTTGCCGCACATCATCCCCCCGCCATCAGGCTCGAACGCGCAATTCTGGATCTCTTCGGTCTCGAAGCCGTGGGCACGCCCGACCCAAGACCGTGGCTCGATCTTGGCTTTTGGAATGTAAGGCACCCTCTCGGCAAAAAGGCTCCCGCCCGCAGGCCCCAGCCATACAGGTTCCTGCCGGCGGAAGGCGAAGCGCTACACCAGATTCCGGTTGGCCCGGTGCATGCCGGCATCATTGAGCCAGGACATTTCCGCTTCACCGCCAATGGCGAGCACGTGGTTCGGCTGGAACAGCGGCTCGGCTGGGTGCACAAGGGCATCGAATCGCTGATGAACGGCGTGACCCTCGAGCAGGCTGCAAGGCTCGCCTGCCGTACCTCCGGCGACAGTACCGTCGCGTATGCATATGCATTTGCGCAGGCGGCGGAGGCCGCCCTGCAAATTAAAGTACCGCCGCGTGCGATTTATTTGCGCGCCTTGATGGCTGAGCTGGAGCGATTGGCTAATCATTTCGGCGACATCGGGGCGATCTGCAACGACGCCTCGTTCTCGCTGATGCACGCGCAATGCGGAATTCTGCGTGAGTGCACGCTGCGAACGGCCGAGGCTTTGTTCGGCCACAGGCTAATGATGGATATGATCGTGCCAGGCGGTGTCGCCCACGACCTTTCACAAAACGGCGTCGGGCAGGTCGAGGCTCTAGTCGCCGAAGTACGTGGCGTATTCCCGCGCCTGATCGAGCTCTACGACAACACCGCCTCACTGCAGGACCGCACCGTCACGACCGGTATACTGAAGCCGGCATTGGCACGGCAATTCGGCGCAGGAGGCTATGTCGGCCGTGCATCCGGACGCGCCTTCGATGCGCGCCGCGTATTCGCTTATGCACCTTACGACAAACTCTCCTTCGAAGTGCCGATACTCGACGACGGCGACGTCAATGCGCGCGTTTGGATCCGTATCCGCGAAGTCGAGCAGAGCTTGTCGCTGATAGAGCAGATTGTGAACTTGCTTCCAAAAGGCGCGATCAAGGCACCCATGGGCAAAAATGAACCCTGCGAGGGCCTGGGATTTGCCGAAGCTTTCCGCGGCGACGTGCTGGTGTGGCTGAGGCTCGATGCCAGGGGCCGCGTATCGCGCTGCCATCTGCGCGATGCTTCCTGGTTTCAATGGCCCCTGCTGGAAGCCGCAATCGAAGGCAACATCGTCGCCGATTTCCCGCTCTGCAACAAATCGTTCAACTGCTCTTATTCCGGACACGATCTATAGCAATGCGCAAAACACTGCTCGAAAGCCTTGTTCACGGTCCGCTCACTGAGCCGGCACCCACGCCCGATGAGGCCGCGCTCGCCGAACTTGCGAAAAGCATCAACCGTGTTGCCCGCGCCAAGCTCGGGCGCTCGCTTTCCATCCGCCATGTTGACGCTGGTTCCTGTAATGGTTGCGAGTTGGAAATCCATGCGCTCAATAACGCATTTTACGACCTGGAACGTGTTGGCCTGCGTTTTGTCGCCTCGCCGCGGCATGCCGATGTGTTGATGGTTACAGGTCCGGTGACCAAGAACATGCGCGAGGCACTGTGGCGCACCTACAATGCCACTCCCGACCCAAAGTGGGTTGTCGCGGTCGGCGGCTGTGCCGCGGACGGTGGAATTTTTGCAGGGAGCTATGCTGTGGTCGGCGGCGTCAATGATGTCGTGCCCGTTGATCTTCACATTCGAGGGTGTCCGCCATCGCCTATCGAGCTCTTGAGGGGGCTAATAGCATTGCTCGAGAACCCAACCGGAAATCCATAACCGTCAAGGCGACAAGTCGATGCGCGCGGGAGACCGGGGTGCTTTCGCAGCAATATTCCGCTTCTGCCGCGGAAGCGGCGGCCCAATCAAGCTAGTAAAAACTTTGCGGATCGACGTCCACTTCCAACCGTACATTGCCGCGCGGCTTGGGCGCCGCTGCAAGCCACTCACGCAAAAAGGCCGATAGATCAAGACCGCGCGGTGATTTCACCAGCAATCGGAATCGGTGACGGCCGCGAACCACGGCGAGCGGCGCTTCGGCCGGACCAAGCACACGAACCTTTTCGTCCTTTGGCGCAGCATTGGCGAGCGCACGGCCAAAAGTTTCCGCCGTATGCCTGTCATTGGCGGTAACGATGAGGCTGGCCAGGCGGCCGAACGGCGGGTAGCCGGTGCGCTCGCGCTGTTCGATTTCATTTTTATAGAACGCCTCACGGTCACCGGAAATAAGCGCGCGCATGACCGGATGCTCGGGCTGGTGTGTCTGCAGATAGCCGAGACCGCGGCCCTCTTCACGGCCCGCGCGGCCGACCACCTGGTGCAGCAACTGAAAAGTACGCTCGGCGGCGCGCGGATCGCCATTGCCCAGGCCAAGATCGGCATCGACGATTCCGACCAGGTTCAGTTTGGGAAAGTGGTGACCCTTGGCAACAAGCTGTGTACCGATGATAAGATCAAAGCGACCTTGCGCCACCTCGTCGAGCTCCTGCCGAAGGCGCTCGAGCGATTCCACGAGATCGCTGGACAAGACGAGGATGCGAGCCTGAGGGAAAAGCTCCCCTGCTTCCTGTTCGAGCCTTTCGACACCCGGACCGACGGCAGCAAAGCTGTCCGTGGCATGGCAATTGGAGCATTCCACTGGGGGCGGCATGGAAAATCCGCAGTGGTGGCACACCAGGCGACGCTTAAAGCGATGATCGACCAGCCAGGCATCGCAATTCGGACATTGCAGACGGAACCCGCACGCGCGACACAAAGTCAGCGGCGCGTAGCCGCGACGATTGAGAAATAACAACGCCTGATCTCCGCGCGTCAGCGAAACAGCAATGGCTTCGGCAAGACGTGGCGATACGAAACGCCCGTGCGGTGGGCCTTCACGTCGCATGTCGATCGCTTCGATCGAGGGCAGATGCGCACCGCCAAAACGCTCTGGCAAGTGAACATGCCGATAACGGCCCCGCCGCGCATTGACTTCCGATTCGACTGATGGTGTTGCCGAGGCGAGAACTACGGGGATCTTCGCGATCGACCCGCGGACTACCGCCATGTCGCGCGCATGATAGTGCGCGCCATCTTCCTGCTTGTATGCGGGGTCGTGCTCTTCATCGACCACGATGAGTCCGAGGTCGGCATAGGGCAGAAAAAGCGCCGAACGTGCGCCGACCACCACGCGCACCTCGTTTGCCGCAACCGCTGCCCAGGTGCGCGCGCGCTTGCGCTGCGAAAGTTGCGAATGCCATTCCGCGGGACGGACACCGAAGCGAGAGGAAAATCGATCAAGGAACTGCGCGGTCAATGCAATTTCCGGCATGAGGATGAGGGTCTGCCGGTTGCGCCGGATATTTTCGGCAACGGCTTCGAAATAGACTTCCGTCTTGCCCGATCCTGTCACGCCGTCGAGCAGCGTGACGCTATAACCGCCTTGTGCGACCGTTGTGCGCAGAGCGTCAGCGGCGGCCAGTTGAGCGAGCGAAAGTTCCGGCTTTCGGAAATCGGGATCTGGCTGTGGCGCCACCGGCTCCGGCGGCAACACCACGGTTTCCAGCGTGCCGACATCGATCAACCCATCAATCACGCCGACACTGACACCGGCCTCTTGCGCAGCTTCGCTTTTCGAGCGGACGAGGCCGTCGGCCAGAAGATGCAACACGCGCATGCGCGCTGCCGTCATCCGCTCTGGTGGTGGGCCCGCGCACCGCACCCCCACGCGCTCGCGGCCGGGGCCAAGATGCTCTCCCATGCGCAGCGCCATGCGAAGCACCGTGCCGCGAGAGGCGAGGGTATAGTTTGAAACCCAGTCGACGAACTGCCGTAGCTCCGATTTTAGTGGCGGTACGTCCAGTTTTTCGTCGATATCCTTCAGCCGATTGTGCAGGCGCGGATTTGGGTTGAGATTGTCGGCCCAGACCACACCCAGGCTTTCGCGGGCGCCCAAAGGCACGGCGACCACATCACCCAGCGCGAGCTCAAGACCCGCCGGTACGCGGTAAGAATAGGTCTGGTCGAGCGCCACCGGCACCAGAATATCGACAATTCTGCTCATAGCCTGTCTTGCTTGCACTTGGTCCTCGACACCGTGTGCTTTGTCTGGCCGATTCCGGGCGGTTAAGGAAGAGTGAACGAAGCAGTGCCACTGTTCGAAGCATGAGCGAATTCACGGTCAGTTCCGACGTTTCGGCCGAGATTACCCGCTGGCTGGGTTATCTCAGCGCCGAGCGGCGTATGTCACAGAAAACGGTGGAGTGCTATCGACGCGACGTTACACAGTTCTTCGCCTTTCTGGTTGAACACCTAGGGGGACGGCCGACGCTCAAGCAAGTGGCCAAACTCACGCCAGCTGATATTCGCGCTTTCATGGCGTTCCGGCGCAGCCAGGGGACCGGCAATCGTTCGCTGATGCGTACGCTTGCGGGCATCCGGTCCTTTGCTCGTTTTCTCGAGCGCAAAGGCAAAGGTAAAGTTGCCGCACTCGGCGCCGTGCGCACGCCCAAGCTTCCGAGGAGCTTGCCAAAGCCGCTCGCGATGCCCGCCGCCATACAGATCACAGCCGTCGATACGCGCAAAGGCGAAGCCCGCGCGCCATGGATCATCGCACGTGACGCGGCGGTACTGGCTTTGCTTTACGGCTCCGGCTTGCGCTTGTCTGAGGCGCTCGGTCTCAAACGCCGCGATATTCGTCGTGACACCGACGCTCTTGTTGTAACCGGCAAAGGCAACAAGACTCGCATGGTGCCGGTCCTGCCACAGGTCGCCGAGGCGATCGCAGACTACGTCGCAATCTGTCCGTTCAAGTCTTCTCCCGATGCACCGCTGTTCGTCGGAGAACGCGGCGGGCCGCTCTCGCCTCGCATCGTGCAACTGACAATGGCCAGGCTGCGGGGTGTGCTCGGATTGCCGGAGAGTGCGACGCCGCACGCATTGCGTCATTCCTTTGCCACGCACTTGCTGGCGCGCGGTGGCGACCTCCGAGCGATACAGGAACTGCTTGGCCACGCTTCGCTTTCAACGACCCAGATCTATACGGCGGTCGATACTGAGCATTTGCTTGAAGTCTATGCGAGCGCACATCCTCGCGCCCGATAACTGTCGCATGGTTTCGTTACGGCCTCTTGCTTCGGGCAGCTCTCTGCTATCATCGTAAAGACGGATCGGCCGAAAGCCGGAGGGGTTAATGAGCGCACATGAAAATCTGGAGCATGCCGAACATGTTGAGCATGCATCACATTCAAACAAAAAAATTGCACTGCTAATTTCGGTACTGGCACTCTTTCTTGCGTTCTCCGAAACGCTTGGCAAGAGCGCTCAGACCGCGGCTATCGCCGACAATATCAAGGCGTCAGACGCCTGGAATTTCTTTCAGGCCAAAACCATCCGGCAGACATCGTTGCGCGTAGCCGCCGAGGCCATGGCGGTACAACTGCCATCGATAGCAAATGACGAGGCGAAGGCGACGGTTGCAAAACAGATCGAGGCGTGGCGCAACACCGTCGCCCGCTACGAATCCGACCCGAAGGAGCAAGACGGCCGCAAAGAGCTGAGGGCCCAGGCGGAAAAGCTTGAGCACGAACGCGACACATGGCTGGCGCGCTATCACCAATACGAATTCGCATCGGCGGCATTCCAGATCGGCATCGTGCTGGCTTCCGCGGAGATCATCACGGGAATCTCCGCTCTCGGTTGGTTGTCTGGCCTCGTCGGCATATTTGGCCTCGGCTTCATGGCGCTCGGCCTATGGGCACCGCATGCCCTACATCTGGCGGGACACTAAGGTCAGGCAGGGCGATTGCGATAGGATCGGCGCAGACGCATAAGCCGTCGAAATGTGCGCCGGGCCCGATCCGGCCGAAACATCCAGGCGATTTTCCGAATGCGTGCACGGATGGGCTCGGTTTGCGTGTAGGCCCAGTCGCGCGCCCATATGACCCAGTCGTACATCCGCCGGAACCACGGTATCTGCAACAGCTTGCCGCGCGTCGCGTCGAATACAAAAGCGGTCACGCCGAGGCCAAGCAGCTTGGCAAGCACAAGTGTTACAATCGCTCCAAACCAGTTTGCCGTGGCAATGAAATAAACCTCGAGAAATTTCACCGGCAGCACGACAAGCAGCGGGACAACGAAGACAAAAAGTGCGGCGTATGGCGGCAGATCTTCGACCCACCGCGCAACCGCGACCTTAACCCTACCCCATGGAATAAGATTGACGACGCGCGCGACGATTGGCTCTAGGTGATCCCACAACCAAGCTTCCACCAGCAGCAGCAGCGCGAGGATGACCCACAGCGGGCGGAATGCATTGCGGCGCATGAATCAAACTATAGGCCGGCGGACCGCCCTAAGTAAGGCAGCCGCCTGCGACACCCTGTGTTTTGTCTTCTGCAAGTGCGAAATGAAAAGCACATCGGTGTGTCGAACCGCCAACGCATTGAAAAGCTTTGTGGTTTGCCGGAATAACCCTACGATCTCACACGTCCACCATCCACGTTGAGCGTCTGACCGGTCATGAAGGCGGCGTCGTCACTGGTGAGGAACGAGATCGCACCGACCAAATCCTCCGGCACTTCCACACGCTTGATCGCCTGCATCTGAGCGACCGCCGCAAACTCATCGTCCATCGTCTTGAAACCCGGACGCGGTTCGCGCACCAGCGTGCCGGGCGAACGGGTAAGACCCGGTGCAATGGCATTGACCGTAATGCCGTCGGACGCAAGATCGGTCGCAAGGGCCCGGGTGAACCCGACAATGCCGCCCTTGCTCGCAACGTAGTGAGCGAACCCGCTGACCACCGAGCCAAGCGTGCTCGATGCCATGTTCACCACGCGACCCCATTTGCGCGCGCGCATTCCCGGTACAAAAGCTGCTGTGACGAGAAAGGTACCGTCGAGATTAATCGAAAGAACTTTCCGCCAGTCTGCAAAAGTCATCTCAAGAAAATTCTTCTGCGGAAAGATACCTGCGCAGTTCACCACGATATCGACGTGGTTGAATTTTCCATGAACCTCCTTGGCCATGGCTGTAACCGAAGTTTCCGAAGACACGTCGCAGCTCACTGCGAGCGCCTGACGTCCGGCAGCTTCGACCATTTTCACGGTACCCTTGCCGTCGACAAGATCGACGATCGCTATATGCACGCCATCTTCCGCGAGCCGCTTGGCAAATGCCTGTCCGATGCCGTTCGCCGCGCCTGTGATAACCGCAACTTTGTCTTTGTGGCCTTTGGCCATGAAGTTTCCCCCGATTTGGAGCGCACGATGCGCGAGGTCTTGTGATCGCGCTAAGTGGGTAACCGCAGCCTCCGAAGCGATATGGCCGGGACAAACCCGGCCATATCGAAGGCTACATATGTATCGCGCGTTTCGCTACCGCCATGGCTGCCTCCTTCACGGCTTCAGGCAGCGTGGGGTGCGCGTGGCACGTGCGCGCAATATCTTCGGCCGAGGCGCCAAACTCCATCGCGATAGTGGCCTCTGCAATCATGTTTCCCGCATCCGCACATATGAGATGTACACCGAGCACTCGATCGGTCTTTGCATCGGCGATAATCTTCACAAAACCATCGGTCGTCAGATTGACCTTGGCGCGGCCATTGGCGGTGAAGGGAAACTTGCCGACATTATAGGCGACGCCTGCCGCTTTCAGCTCTTCCTCGGTTTTTCCGACCGTGGCGATCTCGGGATAGGTGTACACCACGTTCGGAATGGCATCGTAATTTACGTGACCCGCCTGCCCGACCAAAATTTCGGTAAGCGCCACGCCCTCGTCTTCGGCCTTGTGCGCCAACATTGGACCCGCGATCACATCTCCAATGGCCCAGATGCCGGGAATGTTGGTCGCATAGTAGTGATCAACAATGATGCGCCCGCGTTCGTCCAGCTTGACACCGACTTCCTTGAGACCAAGCCCATCGGTGTACGGTACTCGGCCGATCGCAACCAAAACGACATCGGCCTCGATCGATTCGGCTGTGCCGCCCTTCGCCGGTTCGACAGTGACCTTGAGCCGCTTTCCGGAGGCATCGACCGCGGTGACCTTCGAGGACAATTTGAACGTTATGCCCTGCTTTTCGAACAAACGCTGGGCCTGACGCCGGACCTCCCCGTCCATTCCCGGCAACACACCGTCGAGGAATTCCACCACCGTTACCTGGGCTCCGAGACGCCGCCAGACTGAGCCAAGCTCAAGCCCGATGACGCCGGCTCCAATGACGAGCAAATGCCTGGGCACCACCGGGAGCGACAGCGCACCCGTGGAAGAGACAATGCGCTTCTCGTCGATGTCGACGCCCTTCAGTCGCGCAACATCGGAGCCCGTGGCAATGACGATCGATTTCGCTTCCAGTGTCTGCGGGTTTCCGCCCTCGCCTTTGACCTCGACCTTGCCCGCGGCGATGATCCGTGCGCTGCCGTAAAACGTATCGATTTTGTTCTTTTTGAAGAGAAAATCGACGCCCCTAACATTTCCCTCCACGCCTTGATCCTTGAAAGCCATCATGGCCTTGAGGTCGAGCCTGGGCTCGGAAATGGCGATGCCCATCTTGCCGAACAAGTGCCCCGCTTCCTCGAACAATTCTGAAGCGTGCAACAATGCCTTCGACGGAATGCAACCTATGTTGAGGCAAGTCCCGCCAAAGGTCGCGCGCTTCTCGACGACCGCCGTCTTCAGGCCGAGTTGCGCCGCGCGGATCGCGCAAACATACCCGCCGGGTCCGGTCCCAATGACGATGAGGTCGTAGGCCATGCGCTTACAGACCCAGCACGATCCGCGCCGGGTCCTCCAGGCCTTCCTTCACGCGCACGAGGAAAGTCACCGCCTCGCGGCCATCAACGATGCGGTGGTCATAGGACAAGGCGAGATACATCATCGGCCGTGCCTCGATCTTCCCCCCGATGACAACGGGCCGCTCCTGGATCTTGTGCATGCCCAGGATACCCGATTGCGGGGCGTTCAGGATTGGGGTCGACATCAGTGATCCATAGACGCCACCATTGCTGATGGTGAAAGTGCCGCCCTGCATTTCCTCGATCTTCAAAGCGCCGTCTCGTGCGCGTCGCCCAAAATCGGCGATGGTCTTTTCGATTTGCGCGAGTGACATCTGATCGGCGTCGCGGACGACAGGCACCACCAGACCCTTCTCAGTGCCGACGGCGACGCCAATGTGATAATAGTTTTTGTAGACGATGTCGGTCCCGTCGATCTCCGCGTTAACAGCCGGGATTTCCTTCAGTGCCTGGATGCAGGCACGCACGAAAAATCCCATGAAGCCAAGCTTTACGCCGTGCTTTTTCTCGAACAGATCTTTGTACTGCGTGCGTAGGCCCATGACCGCGCTCATGTCGACCTCATTGAAGGTCGTCAGCATGGCAGCGGTGTTCTGTGCGTCTTTCAGGCGGCGTGCAATGGTTTGACGCAACCGCGTCATGTGCACGCGCTCTTCGCGGGCGGCATCGTCGGCGGGCGACGGCGCGCGCATCTGGACAGGCGCTGACACCGGAGTTGGAGCGGCTGCAGCACGCTCGATCGCGGAGAGCATATCGCCTTTCGTGACTTGGCCATGCATGCCGCTGCCGGTAATCTTTGAGGCGTCGACGCCGCTTTCTGCTGCCATCTTGCGGACGGACGGCGGCATCGGCATTTCGCGCAACTGCGGTTGCTCGGGACCGGCACCGATCGGCTTGGTCGTCGCCGTCTTTATGTCCGGGGCGCCCGTCGGGCTGGCCGCCGGCTTCGTAGCCGTTCCTGAAGATGCTTTAGGTGTCGCGCCAGCCCCCTCTTTGATCTGGCCAAGCAGCGCACCAACCGCGACGGTGTCGCCATCGTTCACGGCAATATCGGAAAGGACTCCGGCGGCCGGCGCGGGTACTTCCAACGTTACCTTGTCAGTTTCAAGCTCGACCAGCGGCTCGTCCACCGCCACAGCATCGCCCGGTCGCTTGAACCATTTGCCGACCGTTGCTTCGGTCACCGACTCGCCAAGGGTAGGCACGCGGATGTCAACCATGACTTGTCTCTTACCTCTAGCCTGCCGTGCCCGGTCTTATCCCAATGCCTCGTCGAGGAATTGCTTGAGTTGTGCGAGATGCTTTGACATCTGGCCGACGGCAGTTGAAGCCGAAGCCGGACGTCCTGCATAGCGCATAGTGCGATGCTTGGCGCCGATCTGATTGAGAACCCATTGCAAGAACGTGTCGACGAAGAACCAGGCACCCATGTTGCGCGGCTCCTCTTGACACCAAATCATTTCCGCTTGCTTGAAACGCGATAATTCGGTGATCAGCGCCTTGGTCGGGAACGGGTAAAGTTGCTCAATGCGCAGGATATATATGTCATCAATGCCGCGCTTCTCGCGCTCATCATAGAGGTCGTAGTAGACCTTGCCCGAGCACATGATCACGCGCCGAATTTTCTCATCTGGCACGAGCTTGATCTTTTCGTTTGGCAGCAATTGTGCGTCGTCCCACAGCAGACGATGGAACGAGGTGCCGCTCGTCAGTTCATCGAGCCGCGACACCGCCCGTTTGTGACGCAACAACGATTTCTGCGTCATCAGAATGAGCGGCTTACGAATCTCGCGCCTAAGTTGGCGGCGCAAGATATGGAAGTAATTCGCAGGCGTGGTGCAATTCGCAACCTGCATGTTGTCTTCTGCACACATTTGCAGGTACCGCTCGAGCCGCGCTGAGGAATGCTCTGGTCCCTGCCCCTCATATCCATGCGGCAACAGGCAGACGAGACCCGACATGCGCAGCCACTTGCGCTCGCCCGACGAGATGAACTGGTCGAACACCACTTGCGCACCGTTGGCAAAATCGCCGAATTGAGCTTCCCACAGCGTCAGCGCATTCGGCTCGGCGGCGGAATAGCCGTACTCGAAACCGAGAACGGCCTCCTCGGAGAGCATCGAATTGAGTACTTCGTAGCGCCCCTGCGGCCCGCCGAGATGATTGAAAGGGGTGTAACGCTCTTCGGTATTCTGATCGAACAGCACCGAGTGCCGTTGTGAGAACGTTCCCCGCTCGCTGTCCTGACCAGACAGACGCACACGGTGTCCTTCCTTCAACAGCGAGCAGAAGGCGAGTGCCTCGCTCGTTGCCCAATCGATCCCCTCGCCGCTCTCGATCGCCTTGGCGCGCTGTTCGAGAAAACGTTGAATCGTTCTGTGGACCGCAAAACCTTGCGGGACAGCGGTGATCTTCTTGCCGATGTCGCGCAGCACGGCGGCATCGATGCCGGTATTTCCGCGGCGCGGATCATCGGCATCGCGCGCGACTTTCAGGCCTGACCAGCGGCCATCGAGCCAATCGGCTTTATTCGGCTTATAGCCCTGGCCAGCTTCGAATTCGGCATCGAGGCGCGCACGCCAGTCGGCCCTCATCTTATCGACTTCGCCCTCGGCGACGACTCCCTCACCAATAAGCTTCTTTGCATAGATCTCCAGCGTCGTCGGATGCCCGCGGATCTTCTTGTACATGAGCGGCTGGGTAAACGACGGCTCGTCGCCCTCGTTGTGACCGAAACGCCGGTAGCAGAACATGTCGATGACCACTGGGCGCTGGAATTGCTGCCGGTACTCGGTCGCGACCTTTGCGGCAAATACGACGGCTTCCGGATCGTCGCCGTTTACATGCAGGATCAACGCCTCGATCATCTTTGCGACGTCGGACGGATAAGGAGACGACCGTGAATAGCGTGGATAGGTTGTAAACCCGATCTGGTTGTTGACGAGGAAATGCAGCGAGCCGCCGGTGC
>Ga0307305_10000090_pt1 | contig 25238 bp, 14 predicted proteins | sample ER_DNA_186_FD_194512 | JGI IMG/M metagenome (GOLD analysis project Ga0307305, IMG submission 194512) | Bulk soil microbial communities from the East River watershed near Crested Butte, Colorado, United States - ER_DNA_186 | ecosystem: Environmental > Terrestrial > Soil > Floodplain | place... | reverse complement strand
TCGGCCCAGCTGCCGCTGTGGGCGTCGCTGGTGCGCGTCCAGGCGAACGTGTTCGTCCCGTAGCCGCCGAGGAGCCAGCAGTTCGGCGTGCCGTTGGTGGCCGTTTCGAGCGACGGGTTCTGCAGCAGGTTGGAGCCGTTCGTCACCGTAATCGTCGTCCCGCTCGTACTGGTCGCGTTGCCGGCACCGTCGACTGCGCGCGCGACGACCGTATGCGGTCCGTCGGCGACCGCCTGCGAGCTCCAGTCGAAGCTGTACGGCGACGTCGAGTCGGTACCCACTGTCTGTCCGTCCACGCGAAAGTCGACATGGTCGACGGCGATGTTGTCGCCAGCGGTTGCAGCAAGCGTGACCGTGCCGCTAACCCCGGCGCCGGCTGCCGGGCTCGTCAAGCTGACCGTTGGCGCCGTGGTGTCGAACTGGATCGGCTGTGCGTTGACCGCCTCCGCGTTCCCGGCGACGTCGAAGGCTCGGAACTTGACCGTCGTCGCTGAGGAGACGACGAACGCGGTCGTGTAGACGGTACCCGTCGTCGCCGTCGGATCGCTCCCGTTGGTGGTGTAGCGGATCTGGTTTACACCCGACCCGCCTGCGTCGTCCGTGGCCGTGAGGCCGACCGTGACCGCGGCGTTGAAGTAGCCGGTCCCGCACGGCGCGCCGTTGCACCTGATCGTGGTCGTCGGTGGGATCGTGTCGACCTTGATCTGTGGCGAGTTGACGGCCTCGGCGTTGCCGGCGTTGTCGAAGGCGCGAAACTTGACGGTCGTCGTCGACGCGATCGTGAACGCCGAGCTATAGACCGTGCCGGTCAAGGCGGTCGGATCCGTCCCGTCGGTCGTGTAGCGGATCTGGCTGACGCCGGAACCTCCCGTGTCGCTCGCCGCGAGCGTGACGGAGACAGAGCTCTTGTAGAAGGAGCTTGCGCAGGGCGCGCCGTTGCAGCTGATCGAGCTCGTCGGCGGCACGGTGTCGATCTGGATGACCTGGCTGTGTATCGCCTCGGCGTTCCCAGCATTGTCGAACGCCCGATACTTCACGGTCGCGGTCGTGGAAACCGAGAACGCGCCCGTGTAGACGGTGCCGGTGGTGGCCGTGGGGTTCGAGCCGTCGGTCGTGTAGCGAATCTCCTTGACACCCGAGCCGCCGGAGTTGTCGGTGGCCGCGAGCGTGACCGAGACGGCCGCGTTGACGTAGCCGCTCCCGCACGCGCCGCCGTTGCAGCTGATCGTGCTAGTTGGCGCCGTCGTATCGGGCGTGTTCGTCACGGTGACGGTTGCAGCCGTGGACGTCGCCGCGTTGCCGGCACTGTCGACGGCGCGTGCGGCGATCGTGTGGCTTCCGTCGGCCACGCCGGCCGAGTTCCAGCTGATGCTGAAGGGTGACGTGGCGTCCGTTCCGACGACCTGGCCGTCCACGAGGAAGTCAACGCGGCCGACCGCGATGTTGTCGCTCGCGCTCGCGATCAAGGAGATCGTTCCGCTAAGGGTGGCCCCGTTCCCCGGACTGGTGAGTGTGGCCGACGGTGCGGTCGTGTCGATTCGGATCAGCTGGGTCTGGACGGGCTCGGCGTTTCCGACGTTGTCGAACGCGCGGTACTTGACGGTGGTGGTGGTACCCACGGAGATGAACGAGCCGACGTAGAGCGTCCCGGTGGTCGCGGTCGGGTTGGTGCCGTCGGTCGTGTACCGGATTTGCGCGACACCTGAGCCGGAGTCGATGGCGCTGAGCGCCACGGACACGCCGGCGTTGTAGTACGAGCTCGAGCAGGCGGTGCCGTTGCAGGTGATGGCGGTTGCGGGCGGCACCGTGTCGACCTGGATCAGCTGTGAGTTCACGCTCTCGGCGTTGCCTGCGTTGTCGAAGGAGCGGTACTTGACCGTCGTCGTTGCGTTCACGGTGAAGGCACCGCTGTACACCGTCCCGGTCGTCGAGGTGGGATCGGTGCCGTCGGTGGTGTAGCGAATCTCTCTGACCCCGGAACCGCCCGTGTTGTCGGTCGCCGCGAGCCCCACGGAGACCGCAGCGCCGTAGTACGAGCCCGAGCATGCTCCGCCGTTACAGCTGATTGTGCTCGTCGGCGGCGTGGTATCCAACGAGGCGACGTTCGCCACGGTGATCGAGGCAGCGGCCGAGTCGGCTGTATTGGCGGCACTGTCGACGGCACGCGCGACGACGGCATGGGTCCCGTCGGCGACGGACCGCGAATTCCAGTCGAAGCTGTACGGAGCGGTCGCGTCACTGCCCACGGTCTGGCCGTCGACCCGGAAGTCGACATGGTCGACTCCGATGTTGTCGCTCGCGGTAGCCTGAAGCGTCACGGTTCCGACCACGACCGCTCCGTCGGATGGACTCTGGAGCGTCACCGTCGGTGGGACCGTGTCGATCTGGATCAGTTGGCTATGCACCGCCTCGACGTTTCCGGCGTTGTCGATAGCGCGGTACTTGACCGTCGTCGTCGCACTCACGCTGAAGGCCCCGCTGTAAAGGGTCCCCGTGGTGGAGGTGGGATCGGTGCCGTCGGTGGTGTACCGAATCGCTTCGACGCCGGAACCGCCCGAGTTGTCGGTCGCGGCGAGGGTGACGGAGGGCGCTACGTTGTAGTACGAGCTCGAGCAGAGCCCGCCGTTGCAGCTGATCGTCGTCGTCGGCGGCGTCGTATCAGCAGCGTTGGAGACGAGCACGGACGCAGCGCTCGAATCGGTGGTGTTCCCGGCCACGTCGACGGCGCGCGCGACGATCGAATGCTGTCCATCGGAGACCGACTGGGTGTCCCAGTCGACGCTGTACGGGGCCGCCGCATCGCTACCGACCGTCTGTCCGTCGACGACGAAGTCGACGCGCGCGATCCCGTTGTTGTCCGACGCCGATGCCGTCAGGGTCACCGTGTCCTTCAGCGTCGCTCCGTCGGCCGGGCTCGTCAGCGTGGCAGCGGGGTCAGTGGTGTCGATACGGACCAGCTGCGTGTTCAGAGGCTCGGCGTTCCCGGCGTTGTCGAAGGCCCGGTACTTGACCGTGGTCGTATAGGGCACCGGGAACTGGTCGAGGTAGACGAACCCGTTGCTGGCCGTCGGATCCGAGCCGTCGGTCGTGTAGCGGATCGAGGCGACGCCGGAGCCGACGTCCGTTGCCGTCAACGTCACGAAGACTGCCGCGTTGTAGTAGCCGCTCGAGCACGACGCGCCGTTGCAGCTGATGCTGCTCGTCGGCGCCGTTCCGTCGATCAGGATGTTGGACACGTTGACGGGCTCGGCGTTGCCCGCGTTGTCGAACCCGCGGTATTTGACGGTGGTGGTCGAGACGACGGAGAACGGGGCGGTGTAGACCGTGCCCGTCGTCGGGGTCGGGTCGGTGCCGTCGGTCGTGTAACGGACCTCCTTGACGCCGGATCCCCCCAGACCGTCGCCGGCCGCGAGAGCGATCGACACCGGGCCGGTGTAGTACGAGCTCGAGCACGGTGGGCCGTTGCAGGTGATGCTCGTCGTCGGCGCCGTCGTGTCCACCTGGATCAGCCTGCTGTTGACGGGCTCCTGGTTGCCCACGTTGTCGAAGGCTGCGTACTTGATCGTCGTCGTCGAGGCGACCGAGAAGGCGCCGAGGTAGACGCTGCCGTTGCTCGGCGTCGGGTCCGACCCGTCCGTCGTGTACCTGACCTCGTCGACCCCCGAGCCGCCGTCCGTGGCCTGCAGCGTCACCGACACGGACGCGGCATAGAACGAATTGCTGCACGCGCCGCCGTTGCAGCTGATCGCCGTCGCCGGTGGACTTGCGTCGATCTGGATCACTTGGCTGTGCACCGCCTCGAGATTCCCCGCGTTGTCGATCGCGCGCCATTTGAGCGTCTTCGTGGCCGCGAGCGAGAACGGGCCGCCGTAGACGGTCCCCGTAGTCGCGGTGGGGTCGGTACCGTCGGTGGTGTAGCGCACCTCCTTGAGGCCCGATCCGCCCTGGTTGTCGGACGCCGAGATGGTGATCGGGACACCCACCGGGTACCAGGCTGCCAAGCAATCTCCGTCCTCCGAGTCGCTCCCGCAGCTGATCGAGCTTGTGGGTGGCGTGGTCTCCGCTGCCGGCGCGTTGTCGATCAGCGAGAAGTCGTCCATGGTGGCCGACCCCGAGGCGACGAGGCCCATGCCGACTGAGAGGTTGGTCGCGCCGGCGGGAAGGGCGGGGCTGACCCAGGCTGCCTGTGCCCAGGAGGAGGCCGAGGCCGGGAAGGCGGGCGAGGTCGCCCAGTAGGTCCACGTCCCGTTGAGACGGTAGTAGGCGAAGATCCGCGGTGAGACGGCCGACTTGTACCAGGCGCTGACCGTGTAGGTGTGCCCCGGCGTGGCGGCGGGTGCGCAGGCGCCCGCATCCTGCGTGTTGACCAGCTTGCGGTCGCCGCTGGTGAAGCTGCTGATGTTGAGGTTCTCGGCCCAGCTGCCGCTGTGGGCGTCGCTGGTGCGCGTCCAGGCGAACGTGTTCGTCCCGTAGCCGCCGAGGAGCCAGCAGTTCGGCGTGCCGTTGGTGGCCGTTTCGAGCGACGGGTTCGACAGGAGGTTCGCGCCCGTATTCGCGACGGTCACCGAGATGGGGGTCGTCGTCTGCGTATTGCCGGCGACGTCGACCGCGCGAGCGCTGATCGTGTGAGTCCCCGCGGCGTTGAGCGAGTTCCAATTGAAGCTGTACGGCGCCCTCGTGCCGGTGCCGACGACGGATCCGTCGACGAGGAAGTCGACGTGGTCGACCTCGAAGTTGTCCGACGCACTCGCCGTCAGGGGGACGGTGCCCGCGACGAAGGCGCCGGCGGCGGGAGCCGTCAGCGACACCGTCGGGGCCGTCGTGTCGCCTCCTCCCGTGGGCGCCGCGTCGTCGAAGCCGAGGTCGTCGACTGTGAGGAAGCCGTTCGAGGAGATGGTGAGGCCGAAGCTGAGCCCGTTGATTCCGCTGGGGATCACGTCCGTGACCCAGTTCGCCTGCCTCCATGTGGACGAGGCGGGGAAGTTCGGGCTCGACTCCCAGAAGGCAGTCGTGCCGGTGTCGGCGCTGCGCGTGAAGGTCGTGAAGTTGACCGCGGCGTTCGACTTGTACCAGGCCGTGATCCGGTAACGATGTCCCGGCAGGACCGTGGGTGTGCAGTTGCCGAGGTCTACGATCGGCGTCAGCTTGTCGTCACCGGAGTGGTAGTTCGTGACGTCGACACGCTCGGCCTTGGTGCCCGAGTGCGCGTCCGAGGTGCGGCTCCAGGCGAACGACTGGTTGCCGTAGCCGTCGAACGTCCAGCAGTCCGGTGCCTGGTCGGTGTTCGTATCTAGCTCGAGCGAGGCGTTGCGGACGGCGTTGCTTCCGTTCGGGGCCGGCGGTGGCGGCGGGCCTGTCACGGCAGGCCGGACGGCGCCGCCGATCACCTGCTGCACGGTCTTGACGATCGTGCCGTTGGCGGCGCGCGGCTGCAGCCAGTCAAGGAACGCCGTCAGGTTCGCCTGCGTGATCGAGTAGGTATCGCAGGCGTTGCAGATCTGGTGAAAGACCAGGGGCGCCCAGCCGCCGCCGTTCTGCTCCACCTGGGTGACATAGCTCTCGAGCGTCGCGAGCGAGACACTTGTCGTCGCCGAGCCGGCCTCGCGGATCGCATACGGATCCTTGGGCGGGAGCGACTCGGTCGGCGGCGGCGTGAGCAGGTTGCTCGATCGCGCCGAGTTGTAGCCGCAGTTCTGGACGAGCGCCTGCGCGCTCGCGTTGAACCCACCGTAGGGATACGCGAAGTCGGTGACCTGGAACCCGGCGTCGAGAAGGTTGTCGCGGTCGTCGCAGACCTGACGCTGCGCCTCGGTCGTGTCGGTCTGGGTCAGATCGATGTGGAACGCGGTGTGCCCGCCGATCTCGTTCCCGTCGGCCGCCAGCTCCGCCACCTGCGCCCAGGTCAGATAACCGTCGGTGCCGAGCTTGCTGCTGTTGACGTAGAAGGTCGCGTTCATCCCGTGCGCGGCCAGCAGCGATCCCACCACGGACTCTGAGTCGCTGCCGTCGTCGAAGGTCAGCGACACGATCGTCTGCGTGGAACTCACGGCCGCCGTACTGCCGGGCCTCGAGTACGCCGAGGGAGCGATCGCCAATCCCGCCGCGATAACGAGCAGGGTCAACAGTCCGCACCTCGCCCATGAACGCTGGCGCGGCAGCGCTCGCTTTCGCAAGCCGAATGAAACGCGACGCCTCACCGCTCCAGCACTGTCGCATGGCGCCCTCGCCCTTCCTACTAGTCGTTGGGCTAGTCACGGCTCGGCGGGTAGCGGGTCGTCGAAAACCCTCCTACACTCGAACCAGTGGCATCCGACGACACCCCAACGGGCGCCGCTTTGTCTGACGGCGAGCAGGGGGCTCGCACCGGCGACTACCTACGCGCGCTGCGGCGACGCTGGTGGATCCCGATCGTCACCGGAGCGATCGCGATGACTGCGGCCCTCCTCGTCAGTCTCAACTCCGCTAAGCAGTACGACGCCACGGCCGCGATCCTGTTTACGAACTCAGAGCCGATCGACACGCTGCTCTCGACGTCGTCCTCACGTTCGCTCGACCCCGAGCGCGACTTGAACACCGGCGTCGCGCTCGTCCGACTCGACTCGGTCGCGCGCCGGGTGAAAAGCGATCTTCATTCTCCGCTGACGGTCCCGCAGCTTCTCGGCGAGGTCCATGCGGCACCACAGGGAAACTCCGACGTGATCGAGATCACCGCGCGGGATCGATCGCCGCACCAAGCGGCCGCGATCGCAAACGCGTTCGCCCTTAGATACGTCGGGTTCCGGCGGAGCTCTGCGCGCGCGCAGTACAACGAGGCCGCGCGCCTGGCGCAGGCGCAGCTTCAGGTGCTGAGGCCTGATGAGCGAACCTCGGCCGAAGGGCGATCGCTCGAAGCGCGCCTCCACGAGCTTCAGATTGCTTCTGCACTTCAGACCGGTGGCGTTCAGCTCGTCGACAACGCCAAGGCTCCGACGAGCGCGGCGACTCCTCGTCCGCTGCGGAACGGCCTCGTCGGGCTCTTCGTGGGCCTCTTTATCGGCTGTCTGACCGCGGTCTCCCTCGAATTCAACGACCGTCGGCTGAAGACCGAAGACGATGCCGAGCATCTTGTGGGGCTCCCCGTGCTCGCCCGAGTCCCGCGGCTTCGAGGCGGGCGCGACCGGGTCGCCAGCGAGGGTGGGGAGGCGTTCGCGACGGCCGCCCTCAGTCTCAGGCTCGGTGAGGGAGTGGAGCCTCCGGAGACGGTGCTCGTGACTTCGGCGGGGGCCGGCGAGGGAAAGACGACCTTTTCGTTGGGAGTCGGCAGGGCACTCGCCTCCTTGGGCAACCGCGTGATCGTGATCGAGGCCGATCTGCGCGTCCCCTCGATAGCGCGGTCGCTCGGTCTCACGCGGAGGCCTGGGCTTGCGGCAGTGCTCGCCGGTGTCAGGTCGCTCGAGGACGAGCTCGTCGAAGTCGATCCGGCTCCGAGGGACGAACCGCCGACCACGCAGGAGCAGGGGTGGCTCGCTGTTCTCCCGGCCGGGAGCGCAGTGCAGAATCCTCACCTGCTTCTGTCGAGCGACCGTATGCAGGCGCTGTTGAATGACGCGCGCGCGACCGCCGACGTGGTCATCATCGACACTCCTGCGATCGGCCTCGTCAGCGACGCACTCACGCTGACGAACGCCCTCGACACCTGCGTCTTCGTCGTTGGCCTGAACCACGCAACGAGCGACCTGACACGGCGTGCGCTCAGAACTCTCCAAGACGCCGGCGTCCCCATCGCCGGAGTCGTGATCACGGGGACACCCGGGTTGCCCGCTTACGGCTATCAGCGACGACGCACCACGACCTTCGACCGTTTGCAGCACGCGCCGGACGTGGCCTTTCTGGCCCAACGGGAAGCGGCGGCGGAAAAGCCGGAGTAGAGCTCCAACGGCTCAACTGGGAGAAAGGTCCTTGACACGCTTGGACGGCCAAACGCTGGAGCGACTTCTCCTACCGCTCGAACGCCCTCGGATCGAACATTGCGCGGGCTTCGGAGAGCCCACCTGGATGACGGCCGGATCTTGGCGCGTGCTTGCGCGGCCACGCTCTGAGTCGCCGCGTGGTGCGGAAGTAGAGCGGTTCACGCTCGTGTCGGGCGAAACGCGAAGCGCCGTCGCAACCGACGCAGGCCCCGTGTGGGTGCCTTTCGATCTGGACGAGGCATATTCAAACTACGTCACCGAGGGGTGGCGGCGTCACGCGGATGTTCGGGCACTTTCGCCGCGTCAGCTCGACGTTTACTACCGGGTCAAGTCGTTGATTCCGGCCTCGTGGCTGCTTGCGGCGCGACGACTGCACGTCCGGTGGAGCGGACTGCCCGAGTTTCCGTCCTGGCCCGCGGATGAAAGCGTCGTCCAGCTGCTGCGCTTCTACGCCTATTGCCTCTTGGCTTCCAGCGATACGACCGAGGAACGCTTCCGCTGGTTCTGGCCTCGGGGATACCGCGGGGCGTTGATTCTCACGCATGACGTCGAGTCCGCAGAGGGATTGCGGCTCGCGCCCGAACTCGCCGATCTGGAGGAAGCACGGGGTCTCCGCTCTTCTTTTAACGTCGTCGGAGGCGATTACCCGATCGATTACGGCGTCCTGCGTGAGCTTCAAGCACGTGGGTTCGAGGTCGGTCTCCACGGCCTTCGCCACGACCGTTCGCTCTTCGCATCGCGCGACGCGTTCGAGGACGCGCTGCCGTCTCTGGCGGCTCGTGCGCGCGACTTCGGCGCGGAGGGATTCCGCTCGCCGGCGACGCACCGGGTGCCCGAATGGCTGGGCGAGTTACCGCTCGCGTACGACTGCTCGATACCTCACTCGGATCCGTACGAGCCTCAGCCGGGTGGTTGCTGCAGCCTCTGGCCGTTCTTCCTCGGCGAGGTCGTGGAGCTTCCGTATACGTTGCCGCAAGATCACACGCTGTTCACGCTCCTGCGAGCGCGATCGGTGGAACTCTGGCTCGCGCAGGTGGATCTGATCGAGCAGCGCTTCGGACTAGTCCAGTGCCTCAGCCACCCGGATCCCGGATACCTCGGGGATCGAGCGAAGCGTGACCTCTACGCCGAGTTTCTCGATTCCGTGGTCGACAAGCAGTCTCTCTGGAAGCCGCTGCCGCGTGAGGTCGCCGCGTGGTGGCGCCGTCGTGAGACAGCCAACGTGACGGATCCCGACCTCTCGTTCGGAACCATCCGTCGCGACGCTTCTTCCCCGTTCGCCTCACTCGAGCCACCGGCCACCGCTTCGCCGGACCCGGTTTCCTGATCGCGCGGACCCCCCGCACGGCCAGGTTGATTTTTGGACTGAGCGATTAGCCTGCGTTTCGTGAGTACAGCGACTCTCGAGCGGCCTGTCGGCGTGCCGTTTCTCTCTCTCCGTCCGGTCCACGAAGGATTGACCGAGCCGATCCTGAGATCCATCAAGGATCTGATGGAGACCGGTGCCTTCACCAACGGTCCCGCGGTCGCCGAGTTCGAGCAGGCCTTTGCCCGCTACTGCGGCCGCACCCATTGTGTCGGCGTCTCGAGCGGTCTGGACGCATTGCGCCTCGCGCTGATCGCATCGGGCCTGGAGCGGGGCGACCGTGTGCTCGTGCCCGCTCAGACGTTCGTCGCGACCTTCGAGGCCGTGACGCAGTCTGGCGGCATTCCGGTGCCGGTCGATGTATCGGAGGAGGACTACAACCTCGATCCTGCTGCGGTCGCGGTCGCCGTCGACGAGCGGACGCGATTCATGGTGCCCGTTCATCTCTACGGCCAGCTCGCGGACATGAATGCACTCGACGGGATAGCGCGTCGCAACGAGATCGTGATCGTCGAAGACGCTGCGCAAGCACACGGCGCCCGCCGGGACGGATGGGGCGTGGGTGGAGGGAAGGCCGCTGCGTTCAGCTTCTATCCGGGCAAGAATCTCGGCGCGATCGGCGATGCAGGAGCCCTTGTGACCGACGACGCGCGCCTGGCCGACACGGCCACCGCGCTGCGCGAACACGGACAAATCGCCAAGTACCGCCACGCCTACGAAGGGTGGACGGCCCGGCTGGACACGATCCAGGCGATTGTCCTGCTCCACAAGCTGCCTCTTCTCGATGCGTGGAATGACGAGCGCCGCTCCATCGCGGCGGCATATTCAGATCTCCTGAGAGGCGTCGGCGACCTGCGGTTGCCGTCAGTGGCGCCGCGCAGCGAGCCGGTTTGGCACCTGTACGTCGTCCGTACCGGCCGGCGCGACGATCTCGCCGCGTTCCTTCGCGACCGCGGGATCCAGACAGGGGTCCATTACCCGGATCCGCCACCGTTTGTCCCGCCCTACGCCCATCTCGGCTACCCGCGCGGGAGCTTTCCAGTCGCCGAGGCGCTAGCGGCGGAAGCGCTGTCGCTACCGATCTTCCCCGGAATGACGGAGGCCCAGATCGTCTCCGTGACGAGTGCCATCGCCGCCTTCTACAGCCGTGCCTGAAGGCCCGGCGAACGAGGCCTCATACCGGCGGCTCGACGATGTCGAGTTGGGCGAGAACGTCATCGTCCAGCCGTTCACCAATCTCTACGGATGCAGGATCGGTGCTAACACGCGGATCGGGCCGTTCGTCGAGGTCCAGCGAGGCGCATCGATCGGTGCGAACTGCAAGGTCCAAAGTCACACGTTCATCTGTGACGGTGTCATCATCGAAGACGAGGTGTTCATCGGCCACGGTGTGATGTTCGTCAACGACAAGTACCCACGCGCGACCTCCGACGCTGGAGCGCTTCAGACGGAGGACGACTGGACATTGCTGCCGATTCTGGTCGGACGCGGTGCGGCGATCGGTTCCGGCGCCGTCATCCTCGGCGGGGTCACGGTCGGCGCCGCTTCGCTCGTGGGCGCCGGCGCGGTCGTGACGCGGGAGGTCGCTCCCGGCGAGACGGTCGTCGGCAACCCGGCGCGGCCTCTCGTGCGCGTCTAGCGCCTCTCCCCCTTCCGCGCGAGGCGCGTCTACCGTCCGCATTCGGCCGGAAATCGTGGCCTTTTGCCAGACCTTAGATCGGTTGCTACGGTGCGCCCCGCCGTACACACCTCGCCCGGTGTCACTAATGAAGTTCGACCATCGCGCCGATAAGACGTGCGTAACTGGTTCGCTCGTCCGTATCCGCCGCCCAGTGACCGATGAACGAACTGAATGAGCCATGAAAACCGCTGACACGACGATGCGCCCGTCCGCGAGTCGCTGGCAGGTGACCCCGAGTTGTGGACGAATTGGTCATGGGCTCCCAATGCCCCCCGGCGGAGTTATTGACAGATCGGATACGACGAGTAACCCGAGAAAGACCCCCTCGCGCTGCGGCAAGGAGGACCTCGGATGTTGATTCGCCGCCTCGCCGTACTAGTAGCTCTGATGACACTCTTGGTTCCGCTCGCCGCCTCGAGCGCCGCGCCGAACTCGAATCTTCTGCAAAACCCCTCGCTCGAGTCCGCGACGAAGAACGTTCCCGATTGTTGGGTCCTCGGTGGCTACGGGACGAACGGTTTCGCGTGGACCCGAACGACGGATGCCCATAGCGGAAGCTACGCCGAGCGCCTCGACTTGATCAGCCTCGTCTCGGGCGACCGCAAGCTGGTCTCGAAACAGTGGGGCGGTGACGCGTGCTCGCCGACACCAACTGCAGGGCGCAGATACGTCGTCAGTGCGTGGTACAAGGGGACCGCTGCACCGGTTCTGTTTGCCTACTACAGGACGTCGACCGGCAGCTGGAAGTACTGGACCCAGTCCGCGCGGCTCGCTCCCGCGAGCAGCTGGACTCAGGCGAGCTGGACGACACCATCCGTACCCAGCGGCGCGAAGGGCCTTTCCGTGGGAATGGGCCTCGTCTCCGTCGGTTCCGTGACCATGGACGATTTCGCTCTGATCGACGCGTCCTCGGACACGACACCGCCGACGGTGGCGGTCACCGCTCCGGCCTCCGGGGCGAACGTCACCGGCACCGTAGCCTTGGGCGCCAGTGCATCAGACGATGTCGCCATCGACCACGTCGACTTCCTCGTGGACGGTCAAAAGGTCGGTAGCGACACGAGCGCCCCGTATTCCTTCACATGGAATTCGGAAGGCGTGGCAGCCGGCGCACATTCGGTGGATGCTCGCGCGGCCGACAGCTCCGGCAACGTGACGACCGCGAGCCCTGTGCCCGTGACGGTGACGAGCTCCGCGCAGGCGCCTCCGCCGTCTCCGTCTCCTCCGCCGCCGCCGGCGCCGTCTCCGTCTCCCCCGCCGCCGCCTCCTCCGTCGAGCACGACGTTCCACGAGGGATTCGCGCCCGACTGCGCCGGCAGCATTTTCGCAACGGCATCGTGGGACTTACCTCTGTGCGATAACGCCAACTGGAACAGCGAGTGCCATCCCTGTCACTCAGTTGCGATCCCCGACTCCGTCGACGGAGACGGCTACGCGATGGAGCTCGACCCGATCGACTACAACGCGTCGGGCACGATGCAGGCATGGCTGCACAATCCGCTCACGGTCAATGGCTCCTGGGGCTCGGCGCACCGCGTTGACATTCGCGTTAAGCCGATCAAGTGGGGACTGACGGCACAGGCGAATTGCTCCTGGGCCGGCGGTCCCAAGATTTTCATGGGCCGGCCGCAGGATGTCTACGAAACCTCCACCTACACGGTCGAGCTCAACATCTGCGAGGGCCACGCCTACATCCAGAAGAAGGTCTGGGGCAACAATGACTGCGGGAAGGACCCTCGAGCGGTCGACTGCGGCGCCGGCGGCACCTGGTACAACCTCAAAACCGTCAGCCTACCGCCCGCGTCCTTCGGCCAGTGGCACACGTACTCGGCGGTGAAGCAGGACAACCCCGACGGCTCGGTCCTACTGACCGGCTACCGCGACGGCGTCCAAGTGATCCAGATGGGCGAAAACCCGCAGCCGTATAACGCCTCGACCAACCCCCAAGGTAGGGCCGGTAGCGCCCCGCTTCTCGGCGGCCGTGAGGGCTGGCGGTCGAACATGAGCGATTGGCTCATGGACAGCTACAACGTGACGGTGACGCCGTGAGGCAGGTCAAGCAGCACCTCGCGAAGCGGACCTGGGAGCAACCCGGCTTCTAGGAACTTGATCGTCAAGCCAGGGGGCGAGCGGCCTGCCGGATCGGCGTCGCCCGCCCCTGCGCTTGCCGCTCCGTCCACGTGCGACCGGAGGGGCGGGCGGCTTTGCCAGCCGCGCGGGAAGCGGGAGCCGGGCACACGGATAAGGCCAGCAGCAGGCCGATAGCGCTCGTGATACTCAGTTCGTTGAAGGTCGAGAACGTCACGGTTGCCACGAGAAGCCCGGCGATCGCGCCGCGCGAACCGTTGCGGAGAGCCCGTGTCAGCCGGTCGTCGCTGCGCGGGGCCGGGAGCAGGACGGCGCCGACGAGCAGGAGCACGAGCAGCGCCGCGGTCGGAACGCCGACCTTCCAGGCAAGCCAAAGATAGCCGTTGTGTGAGAAGGCATAGCTTTTCGGCGTCACCTGCTGCCACGGTCGGCCCCAGAAGATCTCGGCCCCCAAGCCGGAGCCGGTGACCGGATGGGCGTGAATGCGGTCGAGAACGAACCTCGACTCGACGAGGCGGTATCGCACTGACTGATCCTGCCCGAGGTCGGCCACCGAGAACGCTCGCTCCTCCGCAGTCTTGAGCTGCTTGGGCGCGACGAGAGCGAGCGACCCAACGCCGATCAGGCCGGCGGTCAGCAGCAGCATGGCGATCTTGAGCTTCTCCTGGCCACGTGTCAGGACGAGGACGACACCGAGCCCGAGCAGCCCAGCCGCCCAGAACGAGCGCTCGAAGGTGAGCAGGCACCCGGCTGCGTTCAAGACTAGGCCGACCGTGAGTGCGATCCGCGAAGCGGTTGAGCGCACGTTTCCTAGGGTCAGTGCCGCAAGGAAGAGAACGACCGCGGCGGGGTACGCGAACTCGCCCCCCTGGAGCTGGCCGGTTCCTGCAGTAGTCAGGAGGACGCCGGGACGGACCCCGACGTCGCCGCCGAAGCTGACGTGGCCGAACCATTGCACCATCCCCCATGCTCCGAGCGCGATCCCAACTCCGGCCAAACCGATGATCAGCCGGCGACGAGAGCGTGGATCCGCCAGCAAGGGGAGCGCGAGGAAGAAGCTGCCGAACCCCAGCAGAATCCGGTACTCGTACCCGATTCGGCTCAGATCGCCGTTGACACGCATCCCGTGCAGGAACTGGACGAGGGAGAGTCCGAGGAAGAGCACGAGCATGCTTGCGTATGCCAACCGCCGGCGATCGAGGGGCATGCGGACGAGGACGCCGAGCGCGGACAGGAGCCCGGCCGACAAGACGAGGTCGGAGAGGAACAGCCCAGGTGAGTCGACACCGCCGCCGCCGATGCTGAACTGGTTCTGGACCCCGTACGGCACGACGCAGGTCAAGAGGAGCAGCAGGGTCAGGTTGGCCACGGGCGCCCGGAAGGCGAGCAGGAGGATCCCGACGGCGACCGCAGCACCGAGGGTCAGCTTTGGTTGCGCCGCCGCTGCGAGGCCAAACACGAGCGCTGCGCCGGCTGCCAACGAGAGCTCATGGACTCTCCGCTCGGCCATCCAGATGGTCATTCGTCGACTCCCGGGATCGGTTGCGGAGGGGAGTCGACCAGCGGACGGCGGACGAGCCTGCCTCTGATCCTCGCGAGCTGATCCCGCCGAAGGGCCTCACGAATGCTCGCGTCGGCGCGAGGGGCTCTCCGCACGGCAGCTGCGGCCCAGCCGATCATGAAGTTGACCCCGCCGATGACGTACGGCCGGCGTTGACGCATGAGAATGAAGCCGTAGAGGAGGACATACAGGGGGTGGGCTCCGTAGCCCCAGCTGCAGATGCCCCACCTTCTGAAGCTGCGCAGAATCGGGCCGTGACCGCCTACGCGCCGCAGATGCACAGTCTCTCCGCCGGGCACCGAGAAGCTCTGTGTGCGCCAGCCGGACCGGCGCGCGACGAACTCGTCGAGGGTGTCCCAGCCGAGGATCTCCGGAAGCGGCCCAATCTGCTCCCAGCAGGCTCGCCGGTAGAACTTCGTCGCGCCCCGAACATGCCGAAGGGGCGACGCCACGACGACCGGTTCGCCCTTGGCATCGCGCTCGGACAACGATAGGCCCGCCATACCCAGCGCCGCATCGCTGGCGAACGCCTGCTCGAGGGTCTCGAGAGAGTTCGGCGCGAGGTCGAGGTCGGCGTCCATCTTCGCGACGACATCCCAGTCGAGGTCGACATGTGAGAGCGCCCACTGGAATGCCTTGAGCTCGCCCGCTTCCGCCAGCCGGTCATGGGCCGGAGGCCGCGAGGGCCGCTGGAGAACAATCACCTTCGGTCGGCCGCGAGCGAAGTCCTCTGCGAGCTTGCCGGAAGAGTCGGTCGAGCCATCGTCCACCAGAACCAGTAGATCGGGCAGGCGGCTCTGCCGCGCCACCGATCCGAGGAAGGTGGGCAGGCACCATTCCTCGTTGAGGAACGACGCGACGATGACGATCTTCATCGGGCCCTCGCGGGCCGGATCGGGGTCCGTTCGAGCATGAGCTCGACGAGATCCGGGAGTATCCGACTGTTCCTGGTCATCGGCGGGCGACGCGATCCATTGCGAAACGTGATTTCGTCGAAGTCCTCTGGTGACGACAGGACTCGAATGCGTCCCAGCGATTCGAGATGTCGGTCGAGTCCGCCGATCCGGCTGCGGAGGATGCTGTAGGCCGGAATCCCGAGGTAGGCCGCTTCTCTGATCATCGTTCCGCCGGACGAAACGACCGCGTCGACAGCCTTGAGCAGGGGAACGAACGGGATCGGTCGACTCAAATCGATCGGCCGGTTCTTCCAGGTGAACCTTTTCAGATATTCCGTCTGCCGCGGGTGTCTCGGCGTGAAGATGACGACCACGTCGTTGCGCTGGGAGAGATGATCGAGAAGCGCGAGCGCCAACACCCCCGACCCGTGCTTGTAATAGTGGCTGTCTTCGGCGGGAGGCCGGAAGAGGACCTTGGCGCCTTCTTCCTTGATTCCGAAGTCATGAGCCGGGCAGTTCTCGATGTCGATCGTGGAGAACGTTATGTCTTCTTTCAACCCGGAAAAGGCGATCAGGCGGTCTGGTCGAATCCCGCGGCGGAGGAAGGCGTCGGCGCGGATGACCTCCGGATGCAGGATGTACGACCCTGTGAGGCGATAGATCACGAGACTGGCGTACTCATAGTCGGAGATGACGAACGACGGAATCCCGAGGCGGCGCGCTGCGACCGCCGCCGGTCTCGACGCGGCGAGCAGGAGTCGCGGCCTCCCGAGTTCGTCGAAGAGTGAGAGCAGTTGGCGCGATCGGTCCAGAAGCCCCCGAACCTTCTGCACCTTTCGGCGCCCGAAGGCCGTGCCAACTGAATGGAAGTCGGTCTGCTTAGTGCGGAGTAGATCGAGTGTGACCGTGTGATCGCGCGCCGTCACGACCACGTCGGCGCCAGCGTTCTCGAACGCCGCCCGGAACGGGAGCAGGTACTGGACCTGCGGCGGGTTCTCGATGTCGATCCAGACGTCCACGCGATCAGCCGGTCGATTGAGCCGTTTTCACTCGTCGAGTCCGGTGGCGTCGGCGGCTGTGAAAGGCATCCCCGCCCGTCCTGACCACACGTACAGGAGCCAGCCGAGGTGGTAGGAACGGCACTCCGGGTTGATCCGCACCCTGCTGCTGCGCCCCGAACGATCGGCGGCGCCGGTTGCCGACCGCGGGATCGATCGTGCGTAGCGCCGGGCGCGCGGCCACCGCTCCACTCGCTCGATCGACCGGTACGCGACAAAGGGATCGGTGGCGACCATCGGCGTCGAAAGCTCGTTGCGCCCCAGCACCCACGCGAAGCTTCGCTCGATCTCGCCCGCGACGGGGAGGCCCAGTTCGAGCGCAGGCAACAGGAACAGCATCGCCATGCTGTCTTGATGGACGGCGAAGACGGGATAGAAGTCGAGCGGGATTCGGCGCCGCGCGCTGATCAGCCAGGGCCACTCGCCCAGGTCTCCCTGTAGGCGCACGGCTGCTCCCACGCCCTCGGTGAACGCGCGTGCGGCGCGTGGATCGTCTGTCAGGCTAAAGAGCTCGTACATCGCTCGCAGGAAGTAGGTCAGCGCTCCGAAGGAAACGATGTCGCGCCGGTAGCGGCTGAGATCGTGGCGTGGGAAGAGCGATTCGGGGTGCACGAAGCGCGTGAGTATCAGTTCCCCCAGCTCCGAGGCGACCGCAGCCGCATCGCGTAGGCCTGCGTCCGCTGCGGCGCAAGCGCCCCAGAGCATCCAGCTCACGTCCTGCATTGTCAGACGCCCTACCTCGGGGCCTCGGGAGACGCGTCGCACCCGGGCGAGCGTCTCCTCCGCGTCGCGCGAGAAACCGTTTGCCTCGGCGAGCAGCACGAGCAGGAGCCCAAGATCCGCCGGAGTGGCGAGTCGGCCGCCGTGAGTCGCCAAGAACGTCCTCGTGAGCCGGTCGACGTCATCCTGATCGACGTCGCTAGATTCGCGCGCGGCGGTCTGCAGACCGAGCAGCGAGTTGATCGTGTACCGCGGGGCGGCCGGATGCTCGAAGTCGTTGGCGTACGCCCCGCCACGGAGCCTTGTCGAGTAGGGAAACAGCCCGTCGTCGGCGCGGACGACGTCGAGCAGGAACGCGCTCGACCTGGAGCAGAGCTTCGGGAGCCAGATATCTGCCTCGGGCAACGCGTTCGGCGGCTCGGGCCGATGCGCGGTCAGCGAGGGCAGGGGGATGCTCGGAGCAGTCCCCGAAAGACCGGAATCTGCCGTCACCGGGCCGCCGACGAGACGAGCAGCACGTCCTCGTCGTTCTCAGCAGCGCCGGAGTCGCCGACGAGCGCCCCGACGACGACGTCGGCCAGCCGTGCTGCAGCGCCTCCGTCCCACCCATCGGGTGCCTGCGGAGGCGTCGCGGCGCGCGCGAGCAGCGAAGGCACGTCGACGATGCGCCGCGGATCGAGGCCGAGTAGCACGTTCGTGCCTTGGCGGATCGTGACGGGCCGCTCCGTGTTCTCGCGCAAAGTGAAGCACGGGACACCGAGGTACGTCGTCTCCTCCTGAACGCCCCCTGAGTCCGTCACGACCGCCGCCGCGGAGGCTTCGAGCGCCAGGAATTCGAGGTAGCCCACAGGATCGATCAGATGCAGATCCGGTGAAGGCGCGAGCTCTACGCCCGCGAGCCGCGCCCGCGTTCGTGGATGCACCGGGAACACCACGGGCAGCTGCATGCTCAGCTTCCGGAGGGCCGCGGCGACCGGCCGAAGCAGCGGACCGTCGGTAACGCGCGGCCGATGAAGGGTGGTCAGGACGTAGCGGCCCGGCGTGAGCCCGAGGCGCGCGTGGACATCGGAGGCTTCGACGCGGGGCAGCAGCCGTACGAGCGTGTCGATCATTGTGTTTCCGACGAAGTGGATTCGGTCTGCGGCGACGCCCTCGCGCAATAGGTTTTCTGCGGCCTCCGGGCTGTGTGTGAAGCACCAATCGGAGATCTGATCGACGAGGACGCGATTGATCTCCTCGGGCATCGTCCTGTCGAAGCTGCGTAGGCCCGACTCGACGTGGGCGAACGGAATCAGGAGCTTCGCAGCGGCTATCGCGCCGGCGAGTGTCGAGTTGACGTCGCCCGCCACGAGCACGAGATTCGGCTGCTCCGCAATCAGGACACCCTCGATGCGCTCGAGCGCGCGGCCGGTCTGAACGCCGTGCGACCCGGAGCCGACGCCGAGGAGATAATCGGGCTCGGGGAGGCCGAGCTCCTCGAAGAAGATCTCGGACATCTCACGGTCGTAGTGCTGTCCGGTGTGGACGAGGACGTGGCGTGCCGTCGGAAGCCGCAGCCCTAGCTCGTGGAAGATCGGCGCCATCTTGACGAGGTTCGGGCGCGCGCCGACGAGGTAGACGATCGCCGGACCCGACGTAACAACCGGGTCGGGCAAGTTCTTGACGGAATCGGCTTCTCGTGGCATCGCGAACGGTCTCAGAGCTCGGGCGCGACGCGCGTGGTCAATAGCGCTCGCCTTCGGTACGTCAATTTTGGCCGTCCTGGAAAAGCGTGCTACTGACCGAACGGCTAGATTGTCCAACTGCCTCCGGAGACGCCTTTCCGGAGAATTCGCTACGAAGAGCGCCGACCGCGGCGATGAACGCGCGCGCCTCGTAGAGTGTCTCCCGCCCGCGAGTCGCGATGTACGCTCCGCCCGCCGCGACGCCCAGGCAAGCAGCGATCGCGGCGTGGGCGAGTTCGGGGATCCCGACGTCGCGAAGAGCCACGGCTGCGCCCGCCGTGACGACCGCCTCGACGCCGACGAAGGCGAGCACCGACCCCACCGCCGTACCGAGTTGCTTCGCGGAGGATCCGAGCCGGCGCATCCCCCAGGCGGCATAGGCGGCCATGACCGGTAGGTAGAGCGCGAGGTGCGCGAACGCCGCGCCGCGAATGCCGTCCGCCCGGACGAGGAGGATGAGCGCGCCGATCATCGCGAACATCCAGACGACGTTGATTCGGGCCCTGAAGCCGATTTGCCCGGTGCCTGAGAGAGACTCGCCGATCACGTTCACGATTGCGTGGGCGACGCCGACGACGACCAGGATTTGGAAAGCCGGCACCATTCCCTGCCACCGCTCGCCGAGGACCGCCGGAATAAGAGCGGGTGCGAAGACGATAACCGGCGGCGTGATCGGGAGAAGCACCAGGCAACTCAGACGGACGCCCGCGAGGGTGCGCCGGCGCATCGTGTCCGGATCGGAGGCGGCCGCCGCCGGAAAAAGGACCCTTCCGATCTGCGAGGAGAACTGGTTGACGGGCGTGAACGCGATCGTAAAGGCGAGCGAGTAGAGGCCGAGTTGTGCGGCGTTGGTCAGGCGGCCGACGGTGAGGTAATCGGCGTTGAACACGACGAAGTCCGTGAGGCTGAAGAGGAGGAAGCCGACCGCTCCTCGCCGTTTTAGCCGTTGCCACTGCAGTCGGCGGGAAGACATCTCGGGCGGCGGGACGAGGCCACGTGCGGCGATCCAGGCGAGGATCGCGAGCAGTCCCTGAAAGACGACCTGGCGGATCACGAGCGCCCACACCCCGGCCCCCAGCACCCCCGCGACCACCGCGAGCACCGAGGCGACGATCGTCGCCGCCGCCTGCACGCTCGAACGCCGGCGGAAGTCGAATCGCTTCTCGAGCAGCGCGAGCGGGACGATCGCAGGCGCCCAGAGCGCGACACTGAGGCCGAGCACCTGGAGCACGGAAGCATTGGCGCCGTGGCCGAAGATCCGGACGATCGGGCCGGCGAGCACGAAAATAGCGCCTGCCAGGAGGATTCCGCCGCCGACGTTGACGGCGAGCGATGTTGCCACCTGATCCCGTGTCAGGCGTGGGGAGACGATGATGCTCCCGCGCGTTCCCGCCTCCATCAGCCGAGTGGCCGCCGTGACCATGAGGAGGCCTAGCGTGACCGTCCCGAACGCGCTCGGCGGTAGCAGCGTTGCAAGCGCAATCAGTGACCCGAACCAGAAGGCTTGCCCGATGACGTGGCCGGCGCCGACCCACGACAGCGCCCGAACGATCGCGTGCAGGCTTGGTGCCTCCGCCGGAGTGATCTCGTCGATCGGAGTCACGATCCGCCTACCCCCGCAAGGCTTCGACCGCGGTCTGCGCGTCGGCAGCAGCCATGATCTGCATTGGAGGCCGGGTAAGGCCTAGACCCGTCCCGTTGCCTCTCGCAACCTTTTCCGAAGATGGCGAAGCCGTTGCTGCTCGCGCAGATAGCGGCGGGCGTCTGCGTCTCGCTGCACGGACGATCCCGACGCCCACGCCTGCAAGTAGCCCCAGACCATGGCCGTCGCCCGGCGGTCGTGCCGGGAGCGGAAAAATGCACGAAGGACGAGGTACGAAAGACGGTACCCCATGAAATGAGCCATCTCACCTTGTTTCGACCAGGCATGCCAGGCGCTCTCTCGCTGCGCGAGCGACCGATGGTGGTAGAAGGGCAGGTCTGAAATGCTGCGGACGCCCCAGCCGCGAACGGCCGCCTTTAGCTCGTCGACTCCGTCCCAACCCATGCGCTCCTCGAGCGGCAGGATCTCGGTCAGACAGCTGAACCGGTAGCCGCGCGTGGCTCCACGGACGTGGGAGCGTGAGACATGCTGCTGCACCCAACGCCCGTCGACCCGCTCCAAGCAGACGCCGCCGGCGATACCGAGCCTCGAGTCTGCCTCGAACTCCCCGAGGAGCCGGGCGAAGAAGTTGCGCTCGAACGACACGTCGGCGTCGATCTTGACGACGACGTCAGGGGAGCCGGCAAGCTCGAGCCCGCGGTGGAACGCCCTGACCACTGGAGCTCCGCGCGCCATCGCACCGGACGTCTCGAGGGTCGCAACACGGATCCAGGGATAGCGGCCGACGAGCTCCCGGGCGACCGTCGGGGTGTCGTCTTCTGAGCCGTTGTCGACGATGATCCAGGCATCGGGCAGCACGGTTTGCGCTGCCAGGGATTCACCGAGCCGCTCGAGATTCTCGGCCTCGTTGCGGACCGGAGTGACGACGGCGTATGAAAGGCCGCACACCGTCATCGGCACGGGCAGTCGGGACGAGCAGCGACTTCGCGCGCAGCAGAGCCAATCCGTTCGACACCGAGCTTCTCGAACAGCACGTTTTCCAGCGTACTTCGACCTCTCGGCGCGAGATAGCTCCCCGGGAGGCTAGTCTGCGAGCCGAAACTCGACCACGGATGCCGATTCGCGCTGCTTGGGCTCATGGAAGCCGACCTGGCGGCACGTGGTGCTCGTGCAAGGCTCAGGGCGTCGGAACGGCACAGATGGGGGACGCGACCTTGCGCGGGCGCGGCCAGAGCTCCGACGCGCCGATTCCGCTGGAGCGGTTCGTCGACCACGGCCGCTGGGTGCAAGACCGCGTCGCGCCCGACGTGGACGCCCACCTGCCCGCTGCTGGGCCAGACTGAGCCCGAAAGCAGACGCGGCAGAGTCGTCTTGCCCGCCCCGTTGGGGCCCAGCAGCGCATGGATCTCGCCCGCTGCGACGGTCAGCGTCACGTCGCAGAGTGCGACTTGCGGCCCGAACGACCGGGTGACCGATTCGACCACGGCGACGGGCTGGCGCAGCGTGGCCAAGTCAGGCCGCCCACCGGTAGAGAGTCGCGCCGACCATCCGCCCGACCCAGTTCGGGCTGGCCCGGAAGAGCGGTCGCAAGAGCTGTGCGCCAGAACCGCTGCCCGCGCGCGACGGGCCCCGTCCGAGCGCGGTGTAGGCCAGCGGCTCCTCGGGTGCGCCCCAGCTCTGCTTGAAGGCACGGAGACCCTCGTCCTCGAGATCGCTGCGCCCGAAGTCGAGCGAGCGGGCACCGGCGGCGGCGCGGCGGCGGATGCACTCCCAGAAGAGCAGGTTGTTCGGCCGCAGCGGCCAGTGCTCCCGGTCGGAGGCGCCGTACTTGTAGACGATCCGCCCGTTCCACTCGAGGAACACGGCGCCCGCGACGGCTGTTTCGCCGTGGTAGGCGAGCAGCAGGAAACCGAGACCCGGCTCGAGGACGTGACGCCAGAGCGACTCGAAGAAGCGCCGCGGCTGGGGCGGCACGCCGAGGCGGCGCCTCGTCTCGGCATGAAGGTCGAAGTACGTGCGCGTCAGGTCGTCGCGGCCCTCGGCCCGCCGGACTTCGAGCCCGGCCTTCTCGGCCGTGCGGATGTTGCGGCGGACCTGGGAGCGAAAGGCGGCGAACAACGCGTCCGGGTCGCCGAGCTCGAGCTGATGGCGGACTCCGCGCAGCGCTGTCCGTTCGCCGAAGCCCGCCAGCGGCGCGCGGACCTCGAGCGCTCCGATCCCGTGCTCGCGCCGGAGCTGCTCAACGGCGGTGCTGAGCTGGCGTTCCTCGAGGCCGCCGGCGACCAGCGGCGGGCAGACGTCCGTGAACGGCAGCGAGACCCAGCGCCTGGCGCGAACGCGTCCACCGACCTCGACGAACGGGAGGCCGCCGATCAGCTCGTCGTCGGCCGAGCGTACGACCGCCGCGCGCGGCTCGTAGCCGTAGACGTCCGAGAGCGTCTCCACCCACGCCGGGTGGTGGTACGGGAGCGCGTCCCGGTGTGAGAGAAGGAACGCCTCCCAGGAGGGGTCGTGCGCGTCGAGCACCTTGGCCTCAAACGGGGCCATCGGCACGAAGCCTCCGAACAAGGGTGCCGGCCAGGAGCGGCAGCTCGACGAGTCCGGGCCGCGGGTCGTCGCGCGTGAAGATCGCCCCCTCGTGGGGCCGCACGACCGAGGACACGAGGTCGCGAATACGGAGGCGCCGCCGTGTGATCTCCTTCAGCGACGTCGGCAGGTCGGTCGAGAGCCGCAGCCACCGGACACCTGTATGTGCGTGCGCCTCGGGTAGCTCCTCGCCCCGGAGCGCGAGCCAGAGCAGCCACGGAAAGTCGACGCCGGCGCGGGCGCAGAGGCTCTGCCAGCCCCACACCCTCGGGTTGATGTCGAACAGCAGCAGCCGGCCGGTCGGGGCATCGACCTTGTACTCGATCTCAACGAGGCCGCTGAAGCCGCTGGCCTCGATCAGGCGGCGCGACGGCTCCTCCAGCTCTGCATAGTCGCCCGTCTCGACGTAGGTGCTCGCGCGACCGAAGTCCGCCGGATACTGGCGTGTCCGCTTCGCCGTCAGCGAGTAGAGCACGCGCCCGGACTCGGCGAGTGCCGCGTACGAGAGCTGCGAATCGCCTCCGCCGTGGACGAGCTCCTGCAGCACGAGTACGTCCGGATCGACGAGCTCAACCGCCTCGTCGTAGCGGCGAAGCAGCGTCTCGCGGTTGTCCGCGCGCCACGCCTTCGCGGCGGTGAGCGCGTTGAGCTCCTCCTTCACGGCGGGCTTCAGGATCAGCGGGAACCGGAGCTGAGCCTGCTCGAGGTCCTGGCGCGAACTAGGGTAGAGCGTGAGGGGGTAGTCGACGCCCGCAAGCACCGCCAGCTCGTGGGTCAGGCGCTTGTCGTGCGCCCAGCGCAGCACGTCCCACGGCGGGGTCGTGAGCGCGAGTTGGGGAGCGAGCCGCCGGTGGTGCCGGGCGACGAGCTCTGCGGACTCGTCCGCAGAAGGGAACAGCGCCCACACGTGGCCCTCCGCGGACGCGAGCCGCTCGAGCAACGCCAAGCCGGCAGCCTCGTCGCCGGGCCACTCGATCGTCTCCTGTGTATAGCGCGAGAAGCAGGCGAGCCGGTCGTCGCCGGAGGCGAGCACGCGCACGGCCACGCCCCTGCGGCCGAGGCTGCGCACCACGCCGAGCGCGCGGTAGTCCGACCCAAGGACGAGCGCAGCGGTGGGCGGGCCCGCCAGCGGGGACAGCCCGCGGTCGAGCGCCGTTTCCGCCTCCGCGGTCGCCATCAGCCCGTGCTCGAGCGGCCCTGTCCGAGCACACCGCGGACCAGCTCGCGGCCGGCGAAGGCAGTGCCGGCCACGAACCGCATCAGCGGCCCGAAGCTCCAAGCAGAAGGCGCTCCGAGGAAGTGGAGCCCGTCCACGCTCGACTCGAAGCCTTGGCCGAGCACCGGGTAGCCGTCCGCGCGCTCCACCTGTTCGACGAGCTCGGGCGCCAGGAACGGGTAGCGCGAGATGTCGACGCGGTAGCCGGTGCCCAGCAGCACGTGGTCGGCTTTGCGGGTGCTGCCGTCGTTGAAGGTCAGGACCGCGCGGCCATCCTCCTCCGATGCCTCGACGGCGTGCAGGCCCGTCGTGATCGTGACGGTGCCGAGCCGCGGAGGCAGCCACGCGGCACCGGCCGGGCGCAGCGCTTTGCCGGTCATCCACGTCTGCACGCGTCGCGGCATGCTCCTGAAGGCTCCCGGCAACGCGACCATCCAGCTGATCCCGGCAGGCCCGACGTCCGGTGGCGCATACATCAGCCGCGAGAGCGGCCCGAGCTTGTGGTGCCAGCGCCGCGACAGCCAGCTGACCTGCGGCCGCCGCGCCACCACCTCGACGCTCGCCCCTCCCTCGGCGAGCAAGGCCGCGGACTCCAGGGCGCTCTGGCCGCCGCCGATCACGAGCACGTGCGAGCCGGCGAAGGTGGCCAGGTCGTCGTGCTCGCAGGCATGGCTGAAGAGCCCCTGCGGCAGCGCACGGAAGACGTCCGGGCACCACTTGAAGTCGCCAATCCCGGCCGCGACGATCAAGCGGTCGGCATGCAGGCGCTCGCCGCTCTCGAGCGACAGGT
>Ga0307305_10000088_pt1 | contig 25512 bp, 20 predicted proteins | sample ER_DNA_186_FD_194512 | JGI IMG/M metagenome (GOLD analysis project Ga0307305, IMG submission 194512) | Bulk soil microbial communities from the East River watershed near Crested Butte, Colorado, United States - ER_DNA_186 | ecosystem: Environmental > Terrestrial > Soil > Floodplain | place... | reverse complement strand
CTCACAAGGACACGATCGCGGCGCTCTCAAGGAGCATGGAGGCGAAGGACCTCTACACGCGCGGGCACACCGAACGCGTCGCCGCCGTCGCCCTGGGCCTTGCCCGCCGGCTCGGATTCCGCGACGACGAGCTCGAGGCGATCGAGATCGGCGCGCTCCTGCACGACATCGGCAAGATCGGGATCCCCGAGCAGATCCTGCACAAGGCGGGAAAGCTCAACGAGGACGAGTGGGCACTCATCAAGACGCACCCAGTCATCTCCGACCAGATCCTCTCCGAGCTCGACCTGCATCCGTTCGTCCGCCAGTGCGCACGCTCGAGTCACGAGCGCATCGACGGCATGGGTTACCCCGACGGTCTCAGCGGCGAGGCGATTCCGCTCCCGGCTCGGATCGTGTTCGTCGCCGACGCACTCGACGCCTTGACGAGCACGCGACCGTATCGCGGAGCGCGCCCGATGCTCGCCGCGCTGGCGGAGATCCGCGAGCACAGTGGCACCCAGTTCTGCCCGCACGTCGTTGCCGCGCTCGAGGAGCTCTGGCGGAAGGAGCCCGGCACCTTCGGCGTGGAGCCGGCCAGGCCGGTCCGCGTCGCCTGACGCCTACGCCGTCACGATTGCCGCCCGCCGTGACGGGCGAAGCGTGACCTGAACGAGAATCGCGCCGACCAGGAGGAAGCACGCGGCGACACTGATCGCCTGAGCTGGTGACGCGACAGCATCAATGACCGGCGCCAGCGCGACCGCACCCAACATCGTCGTGCGCCAGATCGTCGAGCCAACTCCGAAGACCCTGCCCTGATACGCGTCGTCGGCCTGTTCGTGGATGGCCGTCATCATCACGACCTCCGTGAATCCGTTCGCGACACCGAACACCGCCAGAAACAGGAGCGCGCCCGCGGCACTTCCCGACCAGGCGAACGCGAAGAAGAGACAACCCATCGCCCCGAGCCCGGCGCCCAGCCAGCGCGGCTCGATCCGTTCGGCGATCGCGCCTGTCAGCGCCTCACCGGCGATCATCCCGCAACCGAGCGCGGCGAGTGCCCAGCCGTAGCCGCTCGCACCGAGACCAAGGTCGGTCGTGAACTTCGGCAGCGTCGCGTTGACGAGCCCGGCCGCGAGCGTTCCGAGTGCAAACCCTCCGACCACGACCGTCAACGGACGAGAGCGGAGGACGTAGCGAAGCCCGTCGATCAAGCCACCGCGCCTCCCAGTCGCGTGACCACCGGCAGCGCCGACGACGTGAATCCGCGAGTAGAGCACCACGGCGATGCCATAGCTGACGAGATTCGCTGCGAGCCCCGCCGTCGCGCCGCCGAGGGCGAGCGCCAAGCCACCGCCGACCGCACCCAGGGCCATCGCGGCCTCCTGACCGACCGAGTGGATTCCGTTTGCCGCCGGCAGCTCGTCCTGCCTGACGACCATCGGGATCAACGCGTTGCCCGCAACGGTCGAGACCATGCCGACGAGCCCGCAGAGGCCGACGAATGCAAAGACGGTCGCGCGCGAGCCGGCCATCACACCCACGAGCGCGCCGGCGATCGTCGCAGCGCAGGCGGCCTCGCTCCACACGAGGACGCGTTGCCGCGGCAGCCGGTCGACGAGCGACGCCGCAACGCCGCCGCCGACGATCGGCGGAACGAGCCTGATCGCCATCAGCAGGGCGACCTGAGCGACCGACGACGTCGACTCGTACACCCAACCGACGAGTACGGCCACCATCAGCCAGTCGCCGAAATACGAGATGCTCTTGCCGACGACGAGGCGTCTGAACGACGCAGACCGAAGCGGCCGCTCGAGCCGCTCCGGCATCAACCTCGCTGCCGCCCTGGTCAGGGCAACCATCTGATCGGCCGAACTGCGGGCGGCGCCGAAGCGCCGCCCTCCCCCTTCCCCGACTGGTCTAGCTCCAGGTGCTGCCTTTCTTCATGACTCCTCCTCTCCGGCGACGTGACGGCCGCGACGGCGACGGCCGGCCCGCCCGTGATCGCCGCAGATCTCTTAGGGCTGTTGGTAGGGATCGAGTTCACGACGCGATCCTTGCGCGGGTCGCTGAAGAAACGCTGAAGGCGTCCTGAAATCGTGGTAAGACCCCCCGGTGACGGCTGCTCGTCCCCAGTTCAGCCTCCTCGGTCCCGTCGCCATGAGCTCGGACGGCGAGCCCATCGCGCTCGGAGGCCAGAAACGGCGCGCCTTGCTGGCGGTTCTGCTCCTGGATGCAAATCGTGTCGTCTCTCGCGATCGCCTCATCGACGCGCTGTGGGGCGACGAGCCGCCCGACACGGCGCGCAATACCCTCCAGGTTTACGTCTCGCAACTCAGGAAGCTGGTGCCTGAAGGCGCCCTCGAGACGGCACCGGCCGGTTATCGACTGGTCATCGAGGCGGACTCCGTCGACGTGTTCGAGTTCATCCGCCTGAGCGAGGAAGGGCGAAGCGCGCTCGGAGCCGGGGACGCAGCGCGCGCTGCGGACACTCTCCGCGCCGCCCTCGCGCTCTGGCGCGGCGCAGCGCTCGCCGACCTTTCCTGGGAGCCATTCGCGCAGGCCGAGATCGCGCGGCTCGAGGAGCTTCGCCTGGCGGCACTCGAGGAACGGATCGATGCCGATCTCGCTCTCGGCCGGCACGGGCAGGTCGTCGCGGAACTCGAACGTCTCGTCGCCGAGCAGCCGATGCGAGAGCGGTTCCGTGCGCAGCTGATGCTTGCGCTCTATCGCTCGGGCCGGCAGGCGGACGCACTCGCTGTCTACCAGCGAGCGCGTAGGACGTTCGTGGATGAGCTCGGGATCGAGCCGAGCGAGTCACTGCGCCGGCTCGAGCGGGCGATTCTCGCGCACGACCCGTCACTGAATGTCCCACAGGCGGGTCCGACGTCGCCGCGGCGGGCGCCGACTCCTGCCACACCGCTTCTCGGTCGCGAGCGCGAGCTCGCCTCACTCGCGGAAGTCGTGCGTAACGAGGAGACGCGGCTGGTCACACTCACCGGAACCGGCGGCATCGGCAAGACCCGGCTTGCGCTCGAGCTCGTCCGGCGCCTCTCTCCCGAGTTCCAACATGGGTCTGCGGTAGCTGCAATCGCGAACATTCGCGAACCGGCCCTGGTGGCAGGCGCGATCCTCGAAGCGCTCGAGGTCCCTGAGGTAGGCCCGAATCCCGAGGAAGAGCTGATTCGGGCGCTAGCGAGCTCGGAGGTCTTGCTGCTCGTCGACAACTTCGAGCAGGTCATAACGGCCGCGCCGAGCATCGCGCGTCTACTCGAGGCGGCGCCCAGGGTGAAGGTGATCGTGACAAGCCGCGCACCACTCCGTGTGGCGGCCGAGCGCGAGGTGCCCGTACCGCCGCTGGCCGACGATGAAGCTGCTGAGCTCTTCATCGCCCGTGCGCAGGCCGCCAATCCAGACTTCGCACTGACCGAGCAGAACGCGAGCGCGGTCGCCGAGCTCTGCGCGCGACTCGACGGACTGCCCCTGGCGATCGAGCTTGCGGCCGCGCGGACGAAGCTTCTGCCGCCCGCAGCTCTTCTCTCGCGGCTGGGCAACCGGCTGGAGCTCCTCACCGGCGGGCGACGCGATGCGCCCCGTCATCAGCAAACGCTCCGCATGACGCTCGACTGGAGTTACGACCTACTCGACCCAGAGGCGCAACGTCTCTTCGCGCAGCTCGGCGTGTTCGCCGGCGGCTGGACGCTTCCATCCGCCGAGGCTGTCTGCAGCGGGAGCAGTTCGGTGCTGGAAGGGCTCGCCGCGCTCGTCGACGAGAGCCTCGTGCGACAGCGCCAGACCTCTGACGGCGAGCCTCGGTTCTCGGTGCTCGAGATCGTACGCGAGTATGCGCTCGAGCGACTTGCAGCGCTTGGCGAGGATGGCGACACGCGCCGTCGCCACCTCGAGCACTTCGTCGGCCTTGCCGAGGAGGCCGAACCGAAGCTGGCTGACCGCGACCAGATCTCCTGGTTCGCCCGCCTCGAAGACGAGCACAGCAATCTCCGAGCCGCGCTTGCCTTCGCGCTCGAGACCGGCGACTCCGTTTCGGCACTGCGGCTCGTCGTCGGGATCCGGCGGTTCTGGCACATCCACGGCTACCTGGCGGAGGGTCGTCAGGCGCTGGAGTCCGCGCTGGCTGCCGCGTCTGAGGAGCCGTCAGAGCTCCGCGCGAACGCTCTCAACATGGCTGGGATCCTTGCAGGCGAGCAGGGAGAGTTCGATGCGGCGCGTGCACGGTTCGAGGCGGCACTCGCGGATGCCCGTGCTTCCGGGTCGACGCGGGTGATCTCGTCCGCGCTCGTGAACCTCGGCAACCTCGCGTTCTTCGGTGGCGAGCTAGAGGTTGCGCGCGATCTGTACAAGGAGAGCATCGAACATTTCGTCTCCCTCGGGGATACTCGCGGGCAGGCTCTGGCGAAGGAAAACGTCGGGCTCATGGCTCTGACGGCGGGAGATGTACCGGAGGGAGTGACCTGGTTGACCGAGGCGCTCGAGCTCGCACGCGAAGTCGGCGATGACCGGGAGATCGGCGCTGCGTCGCGCTCACTTGCAGCTGCGATGATCGAGCTCGGAGACGGTGCGCAGGCGACCAGTCTGCTCGCCGAGAGCCTTGCGCTCGCCCGCGAGCTTGGCGAGCCACACGGTATCGCCGTCTGTCTCGATACCTTCGCCGGTCTTGCCGCGACCGGCGGCGAGGTCGAACGAGCCGCAACGTTGTTCGGCGCGAGCGACGCAGCGCGCGCGTCGATCGGTGCGCAGCGCCAACCGGACCACCAGATCCTCTACGACCGCTGGCTCGCGCGAACGCTCGCGCATCTCGACACGAACGCCTACTCGATCCACTACGAAAGTGGACGAGCGTTGACGCTCGACGAGGCCTGCGCACTGGCGCTCGGCCACCAGTCGGCGCTGGTTTCCTGAGCTACTCGGCGAGCGAAGGCGTTAGCGCTCGAGCCCGGCGACCTGCCAGACCGCGGTGTGAAGGGCGAACGTGCGCCGAAGCCCCCGCTCGTCAAGCAGGCCGAGCATGGCCGACGGCGGATGAACGAAGCTCCGATACTCCTTCCGGAGGAGCCTGAAGGCCAGGTTCTCCGTAGCCACGAACAGGCGCGAAAACGCGTTGCGCGGCGGGTAGCTGAACACGAGCAGCCGCCGGGTTCGTTTCTCTGCCGCTCCGAGCAGACGCTCGTAGTCCGGGTAACAGCAGACGACTCGGTGCAACACGACGATGTCGGCTGCCTCTACCCCATCGGGCTCCGCCGCGATGTCGTGGAGGCGGCGCTCCGCACGGTCCTCGAGCGCCAGCTCGCGCAAAAGTCTGTTCGCTTCTTCCTCATACGCCGGGGAGAGCTCGAGGTTCGTGGCGCGAGCCGCGCCACGTTTCAGGAGCTCGACCTGGATCTCACCGACACCGCCGCCGATCTCGAGCACAGTCGCGCCCTCGATCCCGCGCTGCTCGAGGAACTCGACCATCCGCCGCGCCGTTCGATCAAGTCCTCGCTTTCGGTAGCGCGTCGCCATGCGACGCGCAAACCGCGGCGTGAAGAACGAGTCGCAACCGCGCGGATTGCAGCACCTGGCCACAGCGGCAAAGCCTACGCGAGACCGCGGGCCGCCCAGGCCCGCGCGGAGAGCGTGAACGGCGCCTCGGGCAGCTGCTGCCTACACCGTTCACGTAGCTCAGCCTGCTGCTCGGGGTCGAGGCCCACCGCGTAGGCCCCGGCCGGCCCGACGCCGAGTGTGAAGGGCTCCCACCACTCCTCGAAGGTCGCGTGCTCGACGCGAATCGGCAACGCCGTCTCCGAGATCTCACGCAGTCCCGCTTCCCGGAAGAGCTCCGTGAGGTGACCTTCGCGCCCACCGGCAAGGTTGCGTTCGCCTTCCTCGTCCGGGTCGAGCTCGTGCACGGCCTGCCAGAACGGCGCCAGCGGCGTCTGCCCGCCCGCGTGATCCCAGACGCAGGCCGCGACCACGCCACCCGCGCGTACGACCCGAGCCATTTCGGTCAGCCCTTGAACGGGATCCGCCATGAAGTGCACGACGAGTTGCGCAAGCGCTGCGTCGAATGCTCCGTCGGCAAACGGCAAGGTCTCCGCGGGCGCTTCTTGGACGTCGACACCGGGATGGCGCTCGCGCGCAGCTGCGACGAAGGATTCCGATGGATCGACGGCCGCGACGTTCGAGGCGCCCACGCGCTCCACCAGTTCGGTGGTGAGCGCGCCGGGTCCGCAGCCGACGTCGACCACCCGTTGCCCCGCGCCCACGCCGGCAAGATCCGCGAACTGCGGCGCCAGCAGGGTCGAGTACCTCCCCATGAACTTGTCATATGAATCCGCGGCAACAGCGAAGGTCACGGCGACACTCTGTCATGCCGTGTGGGTCAACGCGCTACCGCACCCAGAGTTGATCGATCAAGACGCCGAACTGGGGGTTCCGCTGGTAGTTCGCGACGCGCTTCGATGTCAGCTCGAGCCCCTGGGCGTTCAGGAACGGGATCCAGGGCGCAGCGTCGACGACTCGTCGATCCACCTTTGCCCAGAGCGCAGCGGAGGCGGCGGCATCCGTGGCGGCGAGATCCTGGGCACGCCGCATCTGGCGATCGAGTGACGGCTCACAGAACCCCGGCGCGTTGAGATTGACGTCCGTGTCGGGCCTGTAGGCCGAGCAGCTCAGAAGGTTGGTGAAGAAGTCCGACGCACGAGGCAAGTCCGAGCGCCACCCGTCGATGCTGAGCTGGATGCGCGCCCGCGGATTTCCCGCAGCGTGGTAGAGGTCGATCGTGTGCGGATACAGCCGCAGGCGCGCTTTGAAGCCGAGCTGTTTCAGCAGTCCCGTGATGTATCGAGTCGCCGACTCCTTGGCCGGATCGTCACTGGCGCCGGCGACCAGCACGGGCTCGCCCCTCGCGCCGGCAGCGGCGATCAGACGCCGCGCTTGTGCGAGATCGGGCCGTTTCCACTGTCCGGCAGCGTTCGCAGCTGCGGTATACGGGCAGGTCGGCCGGTAGCCGGCGATTCCCGGCGGTAGGACCTGGCACGTCGTCCGCCAAAGCTGCTTCCCGCCCCAGAGCCGAAGAAGCTGCTCGCGGTCGACTGCAAAGTTCAGCGCGCGCCTTACTCGAACGTCGTTAAACGGTGGGAGCTTCGTGTGCAGGCCGAAGAAATACGTCGACGGCTCGACAAACGGATGCGCGAGGCTCGAGAAGCGCGTCGTGATCTCGCGCAGCCGCTCTGGTGGAGGCTGCTCCAACGCGAAGTCGGCTTTCCCCGACTCGACGGCGGACGTCGCCGCAGACGCGTCGAGCCCGAAGGTGTACTCGAAGCGATCCGGATACCCGGCCGGCTGCGCTTCCGCCGACCACTCGTGGAAGTACGGGTTGCGCACGAGCACCAGCTTGCGATTCGGCGTGTAGCTCTTGATCAGGTACGGCCCCGTTCCCGGTAACGGTGCCTTCGTCGTCGCGATCGGCGGGGAGCCTGGCGGAATGAACGAGCCGAACGGCAGAGCGAGCTTGAAGAGAAAATCTGGATCCGGCTTGTCGAGGTGGATCGTGATCGTCCTGGAGCCGTCGTCGGCGACGATTCCGTGCGAGAGATCGCACGCGTCTTTCGTGCACTTGCTCCAGCCACTGATCTCCGCGATGCCCGTAAAGCCTGTCTGCTCGCGGTAGCCGCGCTCGATCGCGTGGCGTAGGTCGCTCGCCTTCACCGAAGTGCCGTTCGAGTAGCGGATCCCGTCGCGCAGCTTGAACACGTACGTCCGGCCGCCGTCCTGGATCACCGGCAGCGCCGTCGCGAGGTCTGGAACGACTGTGTTGCCGCTCGGACCTCCCGTCCGCCGGTACGTGACGAGCCCGTCGTACACGATCCACGCGAGCTGCCAGGAGCCCACGCGGTAGGCCGCGCCGGGATCAGGAGTGTCGAAAGCCTCGTCGCCGGTGCCCGCAGCAATGCGCAACGTACCGCCTCGATGCGCGAGGGACGAGGTCAGCGCGATCGTCCAGACATCACGGCCGGACGGCGCCAGTCCCGCCGGGTTGTCGACTGTGCGGATCGGCCGCCCGACGCGCTGCGAGTCCGCGTCGATCCGCGTGAGCGTCCCATCGAGTGTGTTCGCGGCCCACACCGTGCCGGCTGCGTACGTCACCTCGGCAGGCCGGTCGACGAGGTTGATCTTCGTCACGGCGCCCGAGCTGGGATCGACACGCGAGACCGTTCGGTCCGGCGTGTTCGCGACCCAAACAGCGTTTCCGCCCACCACGACGCCGACCGGCCCGTTCCCAACGGGCGTCGCCTCGACGACCGAGCCCGTCTTCGGATCGACACGAAGCAGGACCCCGGCCTCCTCGCTCGTCACCCAGACGTAGCCGAGGCCAAACGCGAGCCTCGTCGGGTTCTGACCGAGCGGGATCGTGTCCGTCACGCGGCCACTGCCGGCCGCGATGCGGGAGATCGTTGCGTCGACCTGATTGAGCACCCAGATGGAGCCCGCCCCGTAGGCGATCGAGCTCGGCCCGTTGCCGACCGGGATGGGCGCGGCCACGTTGTCGTTCGCCGGATCGATCCGGGAGACGCTCCCGTCCTGGCTGTTGACGACCCAGACCGAGCCCTCACCGACGGTTACAGCGCCGGGATTCGTCCCGACGCCGATTCGGTCGACGACGCTCCGTTTCTGCGGATCGATGCGCAGGAGCGTTGCGTTCACGGAGTCGGTCACCCAGAGTGCACCCGCTCCCGTCGCGACACCGGCGGGTCGCCCCGAGATCGGGACCTGCGCGGCAACGTGGCCGTTGCTCTCGACGAGACCGGCGGCGTTCGCGGCGATCGTGCTGTCGGCGGAACCGCTACCGGTGAGGAAGATCGCGAGCAGGCCTCCGACCAGAACCGCGACGGCGACCGCACCGCCGACGAGCCAGCGCCGGTTCGTTTGTCGCCGCGGCGCCGCTGCCGGCGTCGGCACCGGCGGCAACGGCTCGTCCGGGACGACCTCGTTGACCTTGACCCGCTCCGCGATTCCCTTGAGCCGCTCGGCCTTGCGGGGCCGGTACTGCAGGCCGTCGACCTTGCGGGCGAGATGCGCGACGCCCTCGCTCGCGAGCACCTGGCCCGACGCTGCGATCGAGCAGAGACGCGCCGCAAGGTTGAGCGCGCCGCCGCGATATCCGCCGTCCGGCAGCGGCACCGCCTCGCCGGCGTCCAGCCCGATGCCGACCCCGAGCGGCAAGTCGATGCGACAGCGGCGCTGCACCTCGACCGCTGCGCGCAGAGCCTGGCGCGCGGAAGCGAAGACGACGAGCGCCTCGTCCCCGCGCAGCTCGATCAGATCGCCGTCGTACTCGGCGACAACACGGCCGACGATGTCCGCGAACGACGAAGCGAGCTCAGCCGCAGCTTCGTCGCCGTGATCCTGCGTAAAGCGGGTGTAGCCGCGGACGTCGGCGATCAGGAATGTGCGGACGACCGGGGCCAACCCGGACTCGCTCTGCCTTCGATCGCCTCGTTCTTCGCCGCCGTCGATGTTTCAGTCTAAATCGCTAGTACCGGCCCATCTCTTGGAGTCGCTCGTCGCTGATGCCGAAATGATGGGCAACCTCGTGGAGCACGACGTGCCGGATCTGGCGGCGCAGAGTCTCCGGATCGGCGCCGTAGATGCGCTCGAGCGGGCCGCGGTAGATCGTGATCTTGTCCGGCAGGACGCCTGAGTACCCGGTTCCCCGCCGGGTCAGCGGAATGCCCTGGTAGAGCCCGAGCAACGGCTGGCCGGGCGGCGGTTCGTCTTCGACGACGATCGCGACATTGGAGATGTCGTCTCGAAGGTCGCGCGGAAGCGACGCTACTGCGTCAGCTACCTCCTGCTCGAAATCGACTTCTCCGCCTGCCTCGGCCACACCTACGAAAGTAGCTGATCAACTCGATGCTCATCTCGTCGTCTTAGAGCCAAGGGGGACGACCAAAGGAGGGGGCCTACGGGCCCTCTCCGTCGTTCCGGGCCTAAACCCCGGGGAGTTGCTGCAGCAGGCTGATGAGCTGCTCGATGGGAAAGCGGTGCACGAATCCACGCAGGAGGTCCGCGATCGTCGAGTTGAGCGCGCCCGCATTCTCGGCGTCGTCGATCGAGCGCAAGAGCCCGGCGCGGACGAGCTCGTCGACCTGCTGCGTCGAAACATGATGCTGGCGAGCGAAGCGGGAGAGTGCGTCGCGGCTCGCGAACGCAAGCACCATGTCCTCGCGCGAAACGTGGAGCTTGCAGGCCGCGCCGTCGAGACCCGAGAGCACGATCTGCTCGACCGTGTGCTGGAGGCCCTGCGGGTTGCGCCAGTCGCGAACTGCGCATGGATCGGCGACGCGCGCGGGCGCGTAGGAGGCTCCACCAAGCGCGAGGTAGACGACGATCAGCGCGAGCGAGGCTGCGGCAGCTGCGGCAATCGCTCGCATCAGACACTGACCTCACGACGGCTGAGCAAGATCGGCACGAGGGCGGCCAGACAAAGAAGCGCCGCGACGAGGAACGCATGCGAGAACGCTTGCGTGACGGCTCGGTCGAGCTGATCTTGAAGCTTGGAGACGAGGTCGGCGTAGCCGGATCCCTCATGCTTGCCGACCACCTCGGAGACGTCGGGTATCCGCGCCTGCTGTTTCGCATCGTCGACCGCGGCGGCGATGTGCCGCGCGACGGCGATCTTGTCGAGCGGCGGGATCCGGCTGTCGAGTACCGCGGCCGTGCCGGACGCGAGCACTTCGCGTTCGCTCTTGTGGAGGTCGTGCGTGAAGATCGGCGTTAGCACCAGCAACCCGAGGACGACGCCCGCGTGGCGCGCTGCGATCGTCCAGCCACCGTGTACCGCCTGCGCCGAACGGCCGGCGAGCGCACGCTCCGTCAATGCCGACAGAGCGAAGCCGAGGCCGGCTCCGATCGCGAGCTGCGGTGGGAACGTCCAGGCGGCACCGGCGTGCGGCAGCCAACCGAGCGCAGCCAGCCCCCCGGCGATGAGGAGCACGCCCGAGCTCGCGCGGACCCAGAGCGGTGTGATCGTCCGCCCGAAGCGCGCGGCCGCGATCGCGGCGAGCGGCATGACCGTCACGGCGAGCCCCGCCTCCAGCGGATCGAGCCGCCAGCCGTTGATCAGCAGGATCACGAGCAGAAAGAGCGCCGCGACGAGGCCGCCGGAGATGAGCAGGAGGGCCGCATTCGCGCCGACGTGCGGCCGTCCGGCCGGCTCGGGCACGACCACGGCATGCGCGCCGCGCAGCGCGACCAGGGCGAGCAGGACGACCGGCGCCTGCACGAAGAAGATCGACTCCCAACCCAGCAACTGGGTGAGGATTCCGCCGACGGCGGGTCCGAGCGCGGCGCCCACGATTCCGGCGACCGCCCAGACGCGGGCCGCGCGTGCCTCCGTTCGTGCGGCCTGGCTCAAGAGGTCGAGCGCCGCGCAGACAACGGCGGCCCCTGCGACACCCTGGAGCGCGCGACCGGCGACGAGCACACCGAACGAAGGCGCGAAGCCGCAGAGAAGTGACGCCGCCGAGAAGACGAGGATCCCGACGCCGAAGACGGGAACCGGACGGCGACGCGCGAGAAACGCAGCCGGCAGTGCCGAGAGGGCGAGCGCCAGATTGAAGGCGGTGAGCACCCAGGCGAGCGTCGAGATCTCGACGTGGTAGCGCGCGAGGATGTCCGGCAGCGCGATCGTCACCACCGACGAGTCGGCGAGAACGACGCCGACCGCGACGGCAAGCAGGACGGCTGGAGTGCGCACCTCGCGGATGACACTAGTGTGGTGCGCACATTGGAGCGCGCGCCTGGAGAACTGAATCTCCAGGCGCGCGCGGGCGATGCGTCCCCTCCGGTCGTCCCCTACAGGTCGAGCTCGAGGCCCACGGCTCGTCGGGCGTGGGCGATCAGGAAGCTCAGCGCCCCCAGATCAGCCCGCCGCAGCCGGCGTTGCCCGCGGAGCTCGCGTGCGACTCGTTCCGACTCGGCTTCCCGCTCGCGCCGCCGCCTGCGCTCACGGACCTCGTGCAGATATTGGTGATACGCGTACACGACGCCTCCTAATGGTCGTGCTGAGTGACCGGTCACTGCTCGTGGACGGGTCAAACAACTTGGGACTCCTTTCGTTTGTTCGCGCTCGCAGAAGCGAGCGCCAGACATGTGGGCGTGCGTGATCGCCGGCTACGGACGAACGCAGCCAGTGAGCCCGCAGGCCCGGTGTGGCGATGAGGCCTACGGCTTTACGCGCAGAGATCTACGCGGGTACCGAGAGGCCAGTTGGAAATGTTCGTGAAGCGGTAACGCAACTTGGACCTCCTTTCCACCGTTGGCGAGCAGCTATGTGCTCCTCGCATCTGCAATCGAGTGTTGCAGCGACACACGACCGTGTCAAGAACTTTTCTGAAATCCGATTCTCTCTGAGCCAACCGCTCGATCACTGACCGAACCAGCGTGCGCTGCGGCTCGAACCGAAGTGACGCTTCTCCGCGACGAGCTCGCGCGACGGTTCCTGGAACGTGCCGGTCGGCTTCGGCCCCGAGAAGAAGTCCACGTCGACGCGACCGACGCGGCCGGCGCCGAACTCGATGTAGCAGGAGCCTGTTCCGTCGTACTCACCGGATTCATCGCCGCCCCGCAGCTTCGAGATCAGCGCCGTGGCGACAACGCGCGCCTGCCTCTCGGAAAACACTCCCGCCTTCGGCACCCCCACCGTGGCGACGTCTCCGAGTGCGTACACGCCGGGAAACCTCGTCTCGAGCGTCTGCGAGCTCACCGGTACATAGCCGTCTTCGGTCATTCCGCTCGCCACGACGACCTCTGGAGCTCGGTGCTTCGGGACGCCGAGGAAGAGGTCATAGGCAAGCTCGGTGCCGTCGTCGAGCACTGCGACGCTGCGCGCCGCATCGAGAGAGCTCACGCGGTGGCCGGAGACGAACTCGATGTCACGCTCGGCGAAGGCCTCGAGCAAGGCGCGAGACGTATCAGGTGACGGAGGGATGGGAACCTCGAAGGGGATGACGAACGAGATCTTGCAATCCTCGCGGACGCCGCGCTCCAACAGATAGTCGTGCAGCAGCAACGCCGCCTCGCTCGGCGCCGGCGGACATTTGAACGGCGCGCCGCAGACGCCGACGATCGCGCGACCCTGCGAGAAGGTCGGCAGCACGTCGCGCAGACGCTCGGCGCCCTCCACTGAATAGAACTCGCTGCCGCCCTCGGCGAGTCCCTGTGTCGCGTCGAGGTCGTAATCGGCCCCGAGCGCCACGATCAGGAAGTCGGCCTCGTGCACCTCGTCGTCCGTGGTCACGCGTCGTGCTTCGGGATCGATCGAGGTAACCGTCTGCTGCAGAAACCGCACCCCGGGCTTGGCGATCTCGCGGTAGCGGAGGCGGACCGCCTCGGGCGCCGTCCGGCCGAACATCACGTCGAGCTTCGAGTACCCGAAGACGAATGCGTCGTTCTTGTCGATCAACGTGACGTCGACGTCGTCGCCGAGCGCTTCCGACAGCGTCGTCGCGAGCTCGAGACCCCCGAAACCAGCCCCGAGGACCAGAACTCTTGTGTTCATCGCCTCGATCGTAGTGAAACGACCCCTATGTCGTCCGGTCCGCGCGGGACCATTCAGGGCGATGGCTTGGCCCCGGCTGATGCGCTGCCGTGAATGCCGCCGCGAATCGCTCGATTCGCGCTGGTCCCCGCTCTGCCCCGTCTGCTACGAGAGCGTGCAGCTCGAGCAGCGTCGCCTCGAGATCCGGCCGGCCGCGCTCGACGAGCCCGGCTGGAGCGACCCTGCGCGGCTCGATGCAGCCTTTGAGAGCGCACTCGGATCGGAGCTGCCGTGAGTCCTGGGCTCGCGCTGTTTCTCGTCGTGCTCTTTGTGCTCGTCGCGCTTGCCGGAGCCTCCTTCTTCCGGCACCCGCTCGCGGTGCTGCTCGTGTTCCTCGCGCTTCCCCTCGGCCTTGTCCTCCAGGCAGCCTTCGGGACCGGCGTCAGCGTGTTCGCGATCGGGCTGCTGGCCGCAGTCACCGCCGTGATCCACACGATCGCCGACACCCTCAGGCTGCTACGAGCGGCGAATCGGCCGACCCGTGAATCGTCGCCGGCGCTCGCCCACGACCGTACAGAGAAGTCGCAGTCGGACCGCTCGCGCATCGCAGCCTGACCGACCCTGATATGGACCAAAAGAGGTCTTGACCTCCGACCGCGACCGGTGCACAGTAGGTTCGGTAGGGCAAGACGTGGGTCATGGGGCTCCGAGCCCAAAGCCGCGGGGCGGGAGACTGTTGCGACTGAACCAGATTTTGGTGCGACTGGCGGCTGCCGCCGTGGTCGGACTGCCGATCGCCCTGATTCCGGGGGCTCCCAGCGCTGCCACGGGCCGCGTGCTTTACGTGGATCAGCACAACCGCGGGTGCTCCAATTGGGGCTCAGGAACCGCGCGGCGGCCGTTTTGCGGCATCGGACCGGCGGCAGCCATTGTCGGCCCCGGCCAGACGGTGCGAGTCGCCGCCGGGAGCTACGCCGAGAACGTCCGCGTCTCGAGATCCGGCACCTCCAGGGCTCCAGTCGTCTTCACAGCAGCGCCGGGAGCGAAGGTGATCGTGCACGGTCGGGCGAGCGGCTTCACGATCACCGGAAAGAACTGGGTCAGGATCACCGGCTTCAGGGTCACCCAGACCGCGAGCTATGGGATCGCCGTCTCGAACTCCTCCCACGTCACGCTGGCGCACAACCAGGTGAGCTACTCCGGGCAGCCCCTCCCCAACCTGGCCAGTTACGGAATCCGCCTGGGCCATGTGACGAACTCCCTGGTCACGAATAACAGGGTGCACCACAACACGAATGCCGGGATCGCGCTGGTCGACAACTCTTCTGGCAACACGGTCAAAGCGAACGAGTCGTTCGCCAACGCTCAGGGCTTCCAGCGGGGCGCCTCCGGCATTCGTATGTTCGCAGCTCCGCGGAACATCCTCGCCGGCAACTTCGTGCATGACAACGAAGACTCCGGCATCGAGAGCGATTCGGGGGCGAACGACACACTGGTCAACAACATCATCTATCGCAACGGCGACCATGGCATCGATGACTCCAAAGCCCCAGGAAATCGGATCATCGCCAACACCGTCTACAAAAACACGACTTCCGGTATCAACGTGGAGGGGAACTCGACCGGCGTAACGATCGCAAACAACATCAGCGTCGACAACGGCATCAACAGCCCGAGGTCCCGCGGCAACATTCTGGTCGATGCCAGCTCGACGCCAGGAACGACGATGGATTTCGACCTCGTCTATCTCAGCACGCCAGACAAGCTGCTCGTGTGGGGCTCGTCGAGCTATTTCTCGCTCGCGGCGTTCCGAGCCGCGACCGGCCGAGAAGTACACGGCATTCAGGCCGACCCGAAATGGATCGACGCACCGATCGGTAACTTCCACCTCCGCGCCGGCTCGCCTGCCATCGACGCTGCGAATTCTGCCGTGAGCGGACAACCGAGCCGGGACGTGAAGAGGAGAGGCCGCTTCGACGACCCTGCAATTCCGAACACCGGCGCCGGCCCGCGCACCTACGACGATCGCGGCTCCTTCGAGTTCCGGCCACCCCGCCATCCCTAACAGCGACCTCTACGCCCGGAGGCGCCGTTTATTTCCCGGATGATCGAGCAGGACAGGACTCATGCTCGTTCTCCTACTCGTCATCATCCTGATCCTCGCGCTCGGCGGCGGGATCTTCATCAGCAAGTTCCTCTTCCTGCTGCTGCTCCTGTTGCTGGTCCTGCTGCTTTTCCGCGGCCGGTTCTAGCACTCAGGACAGCGGAAGCCGGAACTGCAGCGCGGGGCCGAGCGGGCCTGAGCCCAGCTTCCACGTCACGCGGTATCTCCCGGGAGATTTCACCGGAAACTGCCGCGCGTAGTTGACGCGCGAGCCCCAGGTCGAGCCGCCCTGCCTGAACACCGGGAACAAGCCGCAACGCTGAGGTGCCGCAGGCCGTGTGCGACGGACGCAGAGCCTGTACCGATTGAAGTACTTCGCGGCGGTCGTGATCTCGAGTGAGACCTTTCCACCTCGATTCAAGACGCCGAAGCACACGTCGCCGCTCGAGCTGCAGTAGCTCGCGATCGTCTTCGTGCGGGGCGCCGTCGGACTCGCCGAAGCCGTCAGAGCGCATGAGAACGCTACAAGCACGAGTGCCAGCGTGAGAAAGCCCGATTTTGCAATGAATTGCATGTCCCCGACCACGCTACTTCCTGGACGAGACGACGCCAATCGGTGAATACCAACAAGCCTGACCTCGGCTATGGTGGACCGGACTCCGTAGCCGCGCCCGCGTACTCATTGGGGTGATCAGCGAGACCGTGCACTCGCTCTGCTGCAGAGAAAGACCTGCAATACCGCACCGAGCCTCCCAAAGGCCCGTCCTCGCCGCGGACGTTTCGCCTGACTGATAGGAGGTACCTGAAGAGAAACCGATGAAAGGATTCCGCGTGTTCAAACGCACAAAGTCACAAGTACTGAAGGACAGCGCCGCGAGCGCGACCGATTACGCCACCGCGCTCGCGAAGGACAGGAAGTTCCGCAAGGAGCTTTTGTCGGCCATGCGCCACGGGACGATCGCACGCCGCAGGGCCGCGAGCCGCATCGGCTTCCTCGCCGCTGTGACCCGGCTCGGCACCGACCCGAAGCTGAAGAACGAGCTCCGCAAGATGACGCAGAACCTCGACCGCGCCTGGTCACGCGTCGAGAAGAAGCGCAGTCACAAGCTGCGCAACACGATCTTCGTCACGGTCGGCGTGGGCGGCGCCGTCGCCGCGGCGCTCAAGAGCCGCAGTAACGGCACGCTGCCAAGCGTTCCGTTCACAGGTGGTTCCTCGCCCCGCACGATCGACGAGTCGATCGAGGTCAACGTCCCCGTCTCGGTTGCGTACAACCAGTGGACGCAGTTCGAGGACTTCCCGCTCTTCATGGAAGGCGTCGAGCACGTCCAGCAGCTCGACGACACGCGCCTGCACTGGGTCGCGAACGTCGCCGGCAAGAAGGCCGAGTGGGACGCAAAGATCCTCGAGCAGCATCCCGACAGGCAGATCAGCTGGATCAGCGAGGACGGAAAGAAGACGCGCGGCACCGTCACGTTCGAGCCGATCAGCGAGGACAAGGCGCGCATCCGCCTCTCGATGAGCTATCAGGCCGATCCGATCGAGACCGTCGGCTCAGCCGCCGGGCTCGACTCGCGACGCGTCAAGGCCGACCTCGAGCGGTTCAAGGAACTGGTCGAGACCCGAGGCACCGAGAGCGGTGCCTGGCGCGGCGAAGTCGCAGCAGGCAAGACCAAGAGTTAGAGGAACAGACCCCAGGGCCGCGCGGAGCAATCCGCGCGGCCTTTTTTCTGGACCGAACGCTTGTCAAGCGGGTCGAGGCGGTTCATGCTCCGTCTGGGTTTGCGCGATCCGTCACGCCGTCGGTTCGGATCCCACCGGCTGAACCTGTCCGGCCGTCTTGACCAGCCCCGATTCGGCGTTTCGACCGTGCGACCACGCAGGCGCGACCGAAACGGAGGCAGCTAGATGGCACAGCCAGAACACCTGAAGCAGGCGGCAGCCTCGCCTGTCGAGACGGACGAGCCGGAACACCTCGAACCGGGCGTCGCCCTCTGCCTCTCCGGTGGCGGTTACCGCGCCATGATCTTCCACGTCGGCGCGATCTGGCGGCTCAACGAGCTCGGCTACCTCGCGAAGCTCGACCGGGTCTCGAGTGTCTCCGGCGGTTCGATCACCGCCGGCGTGCTCGGCCTGAACTGGCACCGGCTCCAGTTCGACGCGAACGGCGTCGCCACCAACCTCGACGAGGAGTTCGTCAAGCCTCTGCGGAAGCTCGCATCGAAGACGATCGACCTGGGCGCCGTCATCCGCGGCATCCTCCTGCCCGGCACGATCTCCGACCGCATTGCGGGCTCGTATCGCAAGCACGTCTTCGGCGAGGCGACACTCCAGGATCTCCCCGACCGCCCGCGGTTCGTCATCAACTCCACCAACCTCCAGACGGGCGCGCTCTGGCGATTCTCTAAGCCCTATATGGCGGACTACACGGTCGGGATGGTCCGCAACCCCCAGGTCGAGCTCGCTGTTGCGGTCGCGGCGTCTTCCGCCTTTCCGCCGATCCTCTCGCCCGTCGACCTCAGCGTCGATCCCGCGAGCTACGACGCGGCCGAGAACGGGCCGGTCCACACGCCGCCGTACACGACCGACGTCGTGCTCGCCGACGGCGGCGTGTACGACAACCTCGGGCTCGAGACAGCCTGGAAGCGCTACACGACGATCCTCGTCAGCGACGGGGGCGGCAAGATGGCACCGCAGCCGAAGCCGAAGCACGACTGGGCACGCCAGGCCTACCGCGTGCTCGGCGTGATCGACACGCAGGTGCGCAATCTGCGCAAGCGGCAGGTGGTCTCGGGCTACCTGAACGGGGACCGCGACGGCACGTACTGGGGAATCCGCAGCCACATCGGCGACTACGGGCCGCCGGCCGGCAGCCTGCCCTGCCCGGACGAGAGCGCACTCAGGCTCGCGAAGACGGCGACGCGGCTGAAGCAGATGGACGACACGTTGCAGGAGCAGCTCGTCAACTGGGGCTACGCGATCTGCGACGCAGGCATGCGCAGATGGGTAGAGCCCGCCGCTCCGGCGTCCACGGGCTTCCCGTATGCGGGCGGCCTCGGGTAGAGCGCCCCGTGTCAGACGACCGGCAGTCGATTCCGCGCCCCGTCTTTCGCAACCTGCGTGTCTTCGCGGTCGATCCCGGCCTGACCGCGCGCTTCGAGACGGCCGTCATGAACGAGACGACGCTTCGCATCCCGTGGGAGGAGCTCGACCCGGGCCCCTCGGGGGAGTACGTCGTGGTCGTCGACAAGGACGAGAGCGGGACGACGCTGAATCCGCCGGTCGACCTCGACCGTCCCGAGGTGCTCGCACAGGACGGTCTGCCTCCTTCTGACGGCAGTCCGCAGTTCAGGCAGCAGATGGTGTACGCGGTCGCCATGCGGACGATCAAGAACTTCGAACGAGCGCTCGGTCGCGTCATGCACTGGCCGCCGTGTGGCGACGCGAAGGCGACGTATCGCCAGCAGCTCACGCTCTATCCGCACTACATGGAGAACGCGAACGCCTACTACGAGGCCGACGGCGGGATCCACTTCGGCTATTTCGAGAGCGGGCCGGAGGCAGTGTTTCCGGGGACGGTCGTCTTCAGCTGCCTTTCGCAGGACGTCATCGCGCACCAGGTGACTCACGCCCTACTGATGGGCATGAACGTCGAGTTCGACATCGGCACGAACCCCGACGTCGCAGCGTTGCACGAAGGGTTCGCGGACCTGATCGCGCTCTTCCAGCACTTCTCGGAGAGCCCGGTGCTCCGCCGGCAGATCGGCGCCATCCGCGGGAACCTCGAAGAACAAACCCAGCTCGGTGCCGTCGCTCCGCAGTTCGGCGGAGCGATCGGACAGCCGGACGGTCTCAGAAACGCGCTCGGTTTCACCGACGCTGAGGGCAACTGGCATCCGCGCCGGCCGGACCCGAAGCTCTACGAGACGGAAGTCGAGCCACACGCCCGCGGCGATCTGCTCGTCGGCGCGGTGTTCGAGGCCTTCAAGAAGATCTACGAATCGCGCGTCGACGATCTTCGCCGCATCGCGACGCAGGGCAGCGGTGTGCTTCCGGAGGGCTACCTCCATCCCGATCTGGTGAACCGGTTGACGCAGGAGGCTGCCAGATCCGCGCGCCATGTCCTCGACATGTGCATGCGCGCGCTCGACTACCTGCCGCCGGTCGAGGTCACGTTCGGGGACTTCCTGCGCGCGATCGTCACCGCAGACGCGGATCTCGTTCCCAACGACCATCGCCGCTATCGCGTCGCCTTCGTGGATGCCTTTCGGAGCTACGGGATCGGCCCGGCCGGGCTCGGAACGCTCTCCGTCGACACCTTGCGGTGGGGCGCAGCCGGCCACAGCGAGGCTTCGGGAGCGGTCTCGGAGTTCGTCAAGATGCTCGCGCAAGCCCAGAGCTACTGGAACATCCCGCGTGAACGCGAAGCCAGGTGGCACACGCTCGAAGCATGGCGCCACGCGCTCGAGGACCAGCTGAAGCAGCAGGGGAAGAAGTCGGAGAAGCTCGGAGTGATCGACCTGACCGAGCCGTTCAAGGTGGTTTCCTTCGACTTGCGGGAGCGCGCGGCTCTGACCGGTGACTTCTGCCTGCAGTGGGTGATCAAGATCATCCAGCGCGACGACGCGCACGCGGCCGGCTGCACGATGCTCGTCGACGCCGAAACGGGAGTCATCCGCTACCAGATCGAAAGGGCGACAGGAGGCCGGAAAAGGAAGTCGGATCTGCTCAAACGCTCTTCCGGTACCGGCGGGACGCCGCATCCGAGGCAGCGCCGCCTGCGGGTCTTCGCCTTCGATCCGAGCGTCGGCATCCAACTGGACTCGGCCGGCCTCAACGAGGTGACGCTCGCGATCCCGTGGGAACGCGACGACAAAGGGAAGGACATCCTCACCCCCGGTCCCGTCGGCGAGTACGTCGAGGTGATCGACCACGATCCCGCCAGCGGCGCGTTCTACGAGCCGATCGACCTGAACGACTCGGCGATCGTGGCGCAGGACGGCCTGCCGCCGTCAGAGAGCAACCCGCAGTTCCACCAGCAGATGGTCTACGCCGTCACGATGCGCACGATCCGCAACTTCGAGCGGGCACTTGGGAGACTTGCACTCTGGTCGCCGCATCGCGCCGAGGTCGACGGGAAGTTCACCGAGGAGTACGTGCCTCGCTTGCGTATCTATCCGCACGCGTTACGAGAGGCGAACGCGTACTACAGCCCGACGAAGAAGGCGCTCCTCTTCGGCTACTTCCCTGCGGCAGTGGGGACAGAAGGAACCGGCGCGACACCGCTCAACGTCTTCACCTGCCTCAGCCACGACATCGTCGCGCACGAAGTGACGCACGCGCTGCTCGACGGCATCCACCGCCGCTTCAACGAGTCCAGCAACCCCGACGTGCTCGCGTTCCACGAGGCGTTCGCGGATCTCGTCGCGCTCTTCCAGCACTTCTCCCTTCCCGAGGTCCTGCGCGACCAGATCGCCGCGACCCGCGGCGACCTCGCGAGCCAGAACCGGCTGGGTGAGCTCGCACAGCAGTTCGGCCAGGCGACCGGCAAGCGTGGAGCGCTCCGCAGCGCGATCGGCGAGGTCGACGAAGAGACCGGCGAGTGGAAGCCGCGCGAGCCCGATCCCGACGACTACGCCAACCTGACCGAACCGCACGAACGAGGCTCGATCCTCGTCGCCGCCGTCTTCGACGCTTTCCTGACGATGTACAAGAGCCGGGTCGCGGATCTTCTGCGGATCGCCAGCGAAGGTACCGGCGTCCTGCCCGAAGGGCAACTGCATCCCGACCTGGTCAACCGGCTCGCGGAGGAGGCGGCGGCTTCGGCGCAGCACGTCCTCGAGATGTGCATCCGCGCGCTCGACTACTGCCCGCCGGTCGACATCACCTTCGGCGACTATCTGCGTGCCGTCGTGACGGCGGACTACGAGTTCGATCCTGTCGACGACCAGCATCGTCGGGTCGCGTTCGCGGAGGCCTTTCGCCGCCGCGGGATCGTCCCGGAGAAGGTGCGCACGCTGTCCGTCGACGGTCTGCTCCTGCGCCCCGCCGCCGACGCGCCCGACGAAGACGAGAACGTCGTGATCGGCCTCGTCAAGAACTGGGCAGCCGACATCGACTCGTGGAACCTGTCGCGCAGCCGCGAGGAGCTGTTCGAGTTGATGCGGGAGAAGCGGGCCGAGCTGCACGTGTACGTGGAAAGCAAGCTCGACCTCGACTCGGCGGTGCTGAGCGGCATCGATCCCAAGCTCAAGTTCGAGGTCCACTCGATCCGGCCTTCGATGCGCGTCGACTGGAACGAGCAGTCGCGGCTCCAGTGGGTGATCGAGCTGACCCAGAGGATCCCGCAGTACCTCGACCCCCAGAGCAGCGACGGCACGGCGCCCGACTATTACTTCCGGGGCGGTTGCACCCTGCTCGTCGACGCGGAGACAGGGAAGGTGCGTTACAGCGTCAAGAAGCGCCTCGACACAGAGCGCAGAGAACGGCAGCGCCGCTATCTCCTCGGCGAGGGCAACGAGAGCCTGGCCGCGACCTACTTCGGCGACGCGATGTCAGATGGGAGCGAACCCTTTGCGATGCTGCACCGGTTCTAGGGCCGAACGTTGAAGCTGCGCGTCCGCATGTACAGGCAGGGCCTCGGCGACTGCTTCCTCCTCACCTGCTCCGATGGGAACGACGAGAGTCATCTCCTGATCGACTGCGGCGTGCTCAAAGGAACGGGCGATGCCGAGAAGCGGATGCAAGATGTGGCGCAGAGCGTGCACGACACGACGAACGGGAAGCTCGACCGTCTTATCGTCACGCACGAGCACTGGGATCACCTGTCCGGATTCCTGCAGGCGGGAGCGATCTTCGACACCTTCGAGGTCGGAGAGGTCTGGCTCGCCTGGACCGAGGACCCGCAGGACGAGCTTGCGAACGAGCTGCGCAAGCGCAAACAGAAGCGGTTGAACGGGATCGTCGCCGCGGCCGGGCTCGCCGAGCGCAACGACACTCCGGCCGCGCGACGCACCACCAACCAGCTGGAGTCGCTGCTGAACTTCCACGGCGACTTCGGCGCCGCCGGGACCAAGACGACGGGCAAGGCTCTCGAGTGGGTGAAGGCCCGGCAGGCTCCGGTGAAGTACCTGCGTCCGGGTGACCAGCTCTTCGATCTGGCCGGCCTGCCCGGAATTCGCCTCTACGTTCTCGGCCCGCCGCACGACAGCCGGCTGATCAAGCGGAGCGACCCGAGCAAGAAGCATCCCGAGGTGTACGAGCTGGCTGCCGCGGAGGGCTCGCATCAGGGGTTCCTCGCCGCAGCCGAAGCTCTCGCGGAGGATCAGAAGCCGGGCGGGCAGCCGTTCGACGTGTTCTTCCGCGTGGACGAGTCGGACGCCCGGAACCAGAACGAGCTCTGGAAGAAGTACTACGCCAAGGGCCGCTCCTGGCGCCGCGTCGACGACGACTGGCTCGGCTACGCCGGGCAGCTCGCGCTCCAGCTGGACTCGGATACGAACAACACGAGCCTCGTGCTCGCCTTCGAGCTCTCGAGCGGCGGTGACGTGCTCCTTTTCCCCGGCGACGCGCAAGTAGGAAACTGGCTCTCGTGGGAATCGCTCGAATGGCAGATTCCGGAAGGAGCTGCAACGCGCACCGTGAAGTCGGACGACCTGCTCGCGCGCACGGTGTTGTACAAGGTGGGCCACCACGGCAGTCACAACGCCACGTTGCGGGAGAAAGGCCTCGAATTGATGGCGAGCAGCGAGCTGGCGGCGATGATTCCGGTCAACCGAGTGACCGCCAAGAAGATGGAATGGCTGATGCCCTTCCCGGCTCTCTTGACGCGGCTCGTGGAGAAGACGCACGGCCGGGTGCTGGATGCGGAACGGGGCCTCGACGACGCGGCCGCGCAAGACTTGAGCGACGCAGACTGGGCTCGCTTCATCGCGCGCACGGACGTGCAGCCCGGCTGGGTCGACTACACGCTCGAGTGGTGAAGTTGCGCACATGCGCTGCCGTGATCGCGGCGGCCCTGGTCGCCCTGGCGGCTACGACGACGGCGCCGGCCGCGACTCCGACCCGCCAGGCGAAGCTGCGCCAACTCGCGCAGAGCCTGGTGAGAGCCGGCGCTCCCGGTGCGATCGTCTTCGTTCGCACTCCGAGCGCAACGCGGAGCGCCGTGAGCGGCTTTGCGAGTCTCGAGCCACGCCTGCCGATGCGTGCGTCGGATCGCTACCGCGTCGCGAGCATCACCAAGACCTTCGTCGCCACGGTCGTGCTGCAGCTCGAAGCCGAGGGGAAGCTCGACATCGACGACCCTGTGGAACGGTGGCTTCCCGGCAGAGTCCCGAACGGCGCCTCGATCACGCTTCGCGAGCTGCTCAGCCACACGAGCGGGATCTTCAACTACACGGACGATCAGGCCTTCATCGGCGACATCATCGCGAATCCCTCACGCGCGTGGTCACCGGGTGAGCTCCTCTCCGTCGCGTTCTCACACGCCGCGCTCTTCGCACCCGGAACCAACTGGTCGTATTCGAATACGAACTTCATCCTGCTCGGGCTCGTGATCGAGGCCGTCACGGGGACACCGATTGGACAGGAGTTGCAGCAGCGCATCTTCGGACCGCTGGCTCTCGGGGCGACGTCGTTTTCCAGCGGAGTCTCCGTCGAAGGACCGTTCGTGCACGGTTACCTCGGCGGAACGCCGGAGTTCCCCGCCGGAGCGTCAGGCCTCCTGGACATCACGCCGCTGCTGAGCCCGTCGTGGGCGTGGGCCGCGGGCGGGATCGTCTCGACCGCCGCCAACGTCACGACGTTCTACGCCGCCCTGCTCAAGGGACGGCTGCTGCCGGCCGCGCAGCTCGCAGAGATGAAGGCACCGAGCCCCGTCGTCGGCACCTACGGCCTCGGTCTCACCCTGACGTCCACCAGGTGCGGGCGGGCCGTCGGTCATGACGGCGACTTTCCCGGGTACCGCAGCATCGTCCTGGCAACACCGAACGGGCGGCGTGAGGCCGTCGTGATGATCAACGTGGACGAATCACGGGTGCCCTGGAGCAGGCTCGAAGCCGCTGCCGGCACCGCCCTCTGCTCCGGCTGAGCTCCCGACGCTTGCATCGATCGCCGTTCAGGAGCATGCTGCCAGGCGATGCCGCCGTCGGCTCGCTCTATCGTCTTTCTCAGCGATTTCGGCTTGAGCAACGAGTGGGTCGGGATCTCGCACGCCGTTCTGAATCGGATCGCGCCGCGGAGCCCGATCGTCGACCTGTCTCATCTGATTCCGCCGCTCGACGTGGTCTCCGGAGCGTTGTTGCTCGCCGACTCGATGCGCTACCTCGCCGAGGATGCAGTCGTCCTTGCGGTCGTCGATCCGAATGTCGGCAAGGATCGTGATGTCGCGATCGAAGTCAAGGGCGGCCGCCACCTGGTCGGCCCCGACAACGGGCTCTTCGCCCGGAGCTGGGAAGCGCTCGGAGGCGTTCAGAAGGTGGTGGAGATCACCTCGGAAGAGGTCATCGTCCAACCGGTCGCTCCCATGTTCCACGCGCGCGACATCCTCTGTCCGGCGGCCGCACGGCTTGCGTCGGGCATGGCGATCGAGGAGCTTGGCCCGGAGCTCGATCCGGGCACGCTCGCCGGGTTGGACGTTCCCGAGCCAGAGATCCAGGCCGGCAAGATCCGCTGCGAGGTGGTGGAGTTCAACCGGTTCGGCAACGTGAAGCTGAACGTCCGGGAAGCGCACCTGGTCGCAGCCGGAATCGATGGGAATCCGGATCTTGCGGTCGAGGCGGTGTCGGGCTCGACGAGGGCGAGGCGGGGCGACACATATGCGGACTTCGCTGCAGGCGAGTACGGCGTCATCTTCGATCCACGCGGCTGGCTGATGGTGGTGCGCGGA
>Ga0307305_10000081_pt1 | contig 26068 bp, 28 predicted proteins | sample ER_DNA_186_FD_194512 | JGI IMG/M metagenome (GOLD analysis project Ga0307305, IMG submission 194512) | Bulk soil microbial communities from the East River watershed near Crested Butte, Colorado, United States - ER_DNA_186 | ecosystem: Environmental > Terrestrial > Soil > Floodplain | place... | reverse complement strand
GGGGAATCCCGGCCTTGCCGCCCGGGTCGGGGCTCGGAGCCTTGAACTCGAACACGATGCGATCGAAGCCATCGTGGGCGCCGACGCGAATGCTGGTGACGTAAGTGAAGACACCCTCCTCGCCGCCGACGGCAGCGGGGCAGTGCTTCGGAGGCGAAGGCGGCGGTGACTGCTTCGCCGTTGTGGTCGGAGCGCGCTTCGTCGTAGTCGCGGGCACGGGCTTCGTGGTGGTCGCTGCCGCGGTGCTGGTCGCACCTGCGGGGGGAAGAGGGCCCGCCTCCTTCGCGGCGCTCCCGCACGCTGCGGCGAGCAGGGCGAGAAGGACGACTGAACTGAGAAAGGTAAGTGACTTGATCATGCGCGGATTCTGGCCTCCGGAGGTAACCCGCCCGGCGCGGGTCGGTAACGGCTTCGAAACGAGTGCGGGCGGGAGGACTTGAACCTCCACGGGCTTTCGCCCAACGGGTCCTAAACCCGCCGCGTCTACCGTTCCGCCACGCCCGCGCATGAAAAAGGGTACCGCGAGGTAGAGCGTGTCTATGAAGCTCCTGAACCGGAAGCCGGCCCGCGGGCCCCAGATCCGCGACGACGAACCTGCCCAGGGCGAAGGCCCGACCCCCCAGCCCGAGAAGCGAGAGCCAAAGCTCCCCGATCCAGGCCTGACCGATCTCTCGAAGAGGGATTACAAGGCCATCCTCGTGCGCGCCGCGAAGAAGGCCCTGGCGGACGGGATCACCGACCTCGCAGCCGCGCTCGCCTATTACTCGTTTCTCGCCATCCCCGCGGTCTTGCTGGTTGCCGTCGGTCTTTTCACGCTGATCGCGAGCCCCGACGCAATCACGACGCTCATGGAGAAGATCGGGACCGTTGCGCCGTCGCAGACCACGGAGCTTCTTGGAAGCAGCCTGCGCCGCCTGAACCAGAACCAGAGCTCGAGCGTGATCATGACGATCGTCGGCTTCGTCCTGGCGCTCTGGACGACGATCGGCGCCATGACCTCGTTCATGCGGGCGCTGAACCGGGCCTACGATCGCGAGGAAACACGCAACTTTTTCAGGCAGAGGCTCGTCGCCGTGCAGATGGTGGTCGCGCTGGGAGTGGCATTCCTGCTCATCTTCGGACTACTCGTCCTCGGCCCGCTCATGTCGAAGTGGATCGGCCAGGCGCTCAACATCGAGGGCGTAGTCGGCTGGATCTGGTGGATCGCGCAGTGGCCGGTGCTGATCGGCGGCCTCCTGGTCGCATTCGCCGCCGTCCTTTACCTGGGGCCGAACGTCGAGCACCCGAGGTGGCAATTCATCACGCCTGGATCGGTCGTCGCGGTGTTCGTGTGGCTTGTCGCCTCCGCTCTGTTCGCGGTGTACACGTCGATGTTCGGCTCCTACAACAAGACCTGGGGCTCGCTCGCCGCGGTGATCGTCATGCTCATTTGGCTCTGGCTCACAGGGCTCGCGCTCCTTTTCGGAGCCGAGGTGAACGCCGAGGCAGAGCGAAGCCGCGAGCTCAGGCAGGGGAAGCCGGCCGAGGATCAGATCCAGGCCCATGCGAAGGCCTAGCGCCATGCCGGGCTACACTTGGGCCCACCCCGGCCCCGTAGCTCAGCGGATAGAGCGGCGGACTTCGAATCCGCGTGCGGAGGTTCGACTCCTCCCGGGGCCATCGAATCGCCCGCAACTGCGACGAGCCCCCACGGTGCGGGGCCGAAGTCCTGTTGCTTGTCGATCAGCCAGTCAAGAGCCGTTCCAGCGGCGGTCGCACCGACCAGCGTACTCGCGAATCGCGTCGCGGAGTTCCGCTGGGTTCGAGGCGGTCTTCACGGCCTCTTTCATCGCTTGCAGGATGACTTCGGTGCAGGCGTAGGCAGCGGCGGTGTAGTCATCCGGAGCCTCGCCATACGCGGCCCGGAAGCGCTGCTCGAAGTCCGCGCGGATCGGACCGATCGTGGGCTGTGAGCTGATGATCGTGTCTCGGACAGTGCGACGCATGCGACGCAAGCCCGTACGATCCGGTCGCAGAGCTGCACCCCGGCCCCCTGAACGGCGTCTTCGAGCCGATTTTGGACGGGGAAAGGCACCTGATCGATGGGGACTCTCCCTTCCCGTTGGTGGGTCGCTCCTGGTTGTCGTCCCGCGCGCTTGAAGCATCCGGGACCAAGTGGGATAGTCCTGCTATGCGGAGGAAATGGGTCGTCCTCCTGGTCGTCATCACCGCTGTCGCGATACCGGTTGCGGTGTGGGCCGCGGTGGCCAACCGCTACGACGGGAATGTCGACCGCCAACGAGCCCGCTACCGAACGACTTCGCTGACGACCTCGAGCGCGGCGTGGCACTCGATCCCCATGTTCAATGTCACCATCTGCGCGATCAACGAGGTCAGCGCGACGATCAGCGTGAACCTCACCGGCGCCAGGGCTCGCTTTCGCGTTGTCGGCGAGCAGGGGAACGTGATCAGGCCGGGGCCGGCCGAGTTCGCGCCCCGGGGGACGGAATCGTTCTCCTACACCTTCGTGACGAGCGTCGGCACGTTCGAGGCCGACGACCGACACTCACTCACGGTGCAATGGCGCTCGCCAACCGGGTCGCCGGTGACGCTCACGCGCGGGGACTTCAACGTCCTCTACGAGCGCGGAAGCCTCTGCACGTAGCCGCCGTGCGGCAGTATGCGCCCGTTACGGAAGCCGCAAAGAGGAGAGAATCGATAGATGGCTACCTGGAAACTGTTAGCGCTCGCATACAAGGCCCAGCGTGGCTGGAGCCGAATCCCGCCTGAGCAACGGAAGAAGATGGTCGCCGGAGCCGGGAGGCAGGCCCGGAAGCACGGCCCAGTGATCGCCCAGCGAATCGCCAAGGCCGCGCAGCAGGTTCGAAAGGGGCGCTAGCGCGTGCAGGACAGCCTGACGCTGGGGCGGATCGCCGGCGTCCGCTTCGGCGTGAACTGGAGCTGGCTGGTCGTCTTCGCCCTCATCGTCTGGACGCTAGCGACTGGGATTTTCCCGGAGACGAACGAGGGGCTCTCCAACGGGACGTACGTCGCGATGGCCCTGGTCGCCGCGTTCCTCTTCTTCGGCTCGTTGCTCGCCCACGAACTCGGGCATGCGATCCAGGCGCGGCGCGAAGGGATGGAGATCGAGGGGATCACGCTCTGGCTCTTCGGCGGGGTCGCCAAGTTCAAGGGCATGTTCCCCAGCGCAGGCGCGGAATTCCGGATCGCAGTTGCGGGACCGCTCGTCTCCCTCGTGCTCGGGCTTGCGTTCACGTTGATCACCTGGGGGCTGAGCCTGCCCGGGGCCGTGGACGGCGTAGCGTTCTGGCTCGGTTACATCAACCTCACCCTGCTCGCCTTCAACCTCCTCCCCGCGCTGCCTCTGGACGGCGGGCGAATCTTCCGCTCGGCGCTCTGGGCGGCGAAGGGGGACTTCGCGTGGGCCACCCACATTGCGGCGAGGGTCGGCCGCGGCTTCGGCTATCTCTTCATAGCCGGCGGCGTCGCCATGCTCATCTTCCAGGGGACATTCAGCGGTGCCTGGCTCGCTTTTGTCGGTTGGTTCCTCCTCATGGCCGCGGGCGCCGAGGATCGCTACTTGCTGGCGCGGCAGGCGCTCCGGGGGCTCCACGTCCGCGACCTTGTCGTGCGGGAGCCCGTGACGGCCCGGCCGGACCTGACGATCGCCGAGTTCATGGACGACATCGTCTGGAAGGCTCGCCACACCACCTACCCGGTCACGGACAACGGACACGCACTCGGGCTCCTCCCGTTCCGTTGCGTCGCCGAGGTGCCGCGGAGCGAATGGGAGACGCGCACGGTGGCGGACTGCATGGTGCCGGCCGACCAGGTGCCGGTCGTCGCGGAGGACGACGAGCTGTTCGACGCGGCTGCCGAGCTCTCCGAGGGCGGCATCCACCGCGCGCTCGTCGTGGACGGCGACCGCTTCGTCGGACTGTTGTCCGCGACGGACGTCGCGCGCGCACTCGAGATCCGCCGCGCGGACGGACGCCCGTTGCGCGCTCGAAGTTAGGGGTGGCCGACGGGACTCGAACCCGCGACTTCCGGGACCACAACCCGGGGCTCTACCAACTGAGCTACGGCCACCGCGCGAGGAGAAGTGTAGCCCGAGCGGTACATTGAGCCCCGCGCGCCTGTAGCTCAGTGGACAGAGCGGCGGACTTCTAATCCGCGGGTCGCAGGTTCGAATCCTGCCAGGCGCACCTGAGCTTCGCGCGGCTAGGCCGCCCCTTTTTAGCGCGGTGACGCTGGCGCCGACTTGAATCGCAACTCCCCGTAGTTAGATACTCACGCCACAAGCGGCCCGGCAGGCTGCGATACGAGGAGGAGGTCGTGATGGGGAGAGCTGCGGTTTTGTTCTGTGGCGTGCTCGTCGCGCTGCTTTTCGCGGCGGCAGCGTACTCGGCAGGGCCGATACGGGAGCCGGTCGTAATCGAGCCGTTTTCCTTTGAAGCGGGTGACACTTGCGCGTTCCCGGTGACAGTGGAGGCGGTTCTCAACAAGGAGATCGTCAAGGACTTCGGGGACTACGCGATCATCACCGGCAGACTGTTCGCCCGGGTGACGAACGACACGACGCACGAGTCCATCGTCGTGAACATTTCTGGGCAGGCGAAGCTCGTGTTCGGAGAGGATTCTCTGACCCAGTACGCGCGAGGCGGGAATCTCAACTTCTTCTTCCCGGGAGATCTCGGGCCTGGGGCGGATGGCGCCATTCTTTGGACGCGAGGGCCGATCTTCCTGAGATTCAGCCTGGCCGGGGTTGAGATCCTGAGGATGGCGCCCAGAGTGACGAACCTCTGTGAGGTGCTTGCAGGAGATTGATCTAAACGCGCGTGGCGCCGGCCTTCTCCGGCGCCACGCATCATTCATTCGGAGCCGACTAGCATCACCTGCTCCGCTGCGCACGAGTAAGAGCGTCCGGCACGGTGTGTTGGTAGCTCACTCCGGCGCGACCGCTCAGAAGTGATTCGTATACGAGAGGAAGCGCCACCCGTCTGGAGTGGTGAGCAGCTGGTAGCTCGTCCAGGTGTCTCGGACCACCTGCCCGTCCGCGTCGAGCGCATTCCAGTGCACGGTCGCGAAGACGGAGTGCTCGCCGAGGTGGCGATGGTCGATCTCGACCGGCGTCCACTTCCCAGCGCCCGCCGCAAAGCGATAGGCGGCAATCGCCGAAGCGAAGTGCTCCCGCACGGCGTCGCGGTCCGGCATGTGGATCGCCTTCCCTCTCCGGATCGCGAGGAACGGCCAGAGACAGAGATTGGTCACACCGTCCACATCGCGTTCCGTGTAGCGGCGGGCGTACTCGTTGAAGAACGAGTCGACCGTGGCGGACATGAAGGGACTGTGGCAGCCGTAGCCGCCTCGGTCAATCTCGAGTGTCGCGCCTCCTGGACGGCCGACTCAGTGAGAAGGCGAGCTTTCGACCGAGCGGAGTCGCTGAGCGAGCGTCCGCAGGAGCGCGATCGCGATCTTGGGCTCCGTCGACAACATCTTGTTGAACGCTGAGCGACTCAAGAGCATCGCGAAGACCTCGTCCTGGGCCTCGACCGTCGCCGAGCGAGGGGCATCATCCAGGAGGGCCATCTCACCGAACGAGTCACCCGCCGCGAGCCGTACGGGGCGCTTGCCCGGCGGTTTGACGAGGACCGTGCCCTCCAGGATGACGAAGAAGACATCGCCACGCTCTCCGGTGCGAACGATGGTCGAAAAGCGTGGGAAGCGCCGGCTTTGGGCTACCTCTGCAACCTTGTTCAGATGGCGCTTGGAGAGGCCAGAGAACAGGGGGACGTGGCTCAGGACGTCCGTCCAGCCCCGGCCCATAGTCCCAGCAGTCATCGTTTCCTCCCCACTACCGTCTGTTGGTCGAGGATCGTACAACGCGAGAGGCTCAGCTTCTCGTCCCCCAAGACGCGATCCTCTTCCTCGACGAGGCGGACGCGCTGTTCGCGCGAAGCGGACCGAGGTCGAAGACACCAATGACCGGTACGCCAACCTAGAGGTCAACTACCTCCTCCAGCGGCATAAGGCACACCGCGGTGTCGGTCGCCGCAACGCATCGGGTCCGGCCGACCGCTCGTTTAGCTTGATACGAAGTGAGCAGCGGGCTTGCGCCCCTTCCTGCCGAGGCCGCTCCGCGGCGTGATCCGGAGGAGCTTGGCGCAGTTGTCCCCGTTGCGCCCCCGGCGACTGTAAGTCCCTGGCCCGTTCTGGCCACGCTCGCTGCCCTCGTCGTCCTCGATCTCCCCGGTCTCGGGGCCGACGGCTGGGCGTTTCGACCCGGCCTCGTCGAGCCCCGGGGGGCCTTCGCGCCGCTCGTCCGAGCCGCCGGCGGTCAGTGGGACCTGGGCATGTTGCGCGCGCCCGCGCTACTCGCCGGCCTCGTCGTCGCTCTCTTCGCGGTGCGCGCCTGGCGCGAGCCGACGTGGAGGCCGCGCACCGCAATCGCCCTCGTCGCGGTCGTACTCACCTTGCTCGTCGCACCCGCGGTTTTCCTCCAGGCGGGCCTCCGCGAATCGACCGCACCCTGGTTTTTCACCAACGACTCGACGTACCAGATCGAGCTCGCCGGCGGCCTCGTACTGCACGGCGACAACCCGTATGGACACGATTACGCGGGCTCTGGGCTCGAACGGTTCTACCGGCACGACGGAGCAGTGGCGCGTAGTCCGCACGCCGCCTTGCAGCACTTCGCGTACTTCCCCGGGACGCCCCTCACCGCGGCTGCCTGGCAGATCCTCCCCTCGCCGTTCGACGACTATCGATTCTTCGTCCTCCTGGCGACGCTCGGGCTCTTCTTTGCGGCCCTCGCCTTCGACGCTCCCTTCGGCTGCCGCCTCGCGGCGGGCGCGGCCCTCGCGGCCAACCCACTCATCTTGCAAGGAGCCTGGTTCGGGGCCGCCGACGCGCCCAGCCTCCTCTTTCTCGTTCTCGCCTTCGCGCTCCTGACGAGGTCCCGCTACCTCCTGGCCGCCGCGAGCCTCGCCGCCGCCGTGTTGCTGAAGCAGTTCGCGCTCGTCGCACTCCCGTTTTTCATCGTGATGCTGTTGGCGCGCGAGGTGCGGCGAGCCACGCTGCGAGGGGCAGCGCTCGTCTTCGGAACGGTCCTGCTGGCGGGCTTCCTCCCCTTCTTGATCGCGAGCCCCCACGCGCTCTGGGACGACACGATCGGCTACGGGGCGGGCACGTATGCGATCAGGGGGTACGGCCTGGCACCGTTGCTCATCCGGGCCGGGGTGGTCGACGGCCATGCCTCCGCGTATCCGTTCGGGCTGCTCGTCATGCTCGTCTGGCTGCCGGCCACCGCCTGGCTGCTCAGAAACCAGTTCCAGTCACGCGCGCTCTGGGTCGGGGCAGGCGGCTTCGCAGTCTCGATCTTCCTTCTCCTCTTCATCGCGCGAGTTTTCCACCCGTCCTATCTCGTTTGGCCCCTCACGGGCGCCGCTCTCGCCGCCCTTCTCGCCGCCGCGCCGAGATCCCGAGCGCCAGCCGCCTAAAGGAGCCCGTCAGACGCCCAGCTGCTCGCGGAGCCAGGCGAGGCGGTCGGCGCGCGCAACGTCGTCGAGCTCGTGACCTCCGTCGTATCCCTTCTCGCGCTTGGGATCGCTGGCTGCGGCGAACAGCTTGTCGGCTACGTAACCAGGCACGTACTTATCGGACTTGGCGAACTGGAAGAAGACGCTCGCGGGCGCGGTGTCCGCCACGTTGTTGACCGGATCCAACGGAGCGAACGCCTTCTCGTACTCCGAGAGGCTCGCGCTGCGCACGAAGTATTTGATGAACCAGTTCGCGAACGTGGCGTCGGGAGCCATGAGCACGTAGGTCTTCGGCCGCTTGTCCGCGACGAGGAGGCTCCCGAACATGGCGCCGTAGTCGTGACCGACGAACCCGACTGGAACATCGCCCCCCTCAGCCTGGAGAACGTCGAGTCCGCGGCGCAGCTGCACCACCTGTTCGATCGCCAACTGACGATCCGGGTCCGGCTCGCCCGTCACCTGCTCCTTCCACGGAAACAAGCCTTGCGGCAGAAGCGAGATGACCCCGTCCTTCGCAAGTGCGACCGCGTCGGGGACGAACTCCGTGCGGTTCGAGTTCGGCTCCGATGCATACCAATGAGCCCACAGAACAGCTGCCTTCGGCTTGCCCTTCGGGCGAATGAGAAACGCGGACACCTTCCGATCTCCAGCGCTGAAAACGACGTCGTCGACGTCCTCCCCTTCACGGCTCTGCTCCTTCTTGACCGTCACCTGCAGCGGTGCGGAGTCGTCGTAAGCAAACAAAGTCGCACGCTCCTCGAAAGATGGAACCTCGGAGCCGGTGCTCGTCGCGACCGCTTGCGTCGACGGCGTGGTCGTACCGCCGGCCGACCCGCCGCAGGCGGCGAGCAACGCAACCAGGAGGGCTAGTGTCGTCAGCCTCATAACCACTTTTGCTACTGACGATTCGCAGCAAGAAAAGTTAGACGGCCGCGAAGGGCGGCGCGCCGCTAGACGCCTAGCGGCGCGCGTCGGTTGAGCTAGGCCCTGCGGATCCGCTGACCGAGCGTGAGCGGCCGGACCGGCGTGGCGGGGCCCTGCCAGTGCCTCGTGACGTCGAAGCCCCACCTGCGCATCGGATCTGGCCTACTGGCCTGCGCCGAGTGGCTGTACGTCCATACCGTCTCACGCTTCCCTCGGTCGTTCTTGACCACCTCGAGCGCTCCGATCGTCCCGTCACGCCGCGGGTCACGGCGCGCCAGGAGGTCGAACGCGAACTCGACCGCATGCACGTAGTCGTTGCAGCGGAAAAGGAGGCCAAGGTCGACCGCGGGGTCTCCGTCGAGAACCTCGCGAACCTCGTACGTTGCTTGCCCGGCCGCATGGCGATTGTCTTCAGCCATGCATCGACTCCTTTCAGGCGGAGCGTAGGCCCGGCCGTGGCGGCTTGGAATCCCCCAGACTAGGTAGGCGCGGCCGCCGCTTCGCGACGGTAACGCAGGAACTCGCGCCCTATCGCCTGGACGATGCCCGCGAGGGGGATCGCGGCAAGTGCGCCGAGGATTCCGGCCAGCTCCGCTCCTATGAGGACCGAGATCAGAACGACGAGCGGCGAGAGCTGCACGGTTCGCCCGTAGATAACCGGCTGCAGGAGGTGGTTCTCGAGCTGCTGGTAGGCGACGAAGAAGACGATGACGATCACGCCCTTGACCCAACCGAGCTCCACGAAGACGACGATGGAGACGAGCACGGCCGCGAGCGTCGCGCCCGCGAGGGGGATGAGGTCGAGCAGTCCGACGACCACGGCAAGGGCGATTGCGTACGAGCTTCCGAGGACGAAGAGGACGACCGCGGCAGCGACCGCCGCGATGATGCTGATCAGGATGTTGCCGGTCACGTAGCCGCCAACCGTCTTGTGGATCTCTGTGCCCACTCGCTGCCAGCGTGGGCGGATGTTTTCGGGCAGGAAGTTGTAGAACCGGTCGATGAACGCGCGGCCGTCGAGAAGCATGAAGAAAGTGAGAAAGGCGATCGTGACTGCGCCGACAACCGCTGTCACAACGCCACGGGCAAGCGCCAGGCCGGTCCCCGTGACCCCGAGGACGCCGCCTGCCCCTTGCTTTTGCAGGCTGTCGCGCACGCGATCGACGATGTGGTACTTCGTCTCGAGGAAGCCGAGCGGCCCGCGTCCAGCCGTGACGTCCTCAACGACCTTGGGCACGTAGGCGACAAAGCTCCGTACCTGTTCGACGAGCGGAGGGACGAGCAGAAAGCCGAGGCCCACGATCACCCCCAGCGCGACGAAGAAGACGACGGCCGCCGAGTACCCGCGCTTCAACCCGTAGCGCTCGATGAAGCCAACGGCTGGGTCAAGCGCAATGGCGAGGAAAACCGCAATCAGGATCCACGTGATCACGTGCCAGGCGAGGTAGGCCAGCGCGATTAGAGATACCGTTCCCAGCACGATTCCGAGGATGGTCAGGATCGTCCGGGGACGAAAAGAGACCACGCGCTCGGGCGCGGGAGCGCTCGACATCACCCGAAGACTGAAGCGGCAATCGGACGGTTTAAGCGGGCGAAGGGAATCGAACCCTCACCACCAGCTTGGAAGGCTGGGGCTCTACCGTTGAGCTACGCCCGCGTGGTTTTCACGATAGCGCGAGGGCCGCCCTGTTGAAGATTCGCCACGCGGGGTGGTTAGCTACGCGCGGCCAATGCGCGAGCTCGACATCTCGACTGAACAGGCAGGCTCCGACGCCATCGTCCTCAACCTCACGGGCGAGGTCGACCTCTACACGTGCCCGGAGCTCAAGACGGAGCTCCTACGGGTGATCGACGAAGGCGCGAAGGTCGTCGTCGTCGACCTCAGCGGGACGACCTTCATCGACTCGACCGGGCTGGCCGTGCTCATCCGCGGAGTCGATCGGCTGCGTAGGAACGACGGACGCCTGGCCGTCGTCGTCGTCGACCCGAGCCTCAGGAAGATCTTTGAGGTCACCGGGCTCGATCGCGTCTTCACGATCCACGGCTCGCGGGACGAAGCGCTCGCGCCGACGCTTACGTAGGTGCTCATCGCCGCCACGCCGCCGCCCGGGAGCTGGCACGCGGCGTGGGAAGAGGTCGCCGCGCTCGCGCTCGTAGCGCTGGCGTATGGCGCGGCGGTCCGGAAGTACGAGATTTCGCCGGCCCGGAGACGTGCCTTCGATGTGGCTCTCTTCGTCGCGCTGGCCGCAGTCGTGAGCCCGCTGGCGACTCTGGCCCTCCACTACTTCCTCTGGGCGCACCTGCTGCAAAACGTCGCGCTCGCGGAGTGGGCACCGGCGCTCGCCGTCGTCGGGATCCCCCCCGCGCTGGCGGTCGCGCTTGGTCGCAACCGTGCCCTCGCAGCGTCCGTCCATCCGCTCGTCGCGCTGACGCTCTGGCTGGCTGCGTACGGGGTCTGGCACGTGCCCGCCCTCTACGACGCCGCTCTCCGCCACCGCCTTGTCCTGGACCTCGAGCATGCGTCGTATCTCCTGACGGGCTGCCTGCTCTGGTGGCCCGTCTTCCACGACGCGCCGCGTCGCCTCCGCGCCGGCGCGAAGGCCGCGTACCTTTTTGGCGCCTTCGTGCTCGCAAGCCCGCTCGGGCTCGTCCTCGCGCTACTGCCCAGCCCCATCTACGGCTTCTACGAGCACGCGCCGCGGTTGTGGGGGATCGGCCCGCTGACCGACCAGCAGATCGGAGGCGTGGTCATGGCCGTCTCCGAAGGGGTCCTCTTCTTCGCGCTCTTCGCCGTCTTCTTCGTCCGCTTCATGGCCGAGGAAGAGGCGGGTTACAGTCCTGGCGATGCCTGATCCTCGCCTGGCCCACCTCGCCGATGCACTCATCCCGGCCGTTGAGGGGATGCCGTGCGCGAGCGAGGCGGATACGGCCGGAAAGTGGATCGAGCGGGCGCTGGCCGCCCGGCCCGACCTGGCGGCGGCATTCGAGCGCGCGTTGGGAGCCTCGGACGTCGCTGCCTTGCGGAAGGACGATCCCGAGGCGTTCACGGCGCTCGCCGAGCTCGTCTCGGGCGCTTACTACATGAACGTCAAGGTGCGAAAGCGCATCGGCTATCCAGGTCAGAAGTCGAACCCACCCTTCCCGGACGAGGCCGATTACTACCTGGAGGGGCTCTTGCCCGAGCGTGAGGAGCCGCTGCCGCAGAGGAGGCCCGTGCGTGCGCGACGCAACGCCGGCGACGCTCGCTTCCACGCGCTCGTGATCGGCGCCGGCGCCGCCGGTGCCGTCGCCGCGAAGGAGCTGGCGGAAGCCGGCTTCTCTGTCCTCTGCCTGGAGCAGGGAGGCTGGAAGAACGCCTCGGACTTCCCCGGCGACAAGCTCGAGTTCGAGCTCCTCGTCGGGAAGGAATGGAATGCGAACCCGAACGTGCGGGGCTGGCGCGAGGACTACCCGTGCGAGACCTCCGAGTCCGAGGTCGACCCGGTCATGTTCAACGCCGTCGGGGGAAGCACGATCCACTTCGGCGCGCAGTGGGCCCGCATGCGGCCTTCCGACCTTCGCACGCGCTCGCTCGAGGGCGTCGGCGACGACTGGCCGATCTCCTACGAGGAGCTGCTGCCGAGCTACGAGCAGCTCGACGTGGACATGAATGTCTCCGGGATCGGCGGCGATCCGGCCTACCCGCTCGGCGCACCGCCTCCGCTGCCGCCGCTCTCGATCGGCAAGATCGGCCGCAAGGCCGCCAAGGGCATGAACAAGCTCGGCTGGCACTGGTGGCCGGCGGCGCACGCGATCCCCTCCCAAGCGACCGCGACGCAGGCGCCCTGCGCGCGGCGCGGAACCTGCATGTTCGGCTGCCCCGAGGGCGCGAAGGGCTCGACGGACCTGACCATTTGGCCCAAGGCGCTGGCCGCGGGCGCAAAGCTCGTCACGGGCGCGCGCGTGCGCGAGATCACGACGAACGGAAACGGGCTGGCTACCGGCGCGCTGTGGATCGACCGCGACGGGCAGGAGCAGCGCGCAGAGGCTGACGTGGTCGTGGTGGCGGCGAACGGCGTCGGAACGCCGCGCCTGCTGCTCTTGTCGGGGCTCGCAAATTCATCCGGGCTAGTCGGTAAGCGGTTGATGCTCCACCCATACATGAGCGTGCTCGGCCTCTACGACGAGGATCTCGACAGCTGGCTCGGGCCGTGGGGGACGCCTCTGCTCTCGCTCCAGTTCGCGGACACCGACGAGTCGCGTGGCTTTCCGCGCGGAGCCCAGTGGGACGTGATGCCGATCGGCGGGCCGCTCATGTCGCTCGCGCGCTACGACGCGCTGCCGTTCGAGGAGCGCTGGGGGCCGGGCGTTCATGGGCTCGTAGAGAAAACACTGGGTCGAGCGTTCGACTGGGGCATCGGGATAGAAGACCTTCCGTCGGAGACGAACGTAGTTGCGCTCGATTCGGCGCTTACCGACAGCGACGGGATTCCCGCTCCCCGCATCCGTTACCGCATCGACGATGACGCCCGCGCGAACCTCGACTGGCAGATCGAGCGCGCGAAGGAGGCGCACGAGGCTGCAGGAGCCGTCGAGACCGTCGTCACGGACTGGTCACAATGGGGCTGGCACCTGCTCGGCACCTGCCGCATGGGCGACGAACCCGCGACGTCGGTGGTGGACCGCTTTGGCCGCGCGCACGACCTCCCGAACCTCTACATCGTGGACGGGAGCGTGTTCGTCACGTCCGGCCCGCAGCCGCCGACCGCAACCATCGCGGCGAACGCGCACCGCTGTGTCCAGCACTTGATCGAGACGGCAACCCTTCAGGCCGTGCCGGCTTGAAGCGCTGCGCCTGGGTCCCGGAGGGCGATCCGCTCTACGTCGCCTACCACGACGAGGAATGGGGAGTCCCGTCGCACGACGACCGGCACCTGTTCGAGATGCTCGTCCTCGAAGGAGCCCAAGCGGGGCTCTCCTGGTCGACCATCCTGCACAAGCGAGAGGGCTACCGTGCGGCGTTCGCCAACTTCGAGCCCGAGCAAATTGCGCGCTTCGAGCAACGTGAGATCGACTGGTTGATGGTCGACTCCGCCATCGTGCGCAACCGCCTGAAGATCGAATCGGTGATCGAAAACGCGCGGGCCGTGCTGGAACTCGACAGCTTCGACGACCTTCTGTGGAGCTTCGTCGGCGGCGAGCCGCTCCAGAACGCATGGAAATCGATCGCTGACGTCCCCGCCGAGACGGCCGAGTCGAACGCGATGAGCAAGGAGTTGAAGCGCCTGGGCTTCCGCTTCGTCGGCCCCACGATCTGTTACGCGTTCATGCAGGCGTGCGGGCTCGTCAATGACCACACGGTCGATTGCGTTCGCTACGGCGCCGTCGCCGCGCTCGGCTAGCCACCGTCGCGGCCGGGGAACTTGTCGGCTGCACGCTGGATCTGATCGACGTCCAGGGTCATCTCCAGCAGCCCGACCTGCGCCTCGTAGATGGACGGGTCGACCTGCTCCTTGACGTCCTTCTCGAGGATGTGAACGACGGGAAGCCCCAACTGGACTCCTGCCAATGGACCTACGTAGGCCGGATCACCGACGGTCACCGTCTCGGCCGCGACCTCAAGGGCCTCGAGGTCGGCTGCGCCGAGGACGACAACCAGACCTTCAGCCCCGTGCTCGTCGACGAGACTCTTGATCCGGTCCTGATTCTCCGGGTCCATCGCCCCGGCCGCCGTTCAGACGAAGCACTCCGTCTCGACGAAGACCGCCTCGGCGCCTGCCGAGCGGACGCACTCTGCGATCGCCGGGCCCGGGACGCCGTCCCGCTCGCCCAGAGCGATCACCTTCTTGCCGTCGAGCTTCATGCAGCCTCACCTCCCTTCAGGGTCACGAACGCTTCCTCCACTTGCTGCTTCGTCACCTCGCCGGAGAGTCGCTCGAGCTCCTCGCCGTCTTGCATGAGTATGTAGGTCGGGAGGCCGAAGACGCGGAGCTCGCGGCACACCTCGCGATTCTCGGTGGAATCCACCTTGACGACGCGGACAGCGCCACCGGCCTCCTCCTCGAGCCTGGCGATCGTCGGCATCATCGCGATGCACGGCTGGCAGCGAGGGCCCCAGAAGTCCACGAAAACGTTGCCTTCGCTGGTGAGGTCCTTGTAGGTGTCCGGCGTGGCATCGACGGGCATCTCACTCCTTTCCTGGTTCGAGCAGAATCGACATTCCGTCGGCCAGCTCCGTCATGCGGCCGAGGAAGAGCGAGCCCTTGGCGACGAGCATCGTCGAGCCGATCTCGCCGGAGCGCAAGGCCTCGAGCCCATGCGGAAGCCACGGGACGGCCGAGGCAACGTGTCCCTGCGTGGGCGAGAAGCCGGGGAGCCCGTGTGCGCACTCGAACGAGTCGATCTGGTCGCGCTCGAGCTCGCCACGCTTGACCGCGAGGGCCCCGATCAGCTTGTAGTTCCGCTGTGGGACGTTGCCCGCCCCGGCGGGCTCGGTGATCTCGGGATCGTGGAGCTCTGTAGCGAATCGCTCCACGTCGGTGATACGACGGCCTAGACGCTCGAGGGGCTCGACGACCAGATCCTCAAGGACGGCCTGCTGCGCGGAGCCCGAGCCGACCTTGTGCCGGCCGACGGCGTCGAGGCGAAGCGAGGGCGCACCGCTACCGGCCGGGCCGACGAGGATCGCGAGACCGGCGAGCACGTCCTCCAATATGGGCACGTCGTGTCTGAGGGCGCCGGCGAACTTCATCCCCAGCTTGGCGAGCGATCCTCCAGCGACGACGGCGACGTGCTCGTAGACCCCGGACGACACGAGCGACCCGGCGATGACGAGCGCGTGGATCGGGCCCGCGCAGAACGCCTTCACGTCGCTGCCTGACGCGTTGATGCAGCCGGCCTGCTCGGCAATCGCCTTGCCGAGGTTGCCACCGCCACGCTGGTAGCGATCGCCCACTGCCTCCTCGCCGGAACCGATCACGTACTGGAGGTCGGCGGCCGAGAAGGTGGTCTGGGCGAGAAGGTGCTCCAGCGCGAGTGCGCCTGTCGCCTTGCAGGCGAGGTTCTCGAGGAGAACGGAGGCCGACAGACTCTCGTCCAGGTCGTGGGCGCGGAGCATGACTCCGGCCCGGTCGCCGTTCCGGTAGAGGGAAAGCGCCCCGTCGGCCGCGTCGCGGCCGTCGAGCTTCAGAAGCTGGAACTGGTCGGCACCCTCCATCCGGCGGTAGAGGTCGTTTTCGTCAACGAAGACTCCGAAGGGCCCTTCGCGCTTGGCCTCGGCCGGATGTGCCCACCATGGCCGCTCGATCTCCCAGAGCGCCTCGGGCTTCAGATTGCCGAGAAAAACCTGGTGGGGTGGGTAGCCGAGCGCTTCCTCGAAGGTCCTGAGCTTGGGGGCGATTTGCTCGGCAGCGTCTTCACGTGTCGGCTTCGAGCCGTGGCGAACGAGATCGGGCGCGTGCGCGAGGACGAGGGAGCAGCCGTGGATCGCGGCGCTCATGTTTTGTTTCGGGCGGCGAAGGATTCGGGCCATTCCGTGCGCCACGCGTGCGTTTTCCGCCGGTACGATCGAATCGGGTGGTGGTTCGGGGTGGCCCCAATAAGAACGCTCACTCCACCACCTCCCAGACGGTGTTGGGCTCGACGTCGGTCTCGAGCAGCTCGAGCGCCCGCTCCACGATTCTGCGCCGCTCGGCCTCGTCCATTCCGAATGGATGGGTGATGGCCGGCCCGCGAACGATCCGATTCGCGCCGATCATAGTTGCCACAGTAGGCAACGAAGTCACGTAGACCGTCGGAATCCCGGCTCGTTCGATCTCCTTCGCGAGCACTGCACCGCAGCGCGTACCGGTCCCTCAGGTACCCGACAGAAGGACGGCCCCGACGCCGGCCTCGCGCAGCTCCCCCGCAATCTCGCGGCCGAAACGTGTCGAGGTGACCACCGGCGTCCCGTTCCCCGTCGTCGTGTAGAAGGTCTCGTGGACTCGACCGATGCGGCCCTCGCGCTCGAGGGCGCGCGCCGTGTCGAGCGGCACGAGGCGGTTCGGGTCCTCGTTCGCCAGGGAGACGTCGAAGCCGCCGTGCACCGACTCGTAGCGGGAAGCCGAAAGCGTCTCCGCGCCGTCGAGCTCGTAGCGGAGCCAGCCCTTGGCGCGAACCGAAGCAAGACGGTCCGGATTTCCTTGCGGCACGCAACCGGCCTCCGTAACGAGAGCGACGAGCGTCTCTGAGAGATCGCGGACGGCCGCAGGTGGCTCCACGCGATCGAGGCCGCCGCCTACTTCGGTGTGGGCCTCCCCGCCGAGCTTCGCGAGCAAGAGGTCGACCGCGCGCTCGGCGCCAGTCTTCTCCGCGAAGTAGTTCCGACGGAAGCCGCGCGGCAAGTAGCCCTCGTCGTCAGCTGTGCCAAGCTCACGCCCCTGGGCGAGAGCTGTCGCGAGGCGAGCCAGTCGTGGCAGCGCGTCCCGCATCCCGGCGACGTTGACCGCCGTCGGGACGACGTACGCCTTCCCAGCTGCATCGACGCCGGGATTCTCGGGATGCATGGCGACCACCGACGGGATGCCTCGTTCCGCCGCCGAGGCGACGAGCGTCCCGCAGGCGTAGCCGTAACGCCCTGAGCCGAACGCTGGACCGGCGATGAAGACGTCCGGACCGTCCTCTGCCAGATAGCCGAGCAGCGTCGCGAGCGCCTCTTCCTCGTGCTCGGCGAAATAGTCGTCTCCGCAGGCGAGCGTCGCCACGATCTCGATGTCGCCGAGCTCGTCCGCGAGCCCGCGCCCCGGACCGACCGCGCCCTCGAGCCTGGTGGGAGGCGTTTCCGCCTTGTCCTCCCCGCCCAGGCCCGCGAAGAACTGGTTCAGGTAGTGGACGGCCTTCATTCCGTCCGCGCGCCCAGAGCCAGCTGGCCCATTTGATTCGCCGCCCCGAGGTAGTTCCTGACCGGGATCGGGCCGGCTTTCGCCGCCGCTGTCCCGTCGAGGAGCGCCTCGCCGCCGAGAACGCGCTCTGGATTCCACTCCTCGACGAGCTCCTCCAAATTTCCTGTCGAGACGATCGAGTCGGCCTCGGGCACCCAGTCGGTCAGGATCGGCCGGGTCGAGTCGGGATCGGTCTCCTCGGCGAGGATCACCGTCGTTCGGATGCCGGCCCTCTCGCACGCTCGGCAGGTGAGCATGACGTCGGTGTGCGAGTTCCCACCGGCGTCGGTCGTGATGACCGCCCCGTCGGCTCCAAGCTCCTGCGCCCGGGCGGCAGCCGCGTCGGCGGCGCGCTGCTTGTCGTCGGCGCTCTGCTCGTAGCCACGCATCAGAACGACGCCTGCGAACCGCAAGCGCTCGCCGTGCTCCCGGTAGAGGCTGCGGATGAGGGCGTTCCGCTGAAAGAAGATGGTCGGGTTGCGCATCGCGGCCCAGTGGTACTCCCCGCATGTGACCGCCCCGTCCAAGACCTCTGACGGCTCGACGATCCGCGGCAGACCGGCCTTTCCTGCGGGAGTCCCGTAGACGTACTGGTAGTAGAGCGGACCGAGGTCGGAGAGCTGAATCAGCGCGGCCACGACCGGAAGGTCGGAATTGGCTGAACCCGCCTCGAAGCGCTCCACTTCCACCGGCTCGGCATCTAGGGTCGGGCGCGCGAGCTCCTCGGCTACCTGAAGCGCAGTGCGCCGCGCAGCGGCCTCCGCCTCCTCGTTGCCGGCCCGATCCGGCTGAAAGGTCAGGACAACGCAGGCTTCCTGCGCAAACGGGGTGAATGCGGCGCCCGGCCCGGCGAGATCGACGATCGACTCCTGTTCGTGCAGAGGACGCTCCTCCCCGGCGAAGTCGAGACAGGAGAGAACGACGACCCCGTCGAGACGGTTCGTCCGACCCTCGCCCGCCTTGCCCTCGGTCGGGAATGCAGGCCGGCCGTCCGGGCGGATCCGCGGCTCGACCGCGTCGAGAACGTGCGTGACCCGCACCGGCTCACCCGGCCGCACGATCTCGACCGAGACGCCCTCCAGCGGCTCCGGCTCACGCAGGAGGTCGGGCGAGAACGTCGCGAGCTCCCACGCCATCAAGCCGCCGATTCTGCAACCCCGGCGGGCGTCCCGCAACTAGGCACGGACTCGAGCGTTCTCCGGGTCGTAGAGAACGTCCGCGGCGATCTCGGCGGGCAGAACCTCGCCGAAGACCTCGATCCCGACCTCCGCGCCCTCCGCGAGCTCGGCCGGGACGTACCCGAGGGCCACGTTTCGCCCAACGGTGAATCCATACCCTGCGCTTCGCACACGTCCGACGACGGCACCGTCTGCGTGGATCGCCTCGCCGCCGTACACGGTCGCGTAGCGCTCGTTGCCGACCAGGAGAGTGCGCAGGCGCCGCTCGGGGGTCATCCCCTCCAGAGCCACCCGTCCCCGGAAGTCCTTGTCCCAGGCAACGCAGAAGTCGAGGCCTGCCTCGAGCGGATTGTCGCCTGCCGTCAGATCGGTGCCGAAGTAGCGGTAGCCCTTCTCCAGGCGAAGGGAATCGAGGACGCGGTAGCCGCCCGGGGCGATCCCGTGAGCCGCGCCCGCCGCCATCAGGCGGTCCCAGACCTGCACGGCCCAGTCCCGCTCGACGTAGAGCTCGAAGCCGAGCTCGCCGACGTAGGTGATCCGCTGCGCCAGCACCTGGGCGCCGCCGATCGAGATGATCTTCGCCCGCCGGAAGGGGAGGGCCTCCGCGGATACGTCGTCCTCGCTGACGGCCTGGAGCGCGTTGCGTGCCTCCGGCCCCCAGATTCCCACGACGGCGAGCTCGTCGGTCACATCGCGGATCTCGACGCGCCCGTCGTCCTCGCGGCGGCCGAGCCGGAGCCAGCCGAGGTCAGAGTCGACGGCCCCTGCTCCGGTCACGACCCGGAACCGCTCCTCACCCAGGCGCGTGACCGTGACGTCGGCGACGATGCCGCCGCGCTCGTCGAGGAACTGCGTATAGACGACGCTCCCGACCGGACGGTCGATCCTGTTGTCCGTGCTCCTCTCGAGGAGAGAAAGAGCGCCTGGGCCGGAGACGTCGATCTTGCCGAATGAGGTCATGTCGATGATCCCGACCCGCTCGCGAAACGCTTTGTGCTCCTCGGCGAGCAGCTCGAGGTACGGCGGAGCCGTCCATCCGAAGGCGCGCTGGTCGGCTCCGGCCCGCCGCCAAGCCTGGCCGGGACGAAAGTAATCGGCCCGCTCCCAGCCGTTTTTCACGCCGAAGACAGCGCCGAGATCCTGCAGCCGGCCGTGCAACGGACTCAGCCGCTGCGGCCTCCCCCACTCGTCCGTGTCGAGCGGGTAGCGCAGGCGGTAGTAGTACTTGTAGACCTCGCGCGCGGCTGCCGTGGCGAAATCCGTGTCGCGGTACGGAGCGCCGAAGCGCCATGGCCGATAGCCTTGGACGTCGAGCTCTGTCTCACCGGTCGTGATGAGCTCCGCCGCCGTCTTGCCCATGCCCCCGGCGCCCCCGAAGCCGTTGAGCGAGAGGCCGGCCGCCATCCAGAAGCCGGGCACACCGGGCATCGGACCGAGCAGCGGATTGCCGTCGGGGGTCATCGCGTCGGGATGACAGACGAGCGTGACCATCCCCGCGTCGCTCAGGAAGGGGAAGCGCCGGATCGCGCCTTCCATGAGGACCCGGAAGCGCTCTTGGTCGGGCGGAAGCGACCGGCTCCCGTGATCCCAGGGGACGCCGTCCTCCCACCTCGAGACCGGATCGGGCTCGTAGCCGCCGAAGAGCATTCCGCCCGCCTCGGCTTTTCCGTACACGAGATTGTCCGTGTCCCGAAAGCACGGCATCTCCCTGGGAAGCTCATGGCCAGTTACCGCTGCAAGTGCGATGTGCTGGTGGTCGACCGGGACGGAGGGCGCGAACGCGCCGACCATCGCGGCCACCTGCGGCGCCCAGATCCCACAAGCGTTGACGACGCACTCCGTTTCGATCCGGCCGCCGTCGGTCTCGACTGCGCGCACCTCCCGGCGCGGACCCAGCTCGATCCCGGTCACCCGCCTCCCTGTGAGGAAGCGCGCTCCCAGCTCCCGCGCCGCCGAGGCGAGCGCATACGTCGCGGTGTGGGGATCGACCGCGCCGTCGCCCGGAATCCAGACCGCTCCGAAGAGCGACTCGACGGTGGCTGCCGGCATGAGCCGGACGACCTCTTCCGGCGCCAGGATCTCAACGTCGAGACCGATCGCCCGGGCCCGGCTCGCGGCCCGCTGCAGCTCCTTGAGGCTCTCGGGACTGGATGCAATCCGGAGACTGCCGACGGTTTCGAATACGTCCAGCTCGCGGTAGAGCTCGACGCTGTAGCGCCGGAACTGCATCATCGTCGGGGACGGGTTGAACTGGGTTACAAGCCCCGCCGCGTGGCACGTCGACCCGCTCGTCAGCTCGCCTTTCTCGACGAGGACGACGTCCGTCCAGCCTGCCTTGGCGAGGTGGTAGGCGACGCTCGTTCCGGTGATCCCGCCGCCGATAACGACGACTCTCGCCCGCTCCATGCGATAGAAACCTACGCCACGTGAGCGCCGAAGCGCACATCGAGGAGATCATCGAGCTCGTCCCCGAGCTCCGCGGCGCGCGGTCGGTCTCCGAGCTCGCCGGCGGCCTCACGAACGCCAACTACAAGGTGGAGGCGAACGGGCAGGCGTATGTCGTCCGCATGTCGGCCAAGGATGCTGGCCTCCTCGCAATCGACCGCCAGAACGAGTACGAGAACACGGTCGCTGCCGCCGAAGCCGGCGTCGGCGCCGCGGTGATCGCGTACCTCCCAGAGCGGGGCGTCCTCGTGCTCGAGTTCATCGAGGGTCAGACGCAGACCGCCGAGGACCTGCGGCGGGGCGACCGGCTGGACTGGGTGGCCGCTGCGTGCCGGCGCTTGCACGGGGCCAAGCGCTTCCGGGACGACTTCGACATGTTCCAGATCCAGCCGCGCTACCTCCGTCTCGTGCAGGAGCGCGGCTTTCGCCTGCCCGAGCGCTACCTCGAGTTCGAGCCGCAGGTGCGACGGATCGAAGAGGCCATGGCGGTCCGCGACGAGGGCACCGTCCCCTGCAACAACGACCTCCTCGCCGAGAACTTCATCGACGTGGGCGACGGATTCCGCCTCATCGACTACGAGTACTCGGGTAACAATGACGCCTGCTTCGAGCTCGGGAACGTCTGGAGCGAGTCGAACCTCTCGCTCGAGCAGCTCGACGAGCTCGTCTCGCACTACTACGGGCGGCCGCTCGCGAACAAGGTCGCCCGCGCGCGCCTCTGGGGGCTGATGTCGAAGTACGGCTGGACGCTCTGGGCGTCGATCCAGGACGGCGTCTCCGATATCGACTTCGACTTCTGGGGCTGGGGAATGGAGAAGTACGAGCGCGCAGTCGCGGAGTTCGAGGGCCCAGATTTCGAGCGGCTGCTCGAAGACGTCCGCCGCGAAGACTGACGGGCGCGCCGCCGAAGCCGCGCGCCCGTCCAAGGGAGTCCGGCTATTCCGCCGGAATCTCGTTGTAGACCATCTTCAGATCCATCCCTTGCCGCTTGCGGACGATCCGCGAGACGACGTAGATGGCGAGAGCGACTCCGTACAGGCAGCCCATGTAGATGAGCGAGCCGGGGTCGTTGGAGCCGTAGACATCGTCCTTCAGCCACTTGTAGATGCAGAAACCGAGGAAGGCGAGAAACAGGATCGCTGCCGCCGTGATAAGCGGAAGCGGTCCCACCCTGTACTTGGAGATCGGCGAGGCGTTGTAGATCTCCGGTTTGCGGTAGGGGAGGATTGCCGCCGCCACCGTCGAGCCGACAAACGTCACGGCTATGACGAGCGTTGCATCAAGGGTCCAACTAAAGAACGTGGAGTTGTATGCGTAGAAGTACGCGATCACGAGCGACGGAACGAACATGATCAGGATCGCGTAGTAGGGGACGCCGTTCTTCGAGACCCGGGCCGCCCGCTCGGGGAGGATCCTGTCGAACGCCGTCGCGAAGATGACCCGGCTGGCCGTCAGGAACACCGTCCCCACCCAACCGAAGAACCAGAGCGACATGAGCGCGATGACGGTGAACTGGAGCCATGGACTGACGAAGAACGTGGCGAGCGTCACCGGGTAGGGCCAGACGCCAAGTGCGCCGCCGTCCGTCCAAAACGCGTTGTTCGCCGAGTTGTAGAAGCCCCACCCCATCGTCTTTGCGATGAGCAGGAAGAAGATGACCGCGGCGATCGACGTTACGACGAGCGCCCCCGCCATCGCGTAGATGTTCTTGCGGAAGTCCGACGCCCCGCGGACCTCTCCGTAGAGGGTCGCCCCCCAGTTCGACCAGAGATTGAAGAACGCGATCATCGGGATGAGGAGCACCGTCGAGCCGAAGGCGAGGCCCCCTAAGTTGTTCGCTCCGTCGTAGTTCCCGGCTTTCAGCGTCGACTCGTACGCGTTGGCCTTCGCCCCGTACTGGTCGGCCGCTCCCGAGTTGAATGCGCTCGTGAACGCTTCCTTCGAGTGGAAGAGCAGCAGCCCGAAGACAATGAGGAGACCGAGCACCCCTCCGTAGAAGCAGATCTTCTGCAGCTTCGCGTAGCCTCGCATGCCGAGCGAGATGAAGAACGCCGCGAGGATGGCGGTGATCACCGACGCCGTGAAGAGGCCCTTCGGCTCCCCGAAGAACGTCACCGCGGAGTCCCAGCCGACGACCGCCGCGAGAGGCTGGAAGAACTCCTTCTCCAGGATGTTCGCGTAGATGGGCACCCAGTGCCAGTTGATGAACCACCAGCCGCAGACAGCGAGGACGAATCCGAGTCCGCCTCCGATCACGCGGCTCACCCAGACGTAGTCTCCGCCCGCGCGCGGCATGACCGCAATGAGCGAGGAGTAGACGATCGTCTGGAACAGGAGGTAGGCGCCCGAGAGGATGACGGCCCAGAGGAGGCTCGCCTTCGGAATGAACGGCCCGAACGAGAAGATGTAGAGGCCGAGCGTGATCAGGTTGATCGAGAACGTCGCGTAGATGAAGGCGTCGTGGACCGACCAGCCCTTAACGAGGCCCGTCGCCTTCCGCACGAAGAGCGAACGCTCCTGGTACGGCATTTCACCCGCTGTCGTCGTCGCCATGCAGTTTCTCCTCCTATCCGCTGGTGAGCAGGAAGCGCTTGACCTTCTTCTTGCCGTCGAGATCGATCACCGCTCCGAGCAGGTCGCCTTGCTCGTAGGCGCTTCCGGGGTTGATGCAGAGAGTGCGCCCGATCCGCGCCGAGGCCTTGCATTCGTGAATGTGGCCGTGCAGCGAGAGCGTGGGCTCGAACTCTTCGATCGCCTGTCTCACGGCGGTCGAGCCGACCGGCTTCGTTGCCCGGCCGGCGTCCTTGAGCCGCATGTCCTCGGTCAGCTCGGGAGCTTCGTCGAGTCCGGAGTTGTAGGGCGGGCAGTGGAAACTGAAGATCGTCCGCTCCGGCTGTGCCGTGACCTGCTCGACGACGCGCCCGATGCGCTCGGCGAGCTGCGGCTCGTCCTCCTCGCGATACGTGTCCCATGGAGTGAGGTTCGACCATCCCGTGGAGGCCATCTGGAAGCCGTCGATGTCGACGACTCGACCCTCGGCGAGCTCGACGTGACGCGCGCCTTGGACAACGTCGTCGATGTCGAGCTGATCGTCGTTGCCCGGGCAGACGAAGCAGCGAAGGCCGGTGCCCTCGAGGCGCTCGTCCGCGAGCGCCATCCAGCGCTCGACCGTCTTCAGCATCTCGTCGTGGAAGAGCTGGTGCCAGCGCGGCTCGTCGTCCGCGAGCTCGCGGAGCTCGTCGGAGTTCGTTCTGAACGGGTAGTAGCCACGCCGAATGACGGCGTCCTCGAACGCGACGACCGCCTCCTCGCCCTCGAGCTCCTCCCGATTCTCCAGGAGCGTCGCATGCCAGCGGCCGTCCCCGTCGTGGACGATCGGAACGAGGGCCTTGCCGGTCATGTCCCCGCCCAGCACGAGCACGTCGGCGCCGTAGTGCTTGCCGCTGTTCAGGAACTTGCGCCAACAAGTCTCAGACCCGTGGATGTCGGTGGCGAAGAAAAGGCGCATCCGCTTCTCTCGGCGGCAATTGAACGACTTTTCGACCCGCTCTGCAAGCCACACTAGGCGCGCCTTGGGGCGCTGCTGGCAAGGGAGGCGCCGGCGAGGGGCGCAGGACAGTGCAACCGGCACGGACCAGCCCGCGAGGCGGGGCATCCTGCCGCCAGCGGTGTCAGGCGGTTGCGAAGCCGGGCTTCGCCCGGCGGAAGCGGCCGCCGCCCAAGCCGCGCCTAGGGGCCGCCTGCAACCTCTTCGGGAAGCTCGTACCAGCGCTTGCGATCGCCGATCTTCGCGCGAAGCCGCCAGGACCGCGGCTTTGGCTCGCGTTCGATGCGGTCGAGGAGCGCGTCGAGACGCTCGTCGAGGCGCGCGCGATCGGGAACCTCGTACGTGTCGGCGAAGGCCCGGCAAGAGAGCAGGTTCTGCGTAATGGTGCGCCACAGGCCCCAGTCGTCGGCGCAAAGCTCCGCCACTCGGCCCGCATTGAGCGTGTCGCCGTCCTCCTCCCCAACCGGATGGTCGTGCAGGAGCGCAAGGGCGTCGCGCACGTCCTTTTCGTTCAGCTCGACGACCTGGAGCTTCGTGAGCAGGAGCTCCGCAAGCGGAATCGACATCGGGTCGAGCTCGATTCGATCCCCGAGGGGAACCTTGTGGCACATGGAGAAGACCCCGACGAAGACATCGACCTGGCGTTCGTGAGGGTCGTCGAAGAACAGGAGGCGCTCGCCGCCGTGGAGTGCGTTGTAGGCGACGTGCGGAACGTACCCCTCCTGCCGCAGGAGCTCTTCAGCCCGCCGTGACCCCTTCCTCGTCGTGACGAAGTCGAGGTCCGCGTAGCCGCGACGGAAGGCGGGGGCGAGCTGGCCTGCAGCCCGGAGGCGAATCGCCACGCCTCCTAGCAAGCGCAGCGGCACGCCTTCCGCCGTCGCCTTGTCGAGGAGACGCCGCCCTTCGGCCACGACGTCGGCGTCGATCATTACGCCGTCCGTGCGAGGAGAGCCTCGCCCTGTCGGAGGTAGGCGTTCGCACCGACGGAGCGGTAAAAGGCGAGCGCTTGCTGAAGTTGCGCATCACCTTCGGCGCGACGTCCTTCGGCGATGAGCGCTTCGGCTGCCCGCAGGCGCGCGAGTGCCTCGTCTGGCAGCGAGCCGGCCCTGGCGTAAATCTCCGCCGCGGCCGAGAAATCGTCGCTCACATACGCGGTCGCGGCTTCGACCCAGGGCGTTCGTACTCGCGCCAGCGCCCCGATCGCTACCAGCTCCGGCCCTCGCCCGAGCGCGGCGAGGACAATGGCAGCGTCCGGGAAGGACTGGAGATGCGAGTGGAGGAGGGTATGCGGTTTCTCGCGCCACATGGACAGAAGCTCGTCGATCAGCGCGACCGCCTCCTCCCGCCGTCCGCACTGCTCGGACGCCCGTCCGCAAAAGGCGAGGCTGGGGTAAACGAGTTGCGGATCCCGCACGGCCCGGGCGAGCTCCAGCGCGCGTTGTGCTCGGGCGAGCGCGTCGGCCTCGCCGCGGGCCAGCGCGATCCTGGCCACCACCGTGTGCGCTTGGACGTCCATGTAATTCGGCGACCCGGCCGCTG
>Ga0307305_10000075_pt1 | contig 26495 bp, 31 predicted proteins | sample ER_DNA_186_FD_194512 | JGI IMG/M metagenome (GOLD analysis project Ga0307305, IMG submission 194512) | Bulk soil microbial communities from the East River watershed near Crested Butte, Colorado, United States - ER_DNA_186 | ecosystem: Environmental > Terrestrial > Soil > Floodplain | place... | reverse complement strand
GGCAGCTGCGGCGAAGTACCTGCCGCGGTTCGGCGGCGGTGAGGCTCGCGTCGACGGGCCGCTGAACGGCTGGGTCGTCGTCTACTCGGAGCTCGCCGACCGCGACCGGCAGGCGCGCCACCGCCTCGCCGCGGAACTCTCGAACGCGACGGCCGCGGTCGTCTGCACGCTTGCCGTCGAGGACGGCCGGGTGGTGCGCTTCGTCCTCTACGAGCGCGGCAGCGTCGTCGACGAGTACCAGTCGTTGCCGGAGTACTTCGGGCCGCTGCCGCCCGGCGATGTGATCGCGCTCTCGGCGAACCCGACCGTGGTCGCGCGGCTGACGGGCGCCGACCGGGCCAGCATTCGCGCGGTGGCCAGGACGGCGTCGTCACCCGACGAGCTCCCGCCCGCGCCCGAGCTGCTGGCGCAGATCGCCGAGGTGATGGGCCTCCAGGGCGCGGGGCGCGGGTAGCCTCTTCCCGTGCCCACGCTCTACACCGCGGACCGCTGCCCATATGCCGCGCGGGTGCGCATCGTCCTCGCCGAGAAGGGCCTCGCGTACGACGCCGTCGAGATCGACCTCGACGACCGTCCCGCCTGGCTCTACGACAAGAACCCGCTCGGCCGCGTGCCCGTCTACGAGGAGGACGAGGGCCTCGTCCTGCCGGAGTCGCTCGTGATCATGGAGTACCTGGAGGAGCGCTATCCGGAGCCGCCGCTGTGGCCGGCCGACCCGGCCGAGCGCGCCCTCGGCCGCCTCTGGCTCGAGCGGTTCGACGACCGGCTCGGCGACGCCTACTACGCCGTGCGCCGAGGCGAGTCGCAGGACGTGCTCGACGCGAAGCTCGCGGAGCTCGAGGGGACACTGGAGGCTCAGCATTACCTGTCCGGCCGCGAGTACGGGCTCGCGGATGCCGGCTACGTGCCGTGGATCCTGCGCGCGATCGACCGGTTCGGGATCGAGCTCGGTCCTGCGACGGCGGACTGGCTCGAGCGGCTCTCGGCCCGTCCCGCGATCGCCGCGGAACGCGAAGTCGTCGCCGCCCTGTGAGGACGGTGTTCCTGCACGCGTTCCCGTTCGACGAGCGGATGTGGGAGGGCTACGACGGGGTCGCGCCGCGGCTCTATGGCCTTGGCGGGGGGATCGACGCGTGGGCTCAGGCCGTCGCTGGTAACACGCTGTTACAAGGAGAGCCGCTCGCGGTGGTCGGCGCGTCGATGGGCGGGTACTGCGCCCAGCGGCTGCTCGCGCACGCGGACGTGCGGGCGCTCGTCCTGGTCGGTTCCCGCGCCGACGCCGACACGCCCGAGCGGCTGAGAGGTCGCGAGGAGACGATCGCTCTGCTCCGAGAGGAAGGGGTCGCAGCGCTGTGGGAGCGGCAGCGCCCGGCGCTCTTTCCCGAGGACGCCGACGAGGACGTCGTTGCGCGGGCGCGGGCGATGGCGCTCGAGCAAAACGCCCAGGAGCTCGCCGAGGCCGTCGCCGCGATGCGCGACCGGCCGGACTCGACCCAGCTCGTCCGCGAGACCGGCGCGAAGGTGCTCGTGGCCCGCGGCGAGCACGACCCCTTCCTGGGCGCGGAGGAAGCGGAGGCGCTCGGCGCTTCCGCGAGCAACGGCCGCTCGCATACGTTCGCGGGCTGCGGCCACCTGCCCAGCTTCGAGCGTCCTGAGGAGTTCAAGCTCGTCCTCGAGGAGTTCCTGGCCGGTGCCTGACCTCCCACCGCTTGTCGACGCCGCCTGGGTGCAAGAGCACCTCGGTGAGCCGGATCTCGTGCTCGGAGACGTGCGCGGCCCGAACGCGCACCAGCGTGGCCACCTGCCCGGGTCGATCCCGCTCGTGCTTGGCTCGCCGCCGCCGTTCGGCGACCCGGAGACGCTGCGCGAGCTCGCTGTCGAGGTGCAGCGGCGGCTGGGCCGCCACGGCGTCACCGGCGAGGAACGACTCGTCCTCTACGACCGGGGCGACTGCGTCGGCGCGGCGGCCTCGGCCCAGGCGGCGCTGCTCGCGGGCCACCGAAGCGTCTCGGTGCTGGCCGAGGGCTTCGCCGGCTGGCCGGGAGAGGTCGAGATCGGCGCGGTGGAGCTGCAGAAGACGAAGGCCGCACTCGAGCCGAGCCTCGAGGCGGTTCCGACCTGGCAGGAGCTCAGCGACCGGCTCGACGATCCCGCGCTGACGATCCTCGACGTGCGCACTCCCGAGGAGTACGCCGGCAAGTCCGGGTCCCCGTGCGACCCGCGCCAGGCGCACATCCCCGGCGCGCGGCTCCTCGAATACGAGCGCCTCTACGCCGGCCCGGGCAAGCCGCTGCCGCCCGATCAGGTGCGCGAGGTGGCGGCGCTACCCGAGGGCGCGAAGATCGTCGCCTACTGCCACTCCGGCTCGCGCTCCGCGCTGGCCGCGCTCGCCCTCCGCTCAGCTGGCTACGACGCGCGCAACTACCCCGGCTCCTGGCACGAGTGGTCGCGGCACGACGAGCTGCCGGTGGAGAAGTGAGGGGCTCCGCCGAAGCGGAGCCCCTCGGTTCCTAGCGTCGAGGCTTGACGATGATCGTGTTCGAGCTCGTCAGTGGCGCGAGCGACGTCCCGTTGCACGGGATCGGCAGGCCCGACGGCGAGGCCCCCTCGCAGTTGTCGCCGCTCGAGGGCACGAGCAGGTAGTTCTCGAAGCGCATCTGGAAGAAGTTTCGCTTCGCCTTCTTCCCCTTCGCGCGCTTGCGGCTGATCGAGTACTTGCCGCTGCTCTTGACGGCCTTCGTGGCCGCGAACCTGCCCGTCCCGAAGAGGCCGTTGGGTGTGCCGAGCGTGTAGTTCGGCGCCGGCTGGGCCTTCGTCGAGTAGTACAGGTGCAGCTTGATCCCAGCCGGGTTCAGGCCGGCGATGGTGAGCGCGCCCGTGAACGTGGACAGCGACGCCTTGCTCTTTGCCTTCTTGAAGGTCAGCCCGCTCGGCAGCCCGACGTACGTGCGCCACTCGACCGTTCCGGCGGCGTTCACCGTGGTGGTTCCCGGGACGAACGGCGTGAAGTCCGCGGCCCACTGGTACGAGCCCCGGGTCGTGGCGTTCGTGAAGAGGCCCTTGATCGAGTAGTTGGCGACGACGAGCTGCGCCTGGAAGGTGTTCGCCGGATCGACGGGGCTCTGCAGGCAGATCTGCTGAATCACGTAGGGCCCGACGACGTTCACGTAGGCCGGGATCCGGATGCTCTGGCCCTGCAGGCTCGTGTCGAGGATCCAGACGGCCTGGTTGGTCGTGTGGCCGGTGCAGACCTGCGACGAGGCCATGATCGTCGGGTCGGCCGGGTTGCCGACGACGACGTTCCCTGCCAGCGGCAGGATCGTCCCGCCGAGCGCATTCGCCTTCACGTAGGCGAGCGCCTTGCCGATGACGGTGCCCGGCGCCTGCGTCAGGGTGTTGCCGTAGCCCGACGGCGAGTAGATCGTCATCTTGGCCATCGGGTCGTTGGCCGGGTCGGATGTGATGACGAACCCTGCGGTCGTGCCGGCGCCAACCTTGTAGCTCGACTGCTGGACGGTCAGGTCAGGCGAGAACGCGGCGAATGCGGGCGCCGCGAACGCCAGGCCGAGAAGCCCGGCGACCACGACCAGCAGCAAGCGAAGTCGTTTCTTCATTGCCCCTTCTTTCGTAGGAAACCCCCTGGGAAAAACCTCTCACGGTGAGACGTCCATCGCACCTTGATAGTTAACACCGACTAGCGCGGGTTGACCAGCGGCCCGAACAAAACCCAAAGGTTCTTTCGATACCGGACCATCCGGGCCTTCGCGATCGGGAAGTAGTTCTTGGGGCTCGTTCGAACGAAGACGCCCGGCAGCAGGAACGGGTTCGAGCGCTCGTCCATGTGCGTGACGGCCCGCATGAAACTCGCGCGGGTCGGGTTGCGGCCCGCGTGGCGGAGCGCGTCGACCATCGAGTACGCGACGGTCATGCCGTACCAGTTGTAGACGTCCGAGGGCCGGCCGCCCTTGTCGTAGCGCTTGAGGATCTTCTTGTAGAGCGCCGTAGCCGGGTCGCGCTTCCAGGCGGGCGAGGTCGGGTCCTTGACGAAGGCGAAGCTGAGCGCGTTGTTCGTCTCCTTGCCCTTCGTGTTCGTGCGCGCGATGCTCATGATCGTCGGCTCGATCGAGACGGCGCTCACGAAGAAGCGCGGGTACCAGCCCAGCTTGTAGGCATCGCCGAAGGCCTGGAGGGCGTAGAGCGGGAGGGCGAAGACCATGAACGTGTCGGCCTTCGAGGCGCGCAGCCGCGCGATTTGCGAGCCGATGTCCGTGTCGGTCACTTCATAGGACTGCTTGGCGACGATCTGCGACGCGCGCTTGCCGAGGCCGCGCTGCAGGCCGTGCAGCAGGTCTTTGCCGTAGTCGCTGTTCTCGTACAGGACGGCGATCTTGGCCTTCGGCCGGTGCTGGACGACGTAGCGCCCGTAGATCGCGCCCTCGCCCTCGAAGCTCGGCAGGTAGCCCATCGTCCACGGGAACTGCTTGTAGCCGCTGCCGACCTTGGCGGCGCCTGTGCCGGCGAAGACCTCGGGCACCTTGACCGCGTTCAGGTAACCGCGGATCGCGATCGTGTGCTCCGTGCCGACGGTGTTGAAGATCGCGAAGACCTTGTCCTGCTCGACGAGCTCGCGGGTCAGCTCGAGGGTGCGCGACGGGTCGTAGCCGTCGTCGCGGTAGAGGTACTTGATCTTGCGGCCGTGGACGCCGCCGTGGGCGTTGACGTACTTGAAGTAGGCGTTTGCAGCGGGGCCGATGGCGCCAAAGGACGAGGCCTGGCCGCTGAGCGGGACGGTGCCGCCGATCAGGATCTGCGTTTTCGTGATGCCGGGGGTTCCGGCCGGCCGGCTGCCTGCGGCCGGGACCGCGAGAAGCGCGCCGAGCGCGACGAGCAGGAGCGCCTTCACCGGGAGACGGGCTTTCGCAGCACGGGGAGGGCGAGCTGCGCCGGGCCGAGCGAGACCTTCGCTCCAGCCGGCATCGTCGGGTCGAGATAGAGCAGGTTCCCTGGATCCTGGGCCAGCGAGCTCGAGGCGAGCGTCAGGGTCAGCGTCGAGCCTTTGGGGATCACGGTCGCGTCGTCGATCAGCCGGATCGTCAGCGTGTGCTTGCCGCTTACGCCGGAAGTGTTGATGCCTCCCTCGCTGACGACAATCGTCTTGCCGCGCCGCGGCTTCGCAGTGAGGACCGCGACGACGCGCGCCCAGCCGCCGGAGAGCTTCGCCTGCACGCGCACACTGGCGGAGCCGAAGACCTCGAGACGTGTCCGCAGCCGGCCCGCAGTTCGCTGGGCCTTCCCCCGCGCGCTGAACGAGTTCCGTCCGCGAAAGACGACCTTGACGTTCCTCGTCGGCGGCAGCGTCTTGAACGCGCGCGCCTTCCCTGTCCACGGGTCGGGCGAGACGTGGATCGGGTAGCGGATCGGAGGCATCGGCGCATGAAGCAGCCAATGCTCGAACCACGCCTTGCCTTCGGCCAGCACCGCGTCGATGTCGGGGCCGGGGAACGTCGAAGGCGAGTGGCCGAAGTCGCCGAGGTACAGCTTCTTCGGGCCCGCGAGTGCGCGGTAGGCCGCCTTCGCCTGGGCGAGATCGAAAACGAAGTCGCGGCGACCCTGGAAGAGGTAGACCGGTGTCGTCACGCGCGACAGCATCGAGAGGCTCGAGCGCTGGGCAGCGAACTGGCGCAGGGCGTCGAGGTTCCGGCTCCGGAGGGCGTCCTGCTCGATTGCTTGCACCGCAGGATCGAGCTTCACGCCGCTCGTGAGCGCGTAGATCGCCCCCGACTTGGTCAGGTTCTGCGGCGCGAGCGCGCTGTAGAGGTTGCTCCAAGTGTTGGCGACCTCGAGGGCCTTCCAGGGGACGCCTTCGACGAGGGAGCGCAGCAGTGCGCCGCCGCCGAGCGAGATGCCCCACCCGCCGATCGCCTGGGAGTCGACCTCGGGTCGTGCGGCGAGCCAGGCGTAGACCGCGCGCGTATCGGCAATCTCGCGCGGGCCGTCGACGGAGACGAGGCCGCCGGACTGGCCGTGTCCGCGCGCGTCGAAGCTCAGGACCGCGAAGGTGTCGGCCCAACGCTGCGCGATCAGATCGAGTTGCTGCCGGCTCGCACCGAGGCCGTGGAACAACACGATCGCGGGAAAGCCCTGCGGGGGCGGAGCACCGTTCGGTTCGTACAGCGTTGCAGCGAGGTCGACGCCGTCGTCCATGTGCAGCATCAGGTCCTGGCGCGTGAAAGCGGAGGCCCGCCCAGAGGCGACGAGCGCGATGACGCTCGCGCAGAGCACCGCGACGACCCGGCGTCCCAAGGGTTCCATCATAGAATCGCCCCGTGGATTCGCGGCCGGTCGGGGTCTTCGACTCGGGGGTGGGCGGGCTGACCGTCCTGCACGAGTGCCTCGTGACCATGCCGCACGAGGACTTCGTCTACCTCGGCGACCACGCGCGGCTGCCGTACGGGCCGCGGCCGCTGGACGAGGTGCGGCGGTTCGCGCACGAGATCGGCGTGTTCCTCGAGGCGCAGGACGTCAAGCTCGTTGTCGTGGCGTGCAACTCCGCGACCTCGGCGGCGCTGCCGCAGCTGCAGGAGGAGCTCACCGTGCCAGTCGTGGGCGTAATCACGCCTGAGGCGCACGCCGCCGTCCAGGCAACCCGCAACCGCCGGATCGGCCTCATGGCGACACAGGCGACAGTGGAAGCTGGACGATACGCAAAGCTGATCGGCGACCTCGATGCGGGCGTCGAGTTCTTCCCGGTCGCGTGCCCGCGCCTCGTGCCGCTGATCGAGAGCGACGACCCGTTCTCGGCGCAGACGACCGAGGCCGTGCGCGAGTACGCGGCGCCGCTCAAGGACGCGGGCGTCGACACGGTCATCCTCGGCTGTACGCACTACCCGCTGATCCGGCCGATCTTCCAGCGCGTCTTCGGCCGCGACGTGACGCTTGTGGTCTCGGCCGAGGAGACCGCGCGGGAGGTCGCCGAGACGCTCGCGCGCAAGGGCATCGAGCACGAGGCCGGACGCGAGGGGTCGTACCGCTTCCTCACGACCGGCGAGCCGTCGCTCTTCCGCGAGCTCGGCGAGCGTTTCCTGCAGCTGCCGCTCGGTGAGATCGAGCAGGTGGCAGTGGCAGACCTTGAGTTGGTTCCGTGAGAGCCGATCGCCGCCACGACGAGCTGCGCCCAGTCGAGATCCTCGTCGACTACCTCGAGCAGCCGATGGGCTCGGTCCTTTACTCGCAGGGGAAGACGCGCGTTCTCTGCACGGCCTCTTTGGACGAGGGCGTGCCCCGCTGGCTGCGCGACTCCGGCCGCGGCTGGCTGACCGCCGAGTATTCGATGCTCCCCGCGTCTACGGGCGAGCGGAGCCGACGCGAGGCGAGCGCGGGGAAGCAGAAGGGCCGCACGGTCGAGATCCAACGCCTGATCGGCCGCGCCCTGCGCGCCGTGGCCGACATGGAGGCGCTCGGCGAACGGACGCTCTGGCTCGACTGCGACGTCCTCCAGGCCGACGGCGGCACGCGCTGCGCCTCGATCTGCGGCGCGTACGTCGCGGCCGCTCGGGCCCTCGACAAGGCCGGCCTCGGACGCGTTCTGACCGACTCGGTCGCAGCCGTCTCGCTCGGGATCGTCGGCGGCGAGAAACTGCTCGACCTCGACTACGAGGAGGACTCGAGCGCCGAGGTCGACCTGAACGTCGTCATGACCGGTGCGGGGCGGCTCGTCGAGGTGCAGGCGACGGCGGAGCGCGCGGCGTTCGGCCGTGACGAGCTCGACGAGCTGCTCGACCTCGGCGCGGCCGGGATCGAGCAGATCGGCGAGGCCCAGGAGCATGCTCTCGATGCTGCTCGCGGCTAGCGTCCCGTCGCTCTCATGGGAGGAGGCGCTCCTGCGGCTGGCGCTGGCCGCTGCGCTCGGCGGCGCCGTCGGGCTCGAGCGCGAGTTCAGGGAGCGGGAGGCCGGCTTCCGGACGCACATGCTCGTCTCGGTCGGCTCGGCGCTGTTCACGATCGCCTCCGCGTACGGGTTCCGCGACTTCCTCACGCACGGCGGCAGTCTCGTGCGGACCGACCCGACCCGGATCGCGGCCCAGATCGTGACGGGGATCGGCTTCCTCGGCGCGGGCGCGATCATCCGCCAGGGGTTCTCGGTCCGCGGGCTGACGACTGCGGCGACGCTGTGGGTCGTGGCCGCGATCGGACTGACCGCGGGCGCCGGCTACTACTCGGCGGCGGCGATCACGACGCTGCTCGTGCTCGTCTCGCTGTGGCCACTGCGGATCCTCGCCCATCGCACGATCGTCCGTTTCCGGCCCGAGACGGACCGGCTGCTCGCGCAGCTCCCCGCCGGCGAAAGCCCCGCTTCACTGATTGCCGCGCTCGAGGAGCAGGGTGCGCAGCTGCGCACGCTGGAGATCGGCCACGAGGCCGACCGGCGGACGGTGCTCCTCGACGTGACGCTGCCGCCGCGCTCCGACGCGCCGTCGATCGTGGCGAAGCTCTCCGAGCTCGAGAACATCCTGGAGATCCGCTGGGCCGACTGAACGTCCGCCTGGCCTCGCAAAACCGGAACAAGCTGCGCGAGCTCTCGGCGCTGCTGCCCGACTGGGAGCTGGAGCCGCTCGATGCCGACTATCCGCCCGAGACCGGCGAGACGTACTACGAGAACGCGCGCGCGAAAGCACTCTTCGGGGCGGACGGCTCCTGGGTGCTGGGAGAGGACTCGGGGCTCGAGGTCGAGGCGCTCGGCGGCCGGCCGGGCATCCGCTCCGCCCGTTACGGCGCCGAAGGGACGGAGGCGAACGAGCGGCTGCTCGGGGAACTACGAGGCGTCGACGATCGCGAGGCTCGTTACGTCTGCGAGCTCGTCCTGATCGGCCCGGACGGGCGAGAGCTGCGCGGAACCGGGACTCTCGAAGGCCGAATTGCTGAGGAGCCGGCCGGAGAGGAGGGTTTCGGCTACGACCCGATCTTCATTCCGGAGGGCGAGGATCACACCGTCGCGGAGCTCGGCAACGACTGGAAGCTGGGCAACTCGCACCGAGCCCGCGCCGCCCGGGCCTTGTCAGGCCAGACCGGCAGCCTCCTCCTCCGGGACTGAGGGCCGCCGGCGGTCCGTGAGCCACCAGTTGACCTCCGCGCCGAAGACGATCACGTTCGCCATCACGTAGAGCCAGACGAGCAAGAGCGCCGGCCCGCCGAACGCCTTCAGCGCGACCACGTTGCCCGAAAAGCGCACGTACAGCGGCAGCACCTGGAAGCTCGCCTCGAGGACGACCGCCGCGAAGACCGCTCCGGGAAGAACATCCGTGAACGTGTGCTCGACGTTCGTGAGCAGGTAGTAGACGGAGACCAGGAACAGGAACACGCCGAGCAGGGAGACGGTGACCGAGAGCCCGTACGCGACGTACGAGTTCTCGGCGATCCCGCCTCCGTAGCGCGTCAGCAGGTCGAAGCCGAACGAGCCGATCAGTAGGCCGACGAAGAGCGTCACGAGCGAGAGCAGCATCAGCCCGACCGCGAGCAGCTTCCCGCGCAGGAACGAGCGATTCGGCTTGCCGTAGACGATGTTGAAGGCCGACTCGAGGACGCTGAAGAGCGACAGCGACGTCCAGAGCAGGGCGGCGCCGCCGAGGATCCCGAGCGCCGTTGCGTGCTTCTGGATCTCGCGGACCGTGTGGACGATGCTCGCGACCGAGCTGCCCGGGAAGGCGCGCTTGAGCTCGGTGACGAGGTAGCTCGACTCGTCCGGCCGGCCCGCAAGCCCTAGCAGAGACACGGTCAGGAACAACAGCGGCACGAAGGAGAGCAGCGCGAAATAGGCGGTCATCGCCGCGAGGTGCGGCCCACGGTCGCGGAAGAACTTCCCGAGCGGCTCGGGCAGGGCCGGCATGGATCGGAGTATGGGCGGCTCGCGTTCCTGGGGCGGTGGTGACGGTGCGGTGCCGGAGGGGACAGTGCTGCGACGCACGGCCCTGGAGAGCACCGTGCCGGCACCGCCGCCAGCCGCTGGCGGGGCCGGGCTCCGCCCGGCCAGAGCCGGCGGCGGCCAGGGGCGCGAGGTGGTAGCGTCGGACTCGTGGCGACTGCCCAAGCTCTCGCGGACCTGACCGAGATCTCGACGCAGGTCGAGGCGGCCGTCGTCTTCGACCGCGAGGGGACTGTCCTCGGCTCGACCGTCGACGACGAGCGCGCCGGACGGCTCGCCGAGACCGCGCTCGAGCTCGTCCGTGCCGCCGAGGAGGCTCGCCCGGACGCGACGCAGGACTTAGTTCAGCTCGACGTCATGCTCCCGGACGGAAGCGTCTTCGTCGCGGCCGACGGCGACCGGCTGATCGCCGCGACGACAAAGGCTGAGCCCACGGTGGGTCTCGTCTTCTACGACCTCAAGAGCTGCCTGCGCGGCCTCGCCGAGGAGCCCGCGGCGAAGCCCAAGCCGCGCCGCCGGACGACGAGCAAGAAGGACGATGAAGGGACGTAGCCTCCTGACGGGCTTCCTGCTGGCGGTCGGCTCTGCCGTAGCTGCGATCGTCTTCCGCCGCCGTGGCGCGCGCCGCCGCGAGCGGGCTGAGATCTACCTGGCGGACGGCTCGCTGATCTCGCTGTCCGACGGCCGGCCGGGCGCCGACCGCCTGCTCGGCCTCGCGCGTGAGCTCCTGGCCACCGCCCGCACGTAGTGGAACGCGAGGACCTCGCGCGGGCGCTGCGCGAGCACGCGTACCTCGAAGGCGACTTCGTCCTCCGCTCCGGACGGCGCTCGAAGTACTACCTCGACAAGTACCTCTTCGAGACGCGGCCGGAGGTGCTCGGCCCGCTCGGAGAGGCGATCGCCGAGGCGGCGCGTGAGGCCGAGCCCGGAGCGGTGCGCCTCGCCGGGCCCGAGCTTGGAGCGGTCGCGCTGGCGGCCTCTGCGTCGCTCGCGTCGGGCCTGCCGTTCCTGATCGTCCGCAAGGAAGCGAAGGACTACGGGACGGCCAGGCGGCTCGAGGGCGCCTTCGAGGAGGGCGAGCTGGTGTGTCTCGTCGAGGACGTGGTCACCTCCGGCGGTGCTGCCGTGCAGTCCGCAGAGGCGCTGCGCGAAGCCGGCCTGGAAGTGCGGAATGCGGTCTGCGTGGTCGACCGAGAGGAGGGAGGAGTGGAGGCTCTCGCCCGCGAAGGTGTCCGTTTGCGGGCACTTTTCAGGGTGTCAGAGCTCGCAGAAGCCCCAAAAAGTGCCGCAAAACCGCATGGTTGAGCCGAAAGAGCACACCTGTTAGGGTCTGCCGCTGGCGGAACTCACAACCGGGAGGAGTGGATCGAACGTGACGAAACAAGAATTTGTGGATCAGGTTGCGTCGAAGACGAACATGTCGAGGCGCGAGGCAGCTGACGCGGTCGATGCGGTCCTCGACTCGATCACGGACACCCTGAAGGGCGGCGGTGAGATCAACTTCACCGGCTTCGGGAAGTTCTCGACGCAGTTCCGGAAGGAGCGCCAGGGGGTCAATCCTCGGAACCCGACCGAGAAGGTGACGATTCCCGCTGCGACCGTGCCGAAGTTCTCCGCAGGCAGCTCGCTGAAGCAGGCCGTCAAGAGCGGCGGCGGCGGAGGCGGCGGCTTCTAGGCTGCGGGGGTTGCACCGAGCTTTTAGAGGGCCGCAACCGCGGCCCTCTCTATTCTCTGAGATGTGAGCGCCGAACCAGTCGTTGTGACGACCCTGTTCGGCGACCGGCTTGCCGAGGCGGTCGAGCGCAAGCGCTCGCAGCTCCTGGTCGGGCTCGATCCGCGCCCCGACCTGCTGCCGGTCGAGCTCGTCGGCGACGTCCACTACGACCGGGCCGCCGCGGCCGACGGGTGCGCGCGCTTCTGCTGCGGGATCGTCGACGCCGTCGCGCCGTACGTCGTCGGCGTGAAACCGCAGCTCGCGTTCTTCGAGGCGCTGGGGTCGGACGGCATCCGCGCCTTCGAGGAGGCGTGCGCGTATGCGCGCGACGCCGGCCTGATCGTGCTCGCGGATGCCAAGCGCGGCGATATCGGCTCGACGTCACGGGCCTACGCTGCGGCGTACCTCGAGCCGCGCGGAGAAGCCCCGCCGGTCGCCGATGCGATGACGGTCAACCTCTACCTCGGCCGTGACTCGCTCGATCCGTACCTCGCCGCCTGCCGCCGCCACGGGGGTGGGCTGTTCTGCGTGCTCAACACTTCGAACGAGGGCGGTGCGGACGTTCAGGGCCTCGCGCTCTCGGATGGGCGCCCGCTATGGCATCACCTGGCGCGCATGATCCACGAGCTCGGAACCGAGCTCGCCGGCGACCGTGGCCTCTCCAGCGTGGGGGCGGTCGTCGGAGCCACCCACCCGCGCGCGGTGGGGGAGGCGAGGCGCCTGATGCCGCAGGCGGTCATGCTCCTCCCCGGGGTGGGAGCGCAGGGCGGCTCTCCGGCGGACCTCGCCCGCGCCTTCACGAGCGGCCCTGCGAGTGCGCTGGTCAGCGCCTCCCGCAGTGTCCTCTACGCGTTTCGCTCGACCGGCGAGGACTGGCGCACGGCCGCCGCCCTCGAGGCCGCCCGCCTCCAGCGCGAGGTCTGGGCCGTCGCCGGCTGGTAGAGCATGAGCCAGCGCGGGTGGCGCGCGGAGGTCAAGCGGTACGCCGCGCCTGTCGCATTCCTCGCGGCGGTGACGATCGCCGTCCTGCTCGTCCGCTCCGGGCTGCAGACGGACTCCTCGCCCGGCCCGACGACCGTCGTCGCCACGACGACCGCCACTACGACCGTTACGAAACCGAAGCGGCCCAAGTACTACCGGCTCCGAGCAGGCGAGACGCTCAGCGACGTCGCGCTCCGCTTCAACACCACCGTCGATGACCTGCTCGCGCTGAATCCGAAGATCAAGCCGACCCAGCTCACGGTCGGCCAGCGGATCCGCGTTCAATAGACTCAGCCGCCCGTGAAGGGTCGGCTTCTTGTCGTCGCCGCGGCTCTCGTCCTCGTCGCACCCGTCCTTGCTGCACCGCCAAGCGTGAACGGGCGCGCGTGGCTGGTCGAGAACGGGGCGACCGGCGAGGTCCTGCTCGCGCACGACGCGAATCAGCGCGTTCCGATCGCGAGCATCACGAAGTTGATGACCGTCCTCCTGACGCTCGAGCACGCGCGGTTGAACGACGTCGTGACCGTCTCTGCCGAGGCCGCGTCGGTCGGCGAGTCGTCCGCGAACCTTCGCGCAGGAGAGCGGCTCACGGTGCGCGAGCTCTTGGAGGCGGCCCTGATCCAGAGCGCGAACGACGCGGCCGATGCGCTCGCCGACTACGTCGGCCACGGAAGCGAGACTCGTTTCGTCGCGATGATGAACGCGCGGGCACGCCAACTCGGCCTGCGCGACACGCACTACGTGCGCCCTGACGGGCTCGACGCGCCGGGCCATTTCTCGAGCGCGCACGACGTCACGCTGCTCGCGCGCGTGCTCATGCACCGGCCGATCGTGCGGCAGATCGTCCGGCGGAGGAGCGCGGTGATCGCGAGCGGGACGCTCCACACCTGGAACGACCTGCTCTACAGCTATCCGGGGATCTACGGGGTCAAGACCGGGCACACGTCTGAGGCCGGCTGGTCGGAGGTCTCGGCCGCGCGGCGCGGGGGCGTCTCGATCTACGCGACGCTGATCGGCAGCCCCGACCGTGGGACGCGGAACGCGGATCTGACCCGGTTGCTCGACTGGGGCTTCTCCCGGTACGTGCGCTCGCAGCCGGTGGTCAAGGCCCGCGCGTATGCCGAGGCGAAGCTGGCCTACGGGCGACATGCGCTGGAGCTCGTCGCTGCAGGGTCGCTGGCGGCGCCGCTCCGGGCCGGAGTCCCCGTCGTCCGCAAGATCGTCTTCCCTGACGTGGTCTCGCTGCCCGTGTCCGGGGGACAGTCCCTCGGCCAGGTCCGGATCTACCAGCGCGGCCGGCTCGTCGGCGCGGTGCCGCTCATCGCGTCGCGCTCCGTGAAGCGCCCCGGAATGGCCGGCCGCGTGGGTTGGTACACGAGGCGTACGCTGAGTCACATGGCAGGTTGGTTCTCGTGATCGTCACCGTGACGCTGAACGCGGCGGTCGACCGGACGCTCACCGTCCCGAACTTCCAGCGCGGCCAGCGCCACCGCGCGAGCGAGGGCCTCACTCTCGCGGGCGGCAAGGGGATCAACATCGCCCGCGCGCTGAAGCGCCTCGGCGTTCCGGTGATCGCGACCGGGCTTGCCGGCGGCGGCACGGGGATGCGGATTGTCGAGGAGCTGACCGGCGAGGCGATCCTGAACGACTTCGTCCGGATCGAGGACGACTCGCGCACGTCGACGGCGATCGTCGATCCGACCGGCGGCAGCTACACCGAGGTCAACGAGTGGGGCCCGCACGTGGGGCGCGAGGAGCTCGAGATCCTGCTCGAGAAGCTCGCCTACCTCTCCCGCGCGGGCGACCACGTGATCTTCGCCGGCTCGCTCCCGCGCGGCGTCGACCCGAGCTTCTACGGCGAGGCGATCCGCGACCTGAACCGCCGCGGCATCCTCACCGTCCTCGACTCCGAGGGCGAGGCGCTGCGGCTCGGCGCGCAGGCAGAGCCGTTCCTGGTCTCGCCGAACGAGCGCGAGGCCGAGGGGCTCGTCGGGCAGGAGTTCCACGACGACGACGACTTCCTGGCCGGCCTGGACGCGATCGCCGAGCTCGGCGCGCGCAACGTCCTGATCACGCGCGAGTCCGGGTGTTGGGCGCTGCTCCGCTCGGATCGCACGGTCCACCGGTACCGCGCGCTGGCTCCGCGGATCGACCCCGTCTCCGCGGTCGGCTCCGGAGACGTGCTGCTCGCCGGGTTCGTCGCAGCTCGCGTCGAGGACCGCACCGACGAGGAAGCGTTGAGGGCGGCCGTCGCCGCGGGCGCTGCCTCGACGCTGGAGCTCGGCGCGGGGCGGTTGGAGCCACGCGAGGCGGGCCGTCTCGTGGCGGGGGTTCAGGTCGCGGAACTGGAGCCGGTGAGTGACTAGGGGCCGTCAGGGGCCAGTGCTACGATCGCGAGTCCCTTGGAAGTAGAGATCGGCCGCGGCAAGAAGGCCCGTCAGGCATACGGGTTCGACGACATTGCCATCGTGCCGTCGCGGCGGACGCGCGATCCTCAGGACGTCGACATCGGCTGGAAGCTCGGGCCGCACCTCCTCGAGCTGCCGCTCCTGGCCTCCGCGATGGACGGCGTCGTCTCGCCGAAGGTCGCGATCGAGCTCGGGCAGCTCGGCGGGCTCGGCGTCCTCAACCTCGAAGGGATCTTCACGCGCTACGAGAGCGCCGACCGCGAGCTCGAGAAGATCGCAAAGCTGCCGAAGGAGCGCGCGACCTCGGGCCTGCAGAAGATCTACGAGAAGCCCGTCGACTCGAAGCTGATCGCGAAGCGGATCAGGGAGATCAAGGACGCTGGAGTGCTCGCCGCCGGGTCGCTGACGCCGCAGAAGGTGCGCGACTACTACGAGACCGCGCTCGAGGCCGGCCTCGACATCCTGGTCATTCAGGGCACCGTCGTCTCGGCCGAGCACGTCTCGTCGAACGGCAAGGCGCTCAACCTGAAGGAGTTCATCGCGTCGCTGCCGATCCCGACCATCGTCGGCGGCTGCGCCTCGTACCAGACGGCGCTCCACCTGATGCGAACCGGGGCCGAGGGCGTGCTCGTCGGCGTCGGGCCCGGGCAGGCTTGTACCACGCGCGGCGTGCTGGGCGTCGGGGTGCCGCAGGCGACGGCGATCGCCGATGCCACGGCCGCTCGCGTGCAGCATCTGCTCGAGACTGGCAAGTACGTGAACGTGATCGCCGACGGCGGCATGCGCACCGGCGGTGACATCTCGAAAGCGATCGCCTGCGGCGCCGACGCGGTGATGATCGGCTCGCCGTTGGCTCGCGCCAAGGAGGCGCCGGGCCGCGGCTTCCACTGGGGCATGGCGACGTTCCATCCGACGCTGCCGCGGGGCGCGCGGGTTGCGGTCGAGCAGAACGCGACGCTCGAGGAGATCGTGATCGGCCCTGCGCGCGAGAACGACGGCACCCTGAACCTGATGGGCGCGCTCAGGACCTCGATGGCAACCTGCGGCTACGAGTCGGTCCACGACTTCCAGAAGGCGGAAGTCATGCTTGCGCCGGCGATCAAGACCGAGGGCAAGTCGCTGCAGCAGGCTCAACGCATAGGAATGGGCTAGTTGGGTGAAGTAGTTCCTCTTCCGGTCGCCGACGCGGGACCGGAGGAGCGGCCGGTTCTCGTTCTCGACCTCGGAGGGCAGTACGCGCAGCTGATCGCGCGCCGTGTGCGGGAGGCGCGCGTCTACTCGGAGCTCGTGCCGCACTCGATCTCGGCCGCCGAGGCGCAGGCGCGGAACCCGCGGGCTCTGGTGCTCTCCGGTGGCCCGGCGTCGGTCTACGCGGACGGCGCGCCGCGGGTCGATCCGGAGCTGTTTTCCCTCGGCATCCCGTCGTTGGGCATCTGCTACGGGATGCAGCTCATGGCGCAGGAGCTCGGCGGCCGGGTCGAGCGGACCGGCGTCTCGGAGTTCGGGAAAACCGAGGTCAGGGCCGAGGGCGACAGCGAGCTCCTGGCGGGCCTGCCAGAGGAGCAAACCGGCTGGATGAGCCACCGCGACTCCGTCACTGCTCCGCCGGAGGGCGCGCGCGTGACGGCGGGCTCGCCGGCCGCGCCGATCGCCGCCTTCGAGGACGCGGAGCGCGGCGTCTACGGCGTCCAGTTCCACCCCGAGGTCGTGCACACCCCGCACGGGCAGGAGCTCCTGAAGAACTTCCTCTACGGCGTGGCCGGTGCACCGCCCACCTGGACGGCCGCGGCCGTGATCGAGGAGCAGGTCGAGCGCATCCGCGCGCAGGTCGGCTCACAGCGCGTGCTCTGCGCGCTGTCGGGCGGCGTCGACTCGGCGGTCGCAGCGCTGCTCGTCCACAAGGCGGTCGGCGACCAGCTGGTCTGCGTCTTCGTCGACCACGGCTTCCTGCGCAAGGACGAGGCGGCCCAGGTCGTCGAGACCTTCGAGGGCCACTTCCACGTACCGCTGGTCCACGTCGACGCGCAGACTCGGTTTCTGGCGCGGCTAGACGGCGTTTCCGATCCGGAGGAGAAGCGCAAGGCGGTCGGCGAGGAGTTCATCCGCGTCTTCGAGGAAGAGTCAACGCGGCTCGGGAAGATCCGGTACCTCGTCCAGGGAACGCTGTACTCGGACGTGATCGAGTCGGGCGGCGACGCGGCGGTCGCGGCGACGATCAAGTCGCATCACAACGTTGGCGGGCTGCCGGAGGAGATGGAGATGGAGCTCGTCGAGCCGCTGCGGCTGCTGTTCAAGGACGAGGTGCGCCGCGTCGGCGAGGAGCTGGGGCTGCCGGAGCGGATGGTCTGGCGCCAGCCGTTCCCCGGCCCGGGGCTCGCGATCCGGATCATCGGCGAGGTGACGCGCGAGCGGCTCGAGATCCTCCGCGAGGCCGACTCGATCCTCCAGGAGGAGATCCGGCGTGCCGGCCTCTACCGCGAGCTGTGGCAGTCGTTCGCCGTGCTGCCCGCGATCCGCTCGGTCGGCGTGCAGGGCGACGAGCGGACGTACGGCTACCCGGTCGTCGTGCGCGCGGTCACCAGCGATGACGCGATGACCGCCGACTGGGCGCGCTTGCCCTACGACCTGCTGGAAACGATCTCGTCGAGGATCGTCAACGAGGTTCCGGCGGTCAACCGCGTCGTGCTCGACATCACGTCGAAGCCGCCGTCGACGATCGAGTGGGAATAGCGGGCTCGTAGCGCTTACGCACCTCGTCCACAAACGAGGCCAGGCGCTCCGCGAACTCCGCGTCCGCGATCTCGAGCACGTTCTCGGCGTTCTTTTCGCCGGAGTGCGAGAGGTTGAACGAGCCGACGAACGCCGTGTCGTCCGCGACGACCACCTTCGCGTGCATGAAGTCGTGCAGGCTCCCGGGCGCCCAGGGCGTCGAGTTCTTGCCGGAGAACGAGCCGCTGAGAACCTGCTGCAGCAGCGGGATCTTCCAGGTCACATTGCCGTTGGCGCCCCACTGGCGGAGGACCTCGTCCACCTGTGTCCGGTCGACGCAGCCGGCGATGTCGGCCTTGCCGTCCGCGATCGCCTGCGCCAGCGTCGCCAGCACCGGCGCCGAGGTAATCACCGGCGAGCAGATCCGCACTTTTTGCGCATGCCCGATCTTCTTCGCGATCCGGTGCGTGAGCGCGTCGGCGAAGCCCGGTGTGAACCACGGGCGAACCTGGACGCCGTCCACCTCCACCGGCCGCGGCTCCGCGAAGCCGCTCCGCTCGACATCGCCGTCCTTCCAGAGCTCCTCGAAGTCGATCGAGAAGGCGCGCGCCAGCTCCTCCGAGTCCACGGTCACGACCACGTTCTCCTGCCGCGACCACGAGTCGTCCGTCCAGTTCATCGAGCCCGTCCAGACCGACGCGCCGTCGCGCACGACGAACTTGTGGTGCATCAGGTCGGGCACGCCGGCGATCGCGCGCTCGGGCACGCCCAGCGAGTGGATGAGCTCGACGTCCGGCTCGGGCGGCGGCGGGACCGGGATCGGGCTCGGGTGGTCGACGTTGTAGAGGATCCGGACGGCCACGCCTCGCGCAGCCGCCTCTCGCAGGGCGCCGCCCACGACCTCGCGTGTCTCCGGCCCGAGGTTGAAGTCGTACTGCGCCAGGTCGAGCGACCGCTGCGCCGCGCCGATGAACTCCGCGACCACGCGCGCGATCTCCAGCGGCTGCTGGCCGCCGTCCGTCAGAGTTCGTATCTCGATGGAAGAGCTCATCGCTCGGCTCGCTGATACCACGATCGGCGACACATTCAACTTCTATCGCGACGGCTCGGGCGCCGAGAACCGCCGCCGGCGCCTCGCTGCATACCTCGATTCGCGCGAGGACGCGCCGCTGCTCCTGGTCGGCGAGGCGGCCGGCTACCGCGGCGCGCGCGTCTCCGGGATCCCGTTCACCTCCGAGCGCCAGTTGACCGGCGAGGGCCCGGCCGAGGCGTCCGCGACGATCGTCCATCGCGTCCTCGCCGAGCTCGGGCTCGAGGAGCGTGTCTTGCTCTGGAACGTCGTCCCCACGCATCCGGGCACGGCGACGTCCAACCGGCGGCCGAGAGCGGCCGAAATCGCAGCCGGCCTTCCGTTCGCGCGCGAGCTCGCGCGCGGAAGACGCGTGATCGCGGCCGGGCGTCTGGCGCAGTCCGTCCTCGATGCGCCGTACGTGCGCCACCCGAGCCACGGCGGGGCCGCAGAATTCCGGGCCGGACTGCTACGATTCCGCTCCGGCGAACGGCGAGTTCGCCGCTTTTTATGAAGACGTGGAACGCAAAACCTGGCGAGGTCGAGCGCCGCTGGTACGTGGTGGACGCCGAGGGCAAGACCCTCGGCCGTCTGGCGACCCAGATCGCCGACACGCTGCGCGGCAAGGGCAAGCCCGAGTACACGCCGCACGTCGACACGGGTGACTTCGTCGTGGTCGTGAACGCAGAGAAGATCGCGGTCACCGGCAAGAAGCTCGACGACAAGATGTACCACCGCCATTCGGGCTATCCGGGAGGCCTGCGGAGCCGGCCGCTCCGCGCCGAGCTCGAGCGCCGGCCGACCGAGGTGCTGCGCAAGGCCGTCAAGGGGATGCTGCCCCGGAACCGCCTCTCGCGCGCCCAGATCAAGAAATTGAAGATCTACGCCGGCCCCGCGCACCCGCACGAGGCGCAGGCACCGAAGGAGCTGGAGCTGAAGACATGAGCCAGATCGCGCAATATCGCGGCACGGGCAAGCGCAAGACGTCGGTGGCGCGCGTCATCCTCCGGCCCGGCGACGGCACGACCTGGTTCAACGGGCGCACGATCGAGGACTACTTCCCGCGTGCCGTCCACCGTGAGCTCGCGCTGGCCCCGCTCAAGGTCTCCGGGGTCGAGGGCACGTTCAACGTGCGCGTCCGCGTGCACGGCGGCGGGCCGAGCGGCCAGGCGGGCGCCGTCCGCCACGGGATCGCCCGCGCCCTCGTCGAGGCCGATCCGGAGCTGCGCGTGCCACTGAAGCGCGCGGGCTTCCTGACGCGCGACGCGCGAATCGTCGAGCGCAAGAAGGCCGGCCTCCACAAGGCGCGCAAGGCGCCGCAGTTCTCGAAGCGCTAAGGCGCTCGCTTGCGACGCCGACCAGAAACGGGCGTACCGGCTTTGCCGGTGCGCCCGAATTAATCCGTTTGCGGCGCTACTTCGGGACCGATGGGGTCCGCGGCGTCGTGGGTGAGGACCTTACTCCGGAGCTCGTCGAGCGGCTCGGTCGCGCGGCGACGCTCTGGTCGCAGGGCGGCCGCGTCTTCGTCGGGCGGGACACGCGCGGCTCGGGCCCGAAGCTGGAGGAGGCTTTCGCGCGCGGCATCGTCGCGGCGGGCGGGAACGCGGTGCTGGCGGGCGTGCTGCCGACGCCGGCGGTCGCGCTGCTCGCGCTCGACCTCGGCGCCGTCATCTCCGCGTCGCACAACCCACCCGAGTACAACGGGGTCAAGTTCTTCGACCGCGAGGGCCGCAAGCTGACGGACGAGGCGGAGGAGGAGATCGAGGCACTGCTCGACGCGCCCTTCGAGGGCGACCCGGGGACGACCGACCACGTCGGCGTCGCCACGGACAGCTACCTCGAGCACATCGTCGAGCGGTTCGGCTCCGACCTGAGTGGCCTGAAGGTCGTCGTCGACTGCGCGAACGGCGCCTACACGGGGATCGCCCCGAAGGCCTTCGAGCAGCTGGGCGCCGAGGTCACCGCGATCGGCTCCGACCCGGACGGCGAGAACATCAACGTCGGCTACGGAGCCACGGATCTCTCGGCCTTGCAACAAGTTGTTACAAGGACGAGTGCCGACCTCGGTATCGCGTTCGACGGGGACGGTGACCGCATGCTCGCGGTCGACGCGCAGGGCGAGATCGTCGACGGAGACCAGATCCTCGCGATCCTGATGCTCCACCTCGAGGTCGAGCTCGTGGCGGTCACGGTGATGACGAACCTCGGCCTGCACCGGCTCGCGGCGGAGCACGGCGTTCGGGTCGTCACCACGGACGTCGGCGACCGCTACGTGCTCGAGGCGCTCTACCGGGAGGGCGGCCTGCTGGGCGGCGAGCAGTCGGGCCACGTCATCTACCTGCGCGACCACGTGACCGGGGACGGCCTCGCCGCGGGCCTCCTGCTCTGCGGGGCGCTCGAGGGCAGGACGCTCCAGGAGGCGGCGGCGCAGATGCAACGTTTTCCACAGGCCAAGGCCAATGTGCGCGTCACCAAGCGCGAGATCCCCGAGAGCGTCCGGCAGGAGGTCGATCGGCTCAATGCCGAGCTCAATGGTCACGGCCGAGTCCTGGTGCGGCCTTCGGGAACCGAGCCTGTGGTACGGATCCTGGCCGAAGCGGAAAATCCAGAGGAAAGCGAAGCTGCCTGTGGTACGATCCTCGCTCTCGTGACACGAGAGCTCGGCTGACCCGGCCCAACGGCGGGACGGGGGAGCAGCCGGGCCTTTCGCGTTCTTAAGGGGGTTTCGCGGTGTGCGGAATCATCGGCTACGTCGGGCGCAGGCCCTGTAAGGACCTTCTCCTCCAGGGCCTCGAGCGGCTGGAGTACCGCGGCTACGACTCGGCCGGCATCGCCCTTCGCGAGAACGGCGGGATCGACTATGTGCGGGCCGTCGGGAACCTCCAGGTGCTGAAGAAGGAGGCCGGCTCGAACGGCTCACTCGCGTCCACGGGCCTCGGTCACACGCGCTGGGCGACTCACGGCGCCGTCACGGAGCAGAACGCGCACCCGCTGACCGGCTGCGACGAGTCGCAGCTCGCGATCGTGCTGAACGGGATCGTGGAGAACTACCGCGAGCTGAAGGCGACGCTCGAGGGCGACGGCCATACCTTCCGGACCCAGACCGACGCGGAGGTCGTCGTCCACCTGATCGAGAGCCAGTACGACGGCGACCTGCTCGAGGCCACGCGCGCCGCCTACCGGCGGCTCGAGGGCCACTTCGCGTTCGTCGTCATCCACCAGGAGCACCCCGAGGAGCTCGTCGGCGCGCGGCTGCAGTGCCCGCTGCTCGTCGGCGTGGGCGACGGCGAGATGTTCCTTGCCTCGATGGCCGCCGCGTTCATCGGCGAGACCCGCTCGATCCAGCTGATCGAGGACGGCGAGATCGTCTCGATCACCCCGGACGGATCGCGCTTCGTCTCCGCCGAGAACGGCGAGCTCGAGCGCGAGGTCGTCGAGGTCGACTGGGACATGGAGGCTGCAGAGAAGAGCGGCTACGAGACCTTCATGCTCAAGGAGATCTACGAGCAGCCAGAGGCCGTCGGCGAGACGCTCGGCGACCGGATCCGGCACGGCGAGCTCGTACTCGAGAGCCTCGGCATGACCGAGGAGCAGCTCCGCAACCTGCGCCGCATCGTGATCGTCGCCGCCGGCACTTCGTACCACGCGGGCGTCGTCGGGCGCTACATGATCGAGGAATGGGCCCGCCTCCCGGTCGAGCCCGACATCGCGAGCGAGTGGATCTACCGCAATCCCGTGCTCTCGAAGGACACGCTCGTGATCGGGATCTCGCAATCCGGCGAGTCGCGGGACACCGTGAACGCGATCAAGCTCGCGCGCGACCTCGGTGCGCGGACGCTCGCAATGACGAACCTGATGGGCTCGCAGATCACCCGCGAGGCCGCGTCGGTGCTCTACACGCGCTGCGGGCTGGAGATCGGCGTCGCCGCCTCGAAGACGTTCACCGCGCAGGTGGCGCTGCTTGCGCTGATCGGCCTGAAGCTCGCGCAGGTGCGCAAGACGCTGCCGCCCGAAGAGGTGGAGTTCATCGTCGACCAGCTCTACGAGCTCCCGGCAAAGATCGCGCACTTCCTCGACGGCGACCACCCGGTCGAGGAGATCGCTCAGCGCTTCTACGACAAGCCGTTCTTCCTCTACCTCGGCCGGCACATCGGCCTGCCCGTCGCGCTCGAGGGTGCGCTCAAGCTGAAGGAGATCTCGTACATCCCGACGGACGCCTACTCCGCCGGCGAGATGAAGCACGGGCCGATCGCGCTCCTCGAAGAGGGCACCCCGGTCGTCTGCGTCGCCACCGACCAGAACGTGATCTACGACAAGGTCGTCTCCAACATCCAGGAGACGCGGGCCCGCGGCGCGCACGTGATCGCGATTGCGACCGACGGCAACGAGGACATCCAGCACCACGCGGACGACGTGATCTACGTGCCGAAGACGCCCGCCTTCCTGCAGGCGGTGCTCGCGGTCGTGCCGCTGCAGCTGCTGGCCTACCGGATCGCGCGGCTGCGAGGCCTCAATGTCGACCAGCCGCGCAACCTGGCGAAGACGGTCACGGTCGAGTAGCGCGCTCGCGCTGCTGGGTCTAGTACTGCTCGGTTCGGGCGGGGCAAAGGCCGGCGCGGATCGCCGGGTCTTACTTACATTCGAGCGCACCAAGGGCTACGACACCTCCGTCTGGATTGCCGCCGCCGACGGCTCCGACGCGAGGAGGTTGGTGCGCAACGCGTTCAATCCTCTGCTCTCGCCCGACGGACGGCGGTTGGCGTATTTCGTGCCGCGCCGGCCGAACGCGCTGCCGATCCTTTGGGTCACGTCGTTCGCGGGCCGGCGCGCGATGCGGATCGGCGCGGCCGAAGGCGTTTCCTGGGCGCCGAAGGGCCACCGTCTGGTCTTCTCACGCCGGAAGCTGATCGCGTTCATGGACCGGCTTCGCGCCGGACGGCCACTCGGTCGTCTATGCGAGAAGCAACGGGAGCTCCGGGCGAACTTTTCGGAGCGACGTCTACTCGATCCAGCTTGCGGATGGCCGGGTCAGCCGCCTGACGCGCGACCAGCACAGCGACCGTCCGGTCCGGGGTCGTGGCTGGATCGCCTACAGCCGCTTCCACGCACGCGGTGGCTGGTTGATCCGCGACCTCCGTCTGATGAGGCCCGACGGGAGCGGGAAACGGCTCCTCGCGGACGGTTACGACAAGCCGTCGAACAAGATGGGAATCGAGGCCGTTGCGTTCTCGCGCGATGGCACCCGGCTGCTCGCTTGCCTGGCGAGCGAATTCGAGTGCTCACCGGTGGCGTTCGGCATTTCAGAAGGTCGCCGCTACGTGCTGCGTGTCGGCCGTCATAACGAGTTGACGTTCGCAGTCGCGATCAGCCGGGACGGGACCGAGGTGCTCGCCGAGGCCGGAAGGCTTGAAGGGCCGCACAGGGTTCTGGTCGTCCCGCTCGCCGGGGGCGAGCCCCGTGTTTTGGTGCGCAACGCCGACCACGCGTCGTGGTCGCGCTAGGCGCCGGTCTGCAGGATCCGCAGAAGGACAGCCGAGTAGTCCTGGTTGCCGTCGCCTGCCTCGGCGAGCCACGAGCGGCCCGCTTCGGTCAGACGCAGATCGAGGCCTAGCTCGGCGATCAGGTCTGCGTCCTTGCGCGCCAACCTGAGCGGGAAGCGCGGCGGGTAGGCGTGCGACTCGAGTGCGGGGCGGCGGCGCTCCGCCTGGGCGGCGAGGGCGGTCGTGCCCAGGACTTCGAACGCCTTCTCGCACGGTAGTCCGAGCGCGTCGGCCAAAGCGAGGGCTTCGCCGAGCGCGCCGATCACGGTGATCAGCGTCGAGTTGGCGACGAGCTTCGCCGCCGCGCCTGAGCCGCTCGGGCCGATGTAGATCGGCTTGCCGAGCGCCTCGAGCAGATCCCGGCGACGCTCGAAGACGTCCTCGTCGCCGCCGACGAAGATCGACAGCGTGCCGGACTCTGCCTCGCTCAGGCTGCCGAGCACCGGCGCGTCGAGGAGGTCCGCGCGCAGGAAGGAGCGGAGCCGCTCGATCGCTGCGGGGCCGACGGTCGACATCTCGATCACGGTCGTGCCCTCGTCTGCGCCGGCCGCGACGCCCTGGAGTCCCTCGGTGACCGCTGCGAGGGCGGGCGGGTCGGCGACCATCGTGATCACGACCTCCGCCTCTGACGCCGCCTCCGCGGGGCTCGCCGCGACCGGCACACCCAGCGGCTCGGCCTTCTCGCGGCTGCGGTTCCAGACCGTTAGCTCATGGCCCGCGTCGAGCACCCGGCGCGCGATGCGGCTGCCCATCCCGCCGAGCCCGACGACTGCAACCTTCGCCACGGTGCGATCATGCCCGACATGGGGCTCGGACATCTCGCTGCCTTTCTGGGCGTCTCGCTCGTCGTGATCGTCACGCCGGGCCAGGACACGGCCCTCACCATCCGGAACACGCTCGCCGCGGGGCGGCGCGGAGGCGTGCTCACGGCATTCGGGGTCGTCAGCGGTCAGGTCACGTGGGCACTCGCGGCGAGCGCGGGGCTCTCGGCGGTGCTGCTCGCCTCGAGGCCGTTGTTCACGGCGCTGCGAATCGTCGGCGCCGCCTACCTGGTCTTCCTCGGCGCGGAGGCGCTCGTCGCGGCCTGGCGAGGCAGGTCCGTCACCTCGACCGGCACGCGGCCGCGCGCCACCTTTCGCCAGGGCCTGCTGAGCAACCTCGGCAATCCGAAGATGGTCGTCTTCTTCACGAGCCTCCTGCCGCAGTTCGCGTCGTCGCTCGGCGGGATGCTCTCACTCGGCCTGGTGTTCGCGTCGATCACGCTCGCCTGGCTGACGCTCTACGCCTTCGCGGTCGCCCGCGCGAAGGCGGTGCTGCTTCGCACGCGGGTGCGTCGCACGCTCGACGCCCTCACGGGCCTGGTGCTGGTCTCGTTCGGCGTGCGGCTCGCTGCTGAGCGGTAACAAGCGTGCACGTGCTCGACCAGCTCGGGCAGGGGCTCTGGAACGCCTTCCAGATGGCCTGGGAGGTTTGGTGGGCGCTCGTGCTCGGCTTCCTCCTCTCGGGGATCGTGCAGGCATGGGTGCCGCGGGCGCAGATGGCGCGCGTGCTGGGCGGCCGTGGGCCACGGGAGCTCGTGCTCGCGACCGGGCTCGGAGCGGCTTCGTCCTCGTGCAGCTACGCCGCGGTAGCGATCGCGAAGTCGGCCTTCCAGAAGGGCGCGAGCCTCGCGGCGGCGATGGCCTTTCAGTTCGCCTCGACGAACCTCGTCTTCGAGATCGGGATCGTGATCTGGGTGTTCATCGGCTGGCAATTCACCGCGGCGGAGTTCGCCGGTGGGCTGATCCTGATCGTGCTGGTGTGGATCGCCGTCGTGCTGCTCGTCTCGAGTCAGGAGGAGGAGCAGGCGCGGGAGCACGCGCTCGCCGCTGAGACGGGACACGTGCACCTGCACTCGGCGGGAAGGATCTCCGTGCTCTCGGTTGCGGCCTGGCAGGACGTGGCGCACAACTTCATGCACGACTGGAAGATGCTCTGGAAGGAGATCATCGGCGGCTTTCTCATCGCCGGGTTCGTCGCGCTCCTGCCGCTGCGGGTCTTCAACGACCTCTTCCTGACGCACACCGGCGGAGCGGGCCAGCTGCTCGAGAACGTCGTGGTGGGGCCCGCCGTCGCGGTGCTCTCGTTCGTGTGCTCGGTCGGGAACGTGCCGCTC
>Ga0307305_10000071_pt1 | contig 27442 bp, 27 predicted proteins | sample ER_DNA_186_FD_194512 | JGI IMG/M metagenome (GOLD analysis project Ga0307305, IMG submission 194512) | Bulk soil microbial communities from the East River watershed near Crested Butte, Colorado, United States - ER_DNA_186 | ecosystem: Environmental > Terrestrial > Soil > Floodplain | place... | reverse complement strand
CTTGGGCCGATACGACTACCGCTCACGGTCGGTTGATGTTGACTGTGCTAGGTGGGCTCGCTGAGTTTGAGCGTGAACTGATCCGAGCTCGAACTGATGAAGGCAGGAAGCGAGCGCAAGCCAGAGGGGTTCGGTTTGGAAGCAAGCTCAAGCTCACGCCACATCAAATCACGGAGGCGTTACGGCGGAGAGAAGCGGGAGATGCATTGGTCGAGATTGGGCGGAGCTACAATGTCAGCCATTCGACGATTTCGAGGCTCTTGCGGGTCGAGGACCCACCAAGCCGGTCCTTTTGATAAGCTTTACAAACTCAACAAGACCATTGGCACGAGCCTTTCTCCGCGTCTCAAATGCTTCAGCCGACGTTTGGATGGGCATTCCGTTTCCATTAATTACCCAGCGATAACGGCCTGCATGACGAGTACAGGGCCTGGTGGTTAGCGCGTATTTCGGTGGGAATTTATCAGCCATGACAACTACTATAAGCGGATGAAATGATAGATGCCGTTCAGCCCCATAAGCCCGATCAAGATAAGGTAGATGGCAACGATGAAGTTCAGCAACCTCGGCATAATCAGGATCGCGATGCCCGCGATGAGGGCAATGATCGGCGAAATGTGTGCGGGCGTAAGGGTCATGATGATCGTGGGATCATATCTGGTGATCGCACACAGGACATGTGCCCTAGCCGCAACAATCCAGAAAAATTAGTAGGCGCAGCCGCTTTGCGCCTACCCGAGCAACTACAATTCATTGCAGGATGTTGGCCCCCCGACCTCGTCGATTGGGGACGGGGAGTGAGATCGGGGCCGCGCTCCCATGGGGTTGAGAGCGGCCTCGATTTTATCACCCGCACAACCCAGTGAACTCGCCCTTTGCAGCACGCTCTAGTGCCTCATCTGAAGCAACAGTCGTGAGAGCGTCGACATTACTGGTAGGCGGCTTTTTAGCCCTTTAGCTTTGCTTTTCTGCAGCGTGCCTTTCTTCGCCGTTCGCTTGCGTTTGATTTTAGATTTTTTCGCCTTCCGCTTTTTGGCCATGTCATAGACCCCAATCGCCAAGGCACTCCGGAACTTTATCACACTATCCAATCTTGCCAGGCCATTGAGCCTAAGCCACCCCCTCAGTGTTCTCGGCGCAGAGCTCTGTGAAGATACGATTGGTACGTCGTATATTCTTAGCGAACTGTTCTGCTTCCTCTAACGAGTTAAAGCGACGTATTTCATTCGGGTAATGGTGTTGGTAGTAGACGCGGAAGTGTTCACCCTCTTGTTGGGTGCGTACATGCCAGGGGTAGTGTTTTTGGTTCAGCATGGTTGTGTCACCACCTTCTGTATCTGCGATCGATTATCGTTGGCTTCCCATTCGAGACCTGCACGTGCGGAGTCACTTGAAACATTGCCGCGTTGCGATCTGTGCCGATCACGCCTTCTGCCGGTCATTGTCGATCGGGATAACCTGCCCCGATATCGATTTCGCGGCGTCGGAGGCAAGAAACACCGCAAGCTGGGCGATGTCCTTGGGGTCGATCATGGTTTTGATCGAGGCCGCCGCCAGTGCGTCGGCCTTCACGTCGTCCAGTGACCTGCCGCTGATCTGCGCACGGCCCTGAAAAACGCGGATAATTCGTTCACCCTCGACCGCGCCCGGCGCAATCGCATTCGCGCGGATCCCCCATTTCCCAAGCTCCATTGCCAAGGTCTTCGTCAGCCCGATCACGCCCCATTTCGTCGCGGCATAGGGGCTGCGATTGGCAAACCCGTAGCGCCCCGCGATCGACGACATGTTGATGATGCAACCTGCCTTCGACTTCTTCAGGTGGCGAATTGCGAGCCGCGACACGTCGAACATGGCTGTCAGGTTGACGGCGACGACTTTGTCCCAGTCGTCGGGTGGATATTCGGCAATCGGCAAGGTCAGGCCGGCAATGCCGGCATTGTTGATGAGAACGTCGAGCCCGCCCAACGCCGCAACCGCATCCGGCACCATGCGCTCGATCTCGGCGCGGCTCGCCATGTCGCAGCGCCGGGCGATCAGGCCGGGGATTTCCTTGGCAATGGCAGCGAGCGCCTTGTCATCGATGTCGCAAACGAAAACTTTCGCGCCGTTCGCCGTGAAGGCGCGCGCAAACTCTCGACCGATACCTGCGGCGCCGGCCGTTATCAGGACACGCTGCGACATGATTCCGGGGCCAATCAGACCACACCGGCGAGAGCCGGACAACGGCCATCGGCCGATTCGCCGGCAGCGCGTTCACACATCAACCGCGCGAATCGGCTAAGATTTTCCGCAGCGATTCGGGTTTGCTGATGTTGCGTGCCGGGACGGTTTAGCCACCCGGGCCGATTTGTATTGAAAATGCGTGTTGGTGCGAGACCGGGGTGCAGTGTCGTGCGTAGGCCACACCATCGAAGGAGCTCCACGACATGGCGAAGAAGCGAACGGCAGCCAAGAAACGGGTCACGCGCAAGCCGCCCTCGACACGTCGGCAGCGCAGGAGTCCCGACACCACCATCAATACGTTGGTCATTCTGGTGGTGATCGTGATGGTGCTCGAGGGATTGTTCCTCTATGCGCAGAACAACAAGAAGCAGGCCGCGCTGCTGCAAAGCCTCATCCAGACGATAGGGTCACTTCCGACACCTGCGCCAACCGCGCTGCCCGCGGAGGCGATGCCTCAGTCGCAGGAGATCGCGCCGGCGACAGGACTGGATCCGCCCCTAGATCCGCCAAAGGATTTGTCAAAGCCCGCAGCCGCCTTGTCTCCTGCGCCACCAGCCGCAATGGCTGTAGTGCGGTCACCGTCACAGAACAATTAACCCGCCTTTTCACGGGTCGTTAAGAAACTCAGGGTCCTGCCAACCATTCCGTAACGGTCGGTGCCTAGCCTCCGGGAATGGGCACTGTCCATCAGCTGCGGTGGGATCGCCCGCGTGCGCGATCCTCGTCCGTCGTTCCGCGTCGACGCGCTTTGCGTCCGGCGGACCTGCTCTTATTTTTCGTCGTCGTGGCTAATTGTCGGTGCGGTTGGCGCAAAAGCTCTTTGGCACGAAGCCAGCCCGCCTCATTTTATGGCGAGTGTGTGGGTCATCGACGGTGACTCGCTGAGAACCGCCAGCGAAGAAATCCGTCTGGTCGGCATTGACGCTCCGGCCGCCATACCTGCCGCGACGGGCAAGGCCGCGAATGGCCGTGCGGCCGCGAAGCCAAGGCCCGGCTTGCAGCGCTCGTTGCGCAAGGCCACGTGGCCTGCATGCCGCGTGGCCGCGACCGTTACGGCCGCACGCTCGCTGTCTGCTCTGCGCGCAATATCCCGGACCTTGGCGAGATGATGGTGCGTGAAGGTTACGCGGTCAACTTCGCGATCGACTACGGCGGCTACCCTGCCGCGGAGCGCGAAGCACAATCGGCGCGCAGTGGCACCTGGAAGGGTGACTTCGAACGCCCGAAAGACTGGCGGCGGCGCCACCCGCGGACCGGATAGAAGCTTAGGCGGCGCCGTTCTCGGTCAGCTGTGCAATGCGCTTTCGCAAAGCGGCTTTCTCAGCTTCGCTCGCTCGCAGGCGCTTTGCCAAGTCCAACGGAACAGGCATCTCGTCATTGTACTCGCCTAGAAATGCAACGCCGGCTTCATAAACACGGCGCCACACCATGCGCGCGCGAAACGAACGGTCCTTCTGAGCGATCGTCAGGTCGAAGCGATCCGGGATAACGGCGGCGTTGGTGAGATCAACGCGCGCGCCCGTTGATGAAAAATCCCGCACACGGCAATCCATGGTGGAGGTGCGCTTGTTGAACGCAATCATGCCGCCAAGAAAAGTGCGCGACCGGACAGATTTTCGCCGTTCAAACATGGGCAAACCCTGCTTCCAATTGCGCAGCAAGATACGTTCCGCGAATTGCCGACAAATAGTGCCGGCCGGGTAGTTCGCGTTAGCCTTAAATTGGAAGGTTACCGACGCAGGCTAAGTAACGCCTATTCTTCCTTTTCGGTCGTGAAGTAGAGCGGATAACCCTTGGCGCGGCCCATTTCCGTCGCCTCTTTCGCCTTCGTCTCGGCCACGTCGCGCGTATAGACCGCAATCACGCAGGCGCCCCGCCGATGCGCCGTCATCATCACCTTGTAGGCGTGACTCTCGTTCATCCGGAATACCGCCTTGAGCACCTGAACGACGAATTCGCGCGGCGTATAGTCGTCGTTGAGAAGGATCACCTTCCACAGCGGCGGTCGCTGCGTCTTGGCTTTTGTCTTTGTGCGCGGCTTTTCGAGGGTTTTCTGGTTCACGGTGAGCCCCGATTGCGTTGGCGCTCTAATGTGAAAGGCAGCCCACCCCTGACTATAGAGGCCGTACGGCCGCGGATCGAGCCGCGGCCGGCGTGTCGCGTCCTATGCCTGACGGCTATTAGTTCTTGTCGGGTTCGACGGTCGTCTTCGAAGACCCCTCAGGCGCAGACTGCATGCTGGGCGGAGTTTGGCCCTGCGGGCTCGAGGCCGGCGCTCCGCCGACACCTGTGGTCGTCGGCCCCGTCCAGCCCTGCGGCTGCTTTTCACCTTTTGTCTCAGGCGTCTGGGTGCGGCCTGTCCCATATTCCGGCTTGTCCGGCGGCTGATCAGCCGCGCGCACGGATGCGGGCTGGACAGTAAGGATGGACGCCAGGGCCACGGCGAAGAGAGCAAAGCGCATGGTTGTGCCTCCAATGACCATATAGCCTAACCGTCGGCGCAACCGCCGAGTTCCACAACAATCGGGGGCTCCGATGCTTTATCTCGCTGTAAAGGCGGCGCTGTCAGGCGTCATCATTTGCGGTCGTATCGGAGGTCGCACGGCGCGGCGCCGACACTTGGCGCGCTCATCGTTTCGCTGCCCTTGGTCTCGATCCTCGGCATTCTCTGGCTGTGGCATGATACCAGCGACGCCGAACGGATCGCGGCACACGCACAAGCGACGTTCTGGTACGTGCTACCGACATTGCCGATGTTTCTCTTGATGCCGGCAATGCTGCGCCACGGAATCGGGTTTTGGCCAACGCTTGCAGCCTGTTGCGCGCTGACTTTCGTGCTGTATCTCGGGACAATCTGGGCGCTCGGAAAATTCGGTGTGACACTGTGATGCAGTGCAAAAGCTTTTGAGCATCGCACCAAAATTTTTTGAGCCGATCTCAATCTTTCTGCCGCAAAAAATTCACGAGCCGCGCGTACACGTTACGTCAGCGCTACTGCTTTACTCACGCGACCCGTTCAATAATGTCGAAAACGACGGTGGGAACGGGGCCGCGTCGGATCGGGAGGTCCCCATGGAAGTGTCTCGCGACATCGCAAGATTTGCGCGCTCGCGTCCGGTGATTGAGTGCGCACAATGCGGCGAGCGAATTTACATTCCCGAGTGGTCTGAATGTGTGGACGGGTGCCGGGTTCGGCATCTGTGGCGTTGTGACGCGTGTGGCACGTCATTCGAAACGTCGGTGCGTTTTGAGATGGCATAAACGCATCCTTGAACGTCACTGAAATAATATCTTTCACGCAAAATTGCGCGGCCGGCAAAACGCCGGCCGCGCTATAATGCGCGCATGATCGATCGCAGAAATGTCCTGTTGCTGGGAGCCGCCGCGTTGATCGGCCTCGATCCGCGCGCCGCGCGGGCAACGTCGATGTCCCGTGTCACCGCCTATGCATTCACATTCAAGGGGCTCGATGGCGGCGAGATCCTGCTTTCATTTTATGCGGGCCATCCCCTGCTGGTGGTCAACACCGCCTCGCTTTGCGGCTACACCCCGCAATATGCCGGCCTGCAGACACTCTGGACGCGCTACCGCGATCGCGGACTGATCGTCCTCGGGGTGCCGTCGAACGACTTCGGCGGCCAGGAGCCCGGGAGCGTGAACGATATCCACACCACCGCACAGGGCGAGTATCACGTCACATTCCCGATGACGGAAAAGGCGACGGTGAAAGGCAAGGACGCGCACGCGTTCTACAAGTGGGCCGCTGCCGAACGCCCGCTCGAAGGACCGCGCTGGAATTTCCATAAATATCTGATCGGCCGCGATGGGTATCTGAAGGCGGCCTTCAATTCGGCAGTCGAGCCCACCGACCCGATTATTGTCGCGGCGATCGAAAAGGAATTAACAGCCGCGTGAGCCGCGCGAATAATCGCGGCTATTGTCACATTTCCGAAAAATCCGATTGACGAATCAGCTCGTCCATGACGAACTTATGACACGACATATGGTCACGTGGGCCGGCGGTTATAGAGCTGACCCTGACGAGGTTCCTCCCGCGTGGCGTTTTAACTGGGCGGCCGCAAGGCCGCCCCTTTTCCTTTTTGCGCACTGATGAAATCGATGCGTCAGGCCGACGCCTTGATATGTTCGGTCGCATCCGCTGCGGCGGGCTGCAGGGGATCAATGGCTTCGACGAGCTGCAAAAACGAGCTTCCCGGCAGCGGCGGGGCGAACACGTAACCTTGTGCCAGGCGCACACCGAGCGTGCGCAGATGCATGACCTGTTCGAAATTCTCCACCCCTTCGGCCACAACATCCATCCGCATATTGCGCGCAAGATCGACCAAAGTCTCGACGATGGTGGTCGAGTTGCGATCGGTGCCGATTGCGTCCACGAACATCTTGTCGATCTTGATGATATCGACGCCAAGCTTGAGCATGTAGGAAAGCCCGCTGTGGCCTGTGCCGACATCGTCGATGGCAATGCGCACGCCGAGCCCCTGCAAGGCGGCGATTGTCTGCCGTGTTTTGGTGAAATTCACGATCGGATCGCGTTCGGTCACTTCCAGCACGACTTGCGAGAACTTGAGGGTGAGTTCGCGAAGATATCGCGGACGTCCTTCACGATCGTCGGTTCGCTAAACAGCTTGCCGGCGAAATTAAACGCGATTCTCAGATCGGACCGCCGGCCGATTGACGGGCCAGCTTCGTCGCAAACTTTTTGCATCAGGTCGCGGGTCAGCGGGTGGATCAACCCGCTCGATTCCATCAGCGGAATGAACGCACCGGGCAGGACCAGCGACCCGTCAGGCTTGCGCCAACGGACGAGGACTTCGGCGCCGCGCAGCCGGCCGGTGCGGATATCGACGATGGGCTGATAGTAGGGAATGAATTCACCCGCCTCGAGGGCGTGTTCGATGTCCGCCATCGGATTTCGCGACGTTCGACGCGGGATCAGCACGACGATGCCGGTCGCCGCAATCAGCATGATACCGGCGCCGAGCAGGCCGAACCATTTGAGGTCGGCATGCTGGGCCGCAATGCGCGCACGCGAGGTCACGATCTCGACGTCGAACCCGAATTTCTCGGACTTGGTCACGGCCACGAAATCTGGACCCGTCTCCCCGCGCGGCTTTCCGCCAACCTCGCCGATGATCGTCCCCTGCCGGGTCATGATCCGCGCAAAGGCGCTGAACGGACCGCCTTGCGTCGAGACCTGCGGGAGAAACAGCGTCGCGGGCACCAATGCGGCAATGCCGATGGGACCTGAACCGACCTGGCGGCGCAATCGCACAATGCGCTCGCCCGTGGGCAAGGCGATGATGTCGAGCCAGTAGCCGGCGGCGCCGACGAACAGCTCCGACGAGAGCATCCTGCGCTCGCCGAGCGGCAAGCCCAGATCGGTACACAGTGTCTCGGCGTCGGGGCCGACGACCGCCACTTCCTTGACGGGGATCGGGCTGAACGCCGCATAGCGCATGGCCTCGATCTGGCCGGGCTGGCAGGAATTGACGCCGCGGCTCGCCAGATTGTCGAGGGTGCCGACCGTGTCCCTGACGCCGGCCTCGGCGAGCGCGATGGCGCGTTTTGCAGCGGTGCCAACCTCCACCTCGCCCTGCCGGTCGATCAGGCCGTCAAGCCAGTAATTGAATGCATAAAAAGGAATGCCGGCGAGCAACACGCCGACCACGACCGCAACAATATTCCGGCGCGAGACTACGCGCACAACATACCCCGACGCGACCGCCCCGGGGAGCTCGTCCGGGGGCCCGCACAGTGAGCCATGGCGCCGTAAAAACAGCCTTAAGCTTAAACCTGCGCGCGCCCAACTCTGGCGCGAAAGCGGCCAAGCACCCACTATGGTTAGCGATAGGTTAAGGTACGGGGCGATCCGAAACAGAGGGGTGACATGAAAATTCGTCCGGTTCTGGTGGCCGCATTCGCTGTCGCAGCGATGGGCCTCTTGGCTGCGCGCGCGCAGGAGCGGATCGAAATCTTCGATGCGCACCTGCACTACAATCAAGAGCCGACACCCTTCTATACGCTCGAACAGGTGCGCAAAGTTTTCCGCCGCAACGGCATCATCTGGATCATCGCCAACGGCCGACCGAACAAGGGTACGCATGAACTCACCGAGGCGAAATGGCCCGAACTGAAAGTCGTGCCGTTCATCCGCCCCTATCGGGTCCGCAATGACATCCAGACCTGGTTCAACGATCCGGCGATCTTCGAACTGATCAAGAGCGAGTACACGCGCGGCGGCTACGTGGGCATTGGAGAGTTTCACATCTACGGAAAGGCCGCGGACTTCGATTGGGTCAAGAAGATCGTGGATTTCTCCGTGGAGCGGAACCTCTATTTGCACGCGCATTGCGACGAAGAGGCGCTGATCATTCTTTTCCGCCACAATCCCAAGGCCAGGATTGTTTGGGCTCATACCGGTTTTTCGGTACCGCCAACGCGTGTCGCGCAATTGCTTGATGAGCACAAAGATGCGTCGTGGGGCGAATTATCCTATCGCGGTGGCATTACCGGCGGCGACGGCAAGTTGACAAGCGACCGGCGGGGCTTATTTGAACGATATTCCGATCGCTTCCTGCTTGGCTCCGACACCTGGATCAATGAACGCTGGTTCGGTTACGACACGATCTTCAAGGAATATCGCGGCTGGCTCGCGCAGCTTCCCCCCCGAGCAGGCACGGCGCATCGCCAGCGGAAATGCGTTGCGATTGTTCGGAGCACAGGCACGTAACTGATGCGTTGATGTAAAGGAAAGCCCATGAGTTTCTTTCCCGGCAAAGATCCCGAGGCAGGCAACACCTATCAATGCGATGCGATCAGCCAGGTGATCGTCCCACGCACTGTCGACCTCGGCGATTTTGCCGTCCGCCGGGCGCTGCCTTCGGCGCGCACGCGCATGGTCGGTCCTTTTATTTTCTTCGATCATTTCGGTCCGGCAGAATTTCGTGCCGGCAACGGGCTGGACGTTCGCCCTCACCCGCATATCGGGCTTGCCACTGTCACCTACCTGTTCGACGGCGAGATCATGCATCGCGACAGCCTGGGAACGGCCGTGGCCATCAGACCGGGTGAAGTGAACTGGATGACCGCGGGCCGCGGCATCGTGCATTCGGAGCGCACGCGTCAGGAACGGCGCGTCGATCACGAGCCCATCCATGGACTGCAGATGTGGGTTGCGTTGCCGACTGCCAAGGAGGAAATGGAGGCAGGCTTCGCCCATCACGCGACCGCCGAGTTTCCGGTCGTGAAGGACAATGGAAAGAATGTGCGGGTCGTCGTCGGCTCGCTCTATGGCGCGTCATCGCCGGTACCGACCGTCCACGAAACGATTTTCGGCGATGTCCACCTCAAATCCGGCTCGAAGCTGCCGCTCGATGCCGACCATGAGGAACGCGCGGTCTATGTGATCGACGGGGTGATCGACATTTCCGGTGACAAGTTCGAAGCTGGGCGCCTCTTGGTATTCAAGCCGGGCGATACGGTGACGATTGCCGCGGTGACCGACACCCATTTCGTCATCCTCGGCGGCGCGCCGATGGATGGTCCCCGTCACATCTGGTGGAATTTCGTTTCGTCGCGCAAAGAGCGCATCGAGCAGGCCAAAGCGGACTGGAAGGCCGGCCATTTCGGCAAAGTGCCGGGAGACGAGATCGAGTTCATCCCGCTGCCGGACAAGTAGAGAAACACAAACCTTGCTGTCATGGCGGCTTGTCCCGCCATCAACGTCTTTCATCTCCGCAAGCTGAAGTCGTGGATGCCCGCCTAAAGCCGGGCATGACGAGGGAGGAAGTAAATTTCAACGTCATGGCCGGGCTTGTCCCGGCCATCCACGTCTTCCCATTGCCTTGGCGACAAATGCAATGCCTGGATCCCCGCTTTCGCGGGGATGACGCCAAGAGGCGTCACTTCTTCGGCAGATCGAGCCGGATGTGCAGCTCCTTGAGCTGCTTCGGCGTCACCTCTGACGGCGCACCCATCATGAGGTCTTCGGCACGCTGGTTCATCGGGAACAGCACCACCTCGCGCAGATTGTCCTCGCCGGCGAGAAGCATGACGATACGGTCGATGCCGGGCGCAATGCCGCCGTGCGGCGGCGCGCCCAGCGAGAGCGCGTGCAGCATGCCGCCGAACTTCGTTTCCAGCACATCCTCGCCGTAGCCGGCGATCGCGAAAGCCTTTTTCATGACCTCCGGGCGGTGGTTACGGATCGCGCCCGATGACAATTCCACGCCATTGCAGACTATGTCGTATTGAACCGCCTTGATCGACAACCGCTTGTCATTGTCCTTCGGATCAAGCGCGAGGAATTCCTCGACCGGCAAATTCGGCATCGAGAACGGATTGTGGGAGAAGTCGATTTTCTTCTCTTCTTCGTTCCATTCGTACATCGGGAAGTCGACGATCCAGCAGAACTCGAAACGATTCTTGTCGATAAGGCCAAGTTCTTCGCCGACCTTGGCGCGCGCCGGTCCTGCGAATTTGACGAAATCCTTCGGTTTTCCCGCCACAAAGAAAACGGCATCGCCGACACCGAGCTTCAGCTGATCGGTGATTTTTTTCGTACGTTCCGGCCCGATATTCTTCGCGAGCGGGCCGGCGCCGCTCTCCTCGCCCTCGCGCCAGAAGATATAGCCGAGACCGGGCTGGCCTTCGCCTTGTGCCCAGGCGTTCATGCGGTCGCAGAACGCGCGGTTGCCGCCCTTCGGCGCGGGAATGGCCCACACCTGCGCCGATGCATCCGAATTGAGGATGTTGGCAAAGATCTTGAAGCCGGATCCGCGGAACGCTTCGCTGACGTCCTGCATGACGATCGGGTTTCGCAGATCGGGTTTGTCGGTGCCGTATTTGCGCAAGGCCTCGGCGTAAGGGATGAGCGGAAATTTCGGCGTCGCCGGTTTGCCGTTGGCAAATTCCTCGAACACGCCGCGAATGACCGGCTCGACCGCGTCGAACACATCCTGCTGGGTGACGAAGCTCATTTCCAGATCGAGCTGATAGAATTCGCCGGGCGAGCGATCGGCACGCGCGTCCTCGTCGCGGAAGCACGGCGCGATCTGGAAGTAGCGGTCGAAGCCCGCGACCATGATCAGTTGCTTGAATTGCTGCGGCGCCTGCGGCAGCGCGTAGAATTTTCCGGGGTGCAGGCGGGAGGGCACCAAATAGTCGCGCGCGCCTTCCGGCGATGATGCGGTGAGAATGGGCGTCTGAAATTCGAAGAAACCTGATTCTTTCATGCGCCAGCGAATCGAATCGATGACCTTGCCGCGCAACATGATGTTCGCGTGCAGATGTTCGCGACGTAGATCGAGGAAGCGATATTTGAGCCTGATCTCCTCCGGATAGTCCTGTTCGCCGAACACCGGCATCGGCAGTTCGGCCGCGGGACCAAGGACCTCGATCTCGTCGATATAGACCTCGACCTGACCGGTTGGCAGATCCGGATTCTCGGTGCCGCCGGGCCGCCGGCGCACCTTGCCGTCGATCCGTACCACCCATTCCGAGCGCAACGTCTCGGCGAGCTTGAAGGCCTTGCTGTCGGGATCCGCCACGACCTGTGTGAGCCCGTAATGGTCCCGCAGGTCAATGAAAAGCACCCCGCCATGGTCGCGAATGCGATGGCACCAGCCCGAGAGCCGCACGGTCGAACCGATATTGCTCTCGCGGAGCGCGCCGCAGGTATGTGAGCGATAGCGATGCATGGGGATGTCTGGGGGCCGAGTCAGGGTCTGGAGTTGAGGCGGGCGAAAAACGCATGGGGGGTTGCCTTTGTCAAGGCAAGGCGGCACCCCGCTGGCGGGGGCGTGACCGTGATAGAATCGCGTCGGACCCGATTCAGTCCATGTTTGACCTCGCCCTCCCCACGCTCGCCATGATGGCGGTTGCAACGGCCTTTTTGGTGCTGGAACGCATCGCGCCCGGCCGGGCCTTGCCGCATGCACGGGGATGGTATGGGCGCGCGATTCTGATCAACCTTGTACAGGTCGCCATAACCTTCGCCACCAACAGCCTCTGGCTCGATCTGCTGTCGGGCGTTTCGCTGTTCCATCTGGCGAAGCTCGAAAGTGCGCTGTTGCAGGGATTCATCGGCTGGCTGGTCGGCACATTCGTTTTCTATTGGTGGCATCGCGTGCGCTATCTTCCGGGCTTCTGGGTTGTCTTTCACCAGGTGCACCATTCGCCGGCACGCATCGAAGCGATGACCGCCTTCTACAAACACCCGGTGGAGATCCTGACCGATAGCGCGCTTGCAGCCATCATCATGTACCCGCTGCTCGGGAGTTCGCTCGAAGGCGCGCTCTGGTTCAATTTTTTCGCTGCTGCGGGCGAGCTGTTCTATCACGCGAACATCAAGACGCCACATTGGGTAAAGTATTTCATCCAGACCCCGGAGTTGCACTCAATTCATCATCAGCTCGATGTGCATCATTTCAATTACGCCGACCTGCCGTTATGGGACCGCCTGTTCGGCACCTACCGCGATGCCGACACATTTGCCGCCCAATGCGGCTTTCCGCGCAACAACGAACGCCAGCTTGGCCGCATGTTGCTGTTCCGTGACGTTTACAAAGACTAGCGTGCGTAGCCTTGCTCTGCCTTCAATACATCGTTGCAGACGCTGCGCTCGCGATTGAGTAGGAATTGTCATGGCCAAGCCCGTACGCAAAAAGAAATCGAAGGTAGCGCTCGCCGAAATGACGACGGCCGAGGCTGCGGTTGCGACCCTCATCGGCCACGGGCTCGACACCGTTTACGCGCTGCCGGGTGTGCACAACGATCATCTGTTCGATGCTTTTCAGCGCGCGGGCGAATTTTTGCGTGTCATCCACACCAGGCACGAACAGGGCGCGGGCTATATGGCGCTCGGTGCGGCGCTGGCGACCGGCAAGCCGCGGGCCTATTCGGTGGTGCCGGGTCCCGGCCTGCTCAACTCGGGCGCGGCATTGCTCACGGCCTATGGAATGAACGCTCCCGTGCTGGCAATGATAGGGCAGATCCCCGCGACGGCGATCGGCAAGCATCAAGGTCACCTGCACGAGATCCGCGATCAGGCAGGCATTCTCGCGCGGCTGGTGGGTCATTCCTATTACATCGAAGGTCCGGGCGACGCCTCGATCAAGGTCGCCAAGGCTATTCAATCTATGAGCCGTGGCCGTCCGGGGCCGGCGGCGCTCGAATGCGCGATCGATGTCTGGGGCAAAAGCGGGCCCGTTGCCGCCATCGCGGCTCCCTCCCCACCGCGTGTCCTGAAGATCGATGACGGCAAGGTTCGTGCGGCCGCAAAACTTCTCGGCAAGGCGAAGCGCGTGCTGATCGTCGCCGGCGGCGGTGCACAGGATGCCTCCCCCGAAGTCACGCTGCTGTCCGACATGTTGCAGGCTCCGGTGCTCGGCTATCGGCGCGGCCGCGGTGTGCTCGATTCGCGCAATCCGTTCAGTGTGACGCTGCCGCTTGGCCGCGAATTGTGGGGCGAGGCCGACGCCGTGGTCGCCGTCGGCACCCGGCTCCTCAATCCGATGCGACAATGGGGCGTCGACAAGAACCTGCAGATCGTGCGCGTCGACGCCGACCCGGATGAGCCCGCGCGGATACAAAAGCCCAAGGTCACGCTCATCGGCGATGCCGCACCGATTCTGCGGCGTTTGATCGATCAACTTTCCAAATTCAACACGCGTCGCGCGTCGCGCAGGGATGAAATGCAGGAGCGCCAGGCGAAGCTGCGTGAGTGGCTCGCCAAACTCACGCCGCAGCTCGCCTTTCTGGACGCGATCCGCGCCGAGCTGCCCGAGGACGGCATCTATGTCGATGAAGTCACCCAGGTCGGATTTGTCGCCCGGCTGGCGCTTCCGGTCTATCGACCCCGCACGTTTTTATCCCCCGGGTACCAGGACAATCTCGGCTGGGGCTATGCCACAGCGCTCGGCGTGCAGCACGCAAGGCCGGACGTGCCAGTGCTCTCGATTAACGGTGACGGCGGATTTCTCTACACCGGCAACGAGCTCGCCACCGCCATTCGCCACCGGATACCACTGGTGGCCGTGGTTTTCGTCGACGGCGCCTTCGGCAATGTGCGCCGTATCCAGCAAGAGCAGTTCGACAACCGGCTGATTGCCTGCGATCTTGCCAATCCCGATTTTGTGAAATACGCGGAGAGCTTCGGCGCCGCGGGACGTCGCGCCCGGGGTCCGGATGAGCTCCGCGTGGCCTTGCGGGAATCCTTCGCCCGCCGCGAACCGACGCTGATCGAGGTGCCGGTGGGGGCCCTGCCCAACCCCTGGGAATTCATCCATATGCCGCGCGTGCGAGGAAAGTAAGTGTGAGTTGCCAATGTGTGAGTTGCAATGACGGCGTCGGATCGGGTTAGGTGCGCGGCACGATGGATCTGATCAGCACCACGGATGATCTTGCGGCGGTGTGCGCGCGCATGGCGAAACACGCTTTCGTCACCGTCGATACCGAGTTCCTGCGCGAGACCACGTATTACCCGCTGCTCTGCGTCGCGCAGATGGCCTCGCCCGAGGAAGCCGTCGTCATCGACACGCTGGCCACGGGGCTCGACCTCTCCCCTTTGTTCGCGCTGATGGCGACTGAAAGCGTCATCAAGGTGTTTCATGCCGCGCGGCAGGATATCGAGATCGTCTGGAACATGGCCAAGACGATCCCGCACCCCATCGTCGATACCCAGGTGGCTGCGATGGTTCTCGGCTATGGCGATTCGATTTCCTACGACCAGTTGGTTCAGCGCATCACCGGCGACACGCTCGATAAGTCGCACCGCTTCACCGACTGGACGCGGCGGCCGCTCAGCGATGCGCAGATCGCCTACGCATTGTCCGACGTGACGCATTTACGCGACGTCTACCTGAAGCTCGCAGCCGATCTCGATAATTGCGGTCGCAGCAATTGGGTCGAAGCGGAAATGGAAGTGCTGACGTCGCCCGAGACCTATCGCGCCGATCCGGAGCGGGCCTGGGAGCGGCTCAAGAGCCGCGTGCGCAAGCCGAAGGAGCTTGCCGTGCTGATGGAGGTCGCCGCCTGGCGTGAGCGCGAGGCGCAGACGCGCGACGTTCCGCGCGGGCGCGTCATCAAGGATGACGTGATCGGCGATATCGCCCTACAGGCGCCGACCTCGGTCGAGCGTCTCGGCCATCTGCGGTCGCTGCCGAAGGGCTTCGAGCGCTCGCGCTGGGGCGAGCAGATCGTCGAGGCGGTCAAGCGCGGGCTCGAGCGCGATCCGAAGACGCTGCCGCGGCTCGATCGGTTCCGTCCGGCGGCGAACGGCGCGGCGACGGTCGAATTGCTCAAAGTGCTGTTGCGCATGACGGCGGAGCGGCACGGGGTCGCCGCCAAGGTGATCGCCACCGTCGACGACCTCGACCGAATCGCCGCCGACGACGCCGCCGACGTCCCCGCCCTCAAAGGATGGCGACGCGAACTGTTTGGCGAGAAAGCGCTTGCACTCAAGCAAGGGCGGCTTGCGCTCGCCGTTGGCAAAGGAAAAGTGGTGACAGTCGAAAAGAACTAAATTCTAAGTTTCAATCGAAGGCTCGCGGCCGATGAGCCGCGCCAGTTGGCGCAGGCGCCCGGCCAGTCGGTCGCTCACGAGCTTGCTGTACGCGCCGGGCAGTTTGAGTATCAGCTTGCCGCGTTTGACCCGCATTGAAGTTTTCGGAAGCACGCCGCTTTGCCCTGCCGTCAGAATGTATGCGACGCGCATAGCCGCGCCCAGCACACGTGCGCGATCCAGCATTCTTGTTGTGGCAAGTTCACGGAGCCGTGGAGACAAGTCCTCTTCACTCAACCCGGCGTGACGGAAATACACCGATAGCGCGAGGTACGCGCGGCCGGGATGGTCAATCGCAACAAAAGAACCATGCGCGATGATGTTCATCGATTGCTCGCCACGGTAGTCCGGGTGCGCGCGCCAGCCGATGTCCGCCAGCAGACAAGCGGCATGGCGCAACCGACGTTCATTGGAACTTTCCTCAAGTCCGGAGGACTCCATAAAACGATCGGTCCAACCAATAAGTTCTTCGCCATGGCGCGGCGACCGTGACCGCAGCACGTTGAGATCGGCTGCCGCCGAGATCAACGGATCGCGCGCACGCTCGGGTGCATTGAGGAGCGAATACAGAAGGCCTTCGCGCACGCCGAGAACAGAAATGACCACTTGCTTCGGCTTGATCGTGCGGACCAAATTCTCCATCACGAGCGCTGCATAGGCGAGCAACGGCCGACGAGCGGCATTCACGACTTCGATTTTGGAAAGCGTGTCGGTATCGACGTGGTGTACCAGTCTAGAAAATTCCTGCGCCTCGCGTGCCGATATACGGTAATTATGCATGACGTGAAAAGGATAGCCGGTCTGCCACATGTGCAGTCGGGCCAGCGCGCGCCATGTGCCGCCGACCGCGTAGAAGGTGCGGTCCTCACCGTCGTGCAACATGTCCAAATCTTCGAAAGCTTCCTCGACGAATTTCTCGGCTTTTTTTAGAGATTTGCCGGTAATGTCCTGAAGTGCCAGGCCGCCGAATGGCAGCGTCACACCGCCTCGCACGCGAGAACCATGCACATCGACGAGCTCGAGCGATCCACCGCCGAGATCGCCGACGATGCCATCCGGCTTATGAATTCCGGACACGATGCCCAATGCGGTGAGATGGGCCTCACGTTTCCCGGAAAGGATCGTGATTTTGGTGCGGCAGATGCGCTCGGCTTCAGCGATGAACGCGCGCCCGTTGCGCGCGTCCCGACAAGCGGCGGTGGCAATCGCCCAAATACGCCGCACGTGCAAAATATCGCATAGCGCACAAAAGCGGCGTAACGCATCGAACGCAGTATCGATGGCGTCCACGGGCAACAGCCCGGTTGACTGCACTTGCCGCCCCAGGCCGGCTAGCACCTTTTCGTTGAAAATCGGCGTAGGCGAGCGGGTGAGCCCCTCATAAACAACAAGACGGATTGAGTTCGATCCGATATCGATGACGGCAATAGGCGGGCCGTGGTCAAGCCGCCCTTTCGCTGAGGCAATAATTTTGGGCGAGCGCTTACGCCCCTTCGATGAGGCGGCGTATAAGGCTGCGCGGTGACGATTCCTTGAGCGATTTCCCACGGCCGGACAGGCTCGGATTGGTCATAAAATACTTATGGGCGTTGAATGGCTCTTCGCCCGGGGCGGCCTTTATGCGCGTGGAACTGCCGTCCGGCAAGAGCTTCCAACTTTGCTCGTTGTCCTTGAAATTCGCCACCATTATTTGACCCAGAACTTGCTCATGCACAGTCGCATTGAGAATCGGACAAAGAACCTCAACCCGGCGGTCGAGGTTCCGCGGCATCATGTCCGCTGATGAGAAATAAATTGCGGATTTTGGATGCGGCAGCGGATGGCCCGCGCCAAAACAATAAATGCGGCCGTGTTCAAGGAAGCGGCCGACGATTGATTTAACACGAATGTTTTCAGACAACCCCGGAACTCCGGGTCGCAAACAACAAATGCCGCGAACGACCAGGTCAACTGAAACGCCCGCAGCCGACGCGTCGTAGAGCGCGTCGATGATTCCGGGATCGACCAGCGCGTTCATTTTCATCCAGATCGAAGCAGGCCGGCCAGCCTTGGCGTGCGCGATCTCCTGCGCGATGTGGTCCAGGATGCGTTTGCGAAGATTGATAGGCGAAATAGCCATCCGTTCAAGCTCGGCCGGCTCGGCGTAACCCGTGATGTAATTGAAAATACGCGCCACATCCCTGCCAATAACGGCGTCAGCAGTAAAGAATGACAAATCGGTATAGACGCGCGCTGTAACCGGATGATAATTCCCCGTGCCAACATGAACGTAGGTCGCCAACTCGCCTGATTCACGGCGCACCACGAGCGACAATTTCGCGTGTGTCTTTAATTCTATAAATCCATACACAACCTGCGCGCCTGCCCGCTCGAGGTCGCGCGCCCATCGAATGTTGGCTTCCTCGTCGAAGCGTGCTTTCAATTCAACCAGCGCGGTCACCGACTTGCCCGCTTCAGCCGCTTCCACAAGTTGTTTCACGATCGGCGATTCAGCCGAGGTTCGATAAAGCGTCTGTTTGATCGCGACGACATTAGGATCGCGCGCAGCCTGCTGCAGGAACTGCACCACCACGTCGAATGATTCGTAAGGATGATGAACGACAAGATCTTTTTGACGAATAGCGGCGAAGCAGTCCCCACCATGGTCGCGGATGCGCTCCGGATAGCGTGGGTTGTACGGAACGAATTCTAGATCTGGACGGTCAAGTTTCGTGAGTTGACTGAGGTCATTGAGTGCGAGCACGCCATCGACCCTGAAGACTTCATCGTCGGCCACTGCAAGTGCACGCTGCACGAAACTACAGAGCTCACCGGGCATCGATGCACTGAGCTCGAGCCGTATCACCGAACCGCGTCGCCTCTGCTTGAGCGCGGTCTCGAATAGCCGCACCAGATCTTCGGCCTCTTCTTCGATTTCCACTTCGGAGTCGCGGATGGCACGAAACGCGCCTTGTCCCTTGACCGTGTAACCTGGGAAAAGGCGGCTGATGAACAGCGCAGTCGCTTCCTCAAGCGTGATCAGTCGGATGCCGTGATCGCTGCCCCCCGGAAGTTTGATAAACCGTTCGATCTTTTGCGGCATGCGAATGAGTGCATTCATCGCCTTGCCGTCTTTGACGCGCGCCAGCTGCAACGCGATCGAAAAAGCCAGATTGGGAATGAACGGGAATGGATGAGCCGGGTCGATCGCGAGTGGCGTTAGCAAGGGAAAAACGTGCGTGAGGAAATGCTCCTCCAGCCAACTGCGCTCCGTCTTTTTAAGATCGCCACCCTCAACCAACACAACGTTCGCTGCAGCAAGTGCAGGGCGCAGCTCGAGCCAGCGCTTCTGTTGATCCTTGGCGAGCTGCGAAACCGCCTCTCCGATGCGAGTCAGTTGTTCGGACGGAGTCAAGCCATCCGGGCTCTGCGTCAGAATTCCTTCGCGGACCTGTCCCTTGAGGCCAGCAACCCGCACCATGAAAAATTCATCAAGATTGTTTGCCGAAATCGAAAGAAAACGCACACGCTCAAGTAGCGGGTGCTGCTCGTTGGCCGCTTCTTCCAGCACTCGTCTATTGAAATGAAGCCATGACAGCTCACGATTGATGAACCGTTCGTGGCTTAGTCTGATATTGGGTGGTGCCGTAGGCTCGGTTACCGTTGCGGCACCCGGGGGATCAGCGGCCGCATCGATTTCATCAATTTGAACAATAGCTTGTCCGCGATCAGCCATCGAATTAGCCTAAGATTTGAGAACGGTAGCCGAAAATAGTGGCCGCGGGATGACAGTTCGCCTCGTGCGACCCGTTCCGTCAAGCGTGCCACGTCAGCGTTAAGGAGTGCGAAACAACTCTACGGCGAGCGCCCGCGTTATCGGGCGATGCTGGCGCATTGCTTCATCGTCTAGCGTTTGGATAGCCGTGCGCGCGGCTGCAAATGAACGGTCAATGCGGTTAACAACATAATTCACCACTGATTCATCAAGAACCAACTGACGGTCGGCTGCCAGCTTGATGAGAAGCGAGCGCAAAAGCGTGTCGTCTGGCGGCTTGACCATCATTGACGGGAGTGCGCGCAGTCGTGATGCAAGATCGCAAATTGTTGTCGGTAAGTTAGCCACCGTGGAACGGGACGTCAGCAATACAAACGCACTTTCTTCACGCGCCAGATTCATCAGGTGAAAAAGCGCGTGTTCGTCGAGATCTTCTCCCTCCAAATCTTCCACGACCAGAGCGCCGGTTGCGAGTGTCGCGGGTACGTCGGTGACAGACAACAATTTCGCGGATAACACGCGAGCGCCGGAATCGTCCGCCCAAATCGCAGCAAGATGGCTTTTGCCAGCCCCCTCCGGGCCAACGAGAGCAACAATCCGATCTGGCCAGTCAGGCCAGCGGTCAATCAACGTCAGAGCCGCAACGTTTGACGGGCCACTCAGAAAATCCTCGCGTGCAAAACTCACAGAGTGATCGAGATCGAGCACAAGCTGACGCGGAATGAATGGACCACTCATGTCGTCAACTCGATTTGCCCACCCAACTTGAAGCCCGTGACGCGTCGGAAAACGCGACAAAAGGCCGATCCCACCGGCGAACATTCCGGCAAAGCCGAACAGACAGATGGCTCGAATCAACAATCGCGCAGGCTGTCCCGCTCATTGTTTCGCCGCCGTGGAGTTTATGTGGCGCACCCACTCGGCCACGTATGCGGCGACAGAGAGCAGCGTCAAGGCTGCGACCACTGCCATAAGAATCAGGGAGAGCGTTGGCATGGGGTACGCAAATCCGAGCGTGCCAAGTACGACGCAAGCAAAGACGATCTGAGCGACCGTATTGAGCTTGGACACAAGCAACGGTTTGACCTTGACCGGTATGCCAACCAACCAGGACAGCATTACCGCGCCAACAATCATGATATCGCGTGAGACCACCAGAATTACGAGCCACCCCGGGATCAGGCCATTAATCCCCAAGGTGATATAGATCGATACAATCAGCGCTTTGTCGGCCAGCGGATCCAGATAGGCACCAAGCTCGGTTGTCATGTGGAAACGCTTGGCAAGATAGCCGTCGACAGCGTCGCTCACACCGGCGCCCAAGAACAGTACGAACGCGATCCACATCGCACCGGAGGAGATCGCCCAGACCACGACCGGCACAAGCAGAATGCGGCCCAGTGTAATGAGATTTGGAATACTCAAGTGAATCCCGGCTCACGAAAGCGGTCCGGCGCAGACCGCCGGAAACACGCCAATTCTATCGATGGAGTATAACGGCGCTTAGACCATTGCGCGACTTGCGATTCCAACGTACGACCCGGCGCGGACGAGGACCTACTATGCCTGAAAAAAAGCGCGGTCTCACTTACGCGCAAGCCGGTGTTGATATCGACGCCGGCAATAGAATGGTTGAACTGATCAAGCCTTTGGTTCGCGCCACCGCCCGCCCTGGAGCGGATGCCGAGATCGGGGGCTTTGGGGGGCTTTTTGACCTCAAGCGGATAGGCTACCGCGACCCGGTTTTGATTGCTGCAACCGATGGCGTCGGAACAAAGCTCAAGGTCGCTGTCGAGACCGGCCGCCACGACACTATCGGCATCGATCTGGTCGCGATGAGCGTGAACGATCTGGTGGTGCAAGGTGCCGAGCCACTTTTTTTCCTTGACTACTATGCCTGCGGGAAACTTGAGCCCGAAATTGGGGCCGCGGTGGTTGCCGGCATCAGTGCCGGCTGCCGCGAGGCCGGTTGCGCTTTGATCGGCGGCGAAACTGCGGAAATGCCGGGCGTCTACCACGGCGACGACTACGACCTTGCGGGTTTCGCGGTGGGTGCGGTTGAACGCGACGCTATTTTGCCGCGCCGCGATATTGCGGAGGGAGATATCATAGTGGGCCTTGTTTCGTCCGGCGTGCATTCCAATGGCTATTCCCTTGTGCGCAAGGTCGTCGAAAAAACCGGACTCACCTGGGACGCGCCCGCGCCATTTTCCTCTCAACAAAGCCTCGGTGAAGCAATCCTTACGCCGACCCGCATCTATGTGAAGGCATGTATCGCTGCGGTCCGCAAAACCAATGCGGTCAAAGGTTTCGCGCATATCACCGGCGGTGGATTTCCCGACAATATCCCGCGGGTCCTGCCCAAGGGACTCGGCGCCCATATCGACTTGAACCGCATAAAAGTGCCTCCAGTGTTTCAATGGCTCGCGCGCGAGGGCGAGATTGAGCAGAATGAAATGTTGCGAACTTTCAACTGCGGCATCGGGATGATCGCCATCACCACGCCTGGGGATATTGCTGCGGTCACGAAGGCTTTTGAACTCTCTGGAGAGGCAGTCGTAGCGTTAGGGAAAGTAACCAAGGAAACTGGTGACCGGCGTGTTGTTTATGACGGCCTTCTCGATCTCGGTTAAGCCATGAGTCGCAAACGCGTCGCTGTGCTCATCTCCGGCCGCGGCTCTAATATGGCGGCCCTCATAGAGGCTGCAAAAGATAGAAACTATCCCGCCGAAATCGCGCTGGTAGTATCCAACCGGCCGGACGCCGGTGGCCTGGTGGTCGCGAAAGCCGCCGACATCGATACAGAAATCGTCGACCACACCAAGTTCGGCCAAGATCGCCGTCGTTTTGAAGAGGCAATTCAAGCACTCCTTGAACGGTATAAGATCGACATCGTGTGCCTGGCGGGCTTCATGCGCTTGCTCACCGCCAATTTTTTCAAGAAATGGGAGTGGCGCGTTCTCAACATTCACCCTGCCCTGCTGCCGGATTTCAAGGGTTTGGATACGCACAAGCGCGTTTTGCAGACTGGCGCAAAGCTTCACGGCGCGACCGTGCATTTTGTTGTGCCCGAAATGGATTCCGGGCCGGCCATCACACACGGCGCGATCACGGTACAACCAGGCGACAGTGAAGAAACGCTTGCCGCTCGGGTACTAAAGGTCGAGCACCGCATTTATCCTTTGGCACTCAAGCTGGTGGCCGAGGGTCGAGTTCACGTCAAAAATAACAGATGCTTGATCGACGGCATTCCTGTTCCGAACGTCAGTGACCTTGCTCCAACTGACCCCTGAGAATTTCGCGCTGCAACAGCACAACAAAATAATTCAATTGCACGCGCAGTGTTATAGACTTGGCGGGTACGAGGCGTGCGCGCGAGCAACGGAGGGGAAACCATGGCGGCAAAAGGCGATACAAAACTGCTGTATCCAGGGTTAGCTGATTTCTACGCAACTTGGCGCGACATCAGCTACACGCTGGTGCGTATTGTTGTTGGCGTCATCATGATCATGCACGTTTGGGGCAAATTCAAAATCGGTGCAGGCGCAGTCGCGGCCAATGTCATGGCAAAAAATGGCCTCGAGCCCGCGATGGCCTTTGCCTACGCAGCGATGTTTCTCGAGGCGGTTGGCGGAGTTTGCCTCATCATAGGGTTATTCACGCGCTTCTTTGCGGCGGCACTAGCAATCGAGATGCTGATTGCCTTGTTTGTTGTGCACTGGGCGAGAGGTTTCTCGGTCAGCCAAGGCGGCTACGAATTCGTCTTGCTTCTCGGCGTGGTGCTCTTCGCTATCGCCATTCGCGGCGGTGGTCCGTACTCGGCTGACAACGCGATCGGCAAAGAACTCTGAGCGAATTTTGGAACCCAAACATGAAAGCGCGGGCATCACGCCCGCGCTTTTTGTATCCACACGCTATTGTCGTGAAAGGCAGCGCCCCCATAGGGTGCAATTGGATCGGCACCAGTCAGCGTATTAATACCGCGACCATCGGCATACGCAGAATTCGGCCAGATTGACTCGGCGATCAGCACGCCGCGGCGCACCCCGTCGAAAAGCTTTGCGTGCAGGTGCACTTGGCCCCGCTTGTTGCCGAGCGCGACGTAATCGCCTTCTGCTATCCCGCAACTGCGCGCGTCATCGGGATGGACCATTACCGTGGGCCGCCGTTCTTGCTCGAGCGAGGTTGGCGTCTCATTGAAAGTTGAATTGAGAAATCCTCGCGCCGGAGACGTCGCTAGCCGGAATGGATGCTCCACATCTGGTTGCTCGATCGCGGCCCAATGATCCGGGAGTGGGGGCATGTCGGCAACAGGACCGCTCCTGCAGGGGCTGCGGAATGGCACGTTCGGCCAGTCCGGCTTGAAGCGGAATTTGCCATCGGGCCACGGGAATCCGTCCAAGTAATGCGACTGGCGGAACGGAGGCTGGCAATCGAGCCAACGGTTCTCTTCGATCTCGGCAAGCGTGCCCCGCTTGGAAATCCGGAGCATTTGATCGATCAACTGGCGCGCGCTCATGTCGAATCCGCGATGTTCTGCGCCGAGGCGCTTGGCGAGGGCGCAGACTACGTCGTGGTTGTTGCGGCATTCGCCCGGCGGCTCAACCAATTTGGGACCCAGGATGAGGTACTGGTGACCGCCACCGCGATAGATATCGTCGTGCTCAAGAAATGTTGTAGCCGGAAGCACCACATCCGCCATCTGCGCGGTTTCCGTCATAAATTGCTCGTGGACACAGACGAAGAGATCATCGCGAGCGAAACCCTGCTTCACCTTGGTCTGGTCAGGCGCAACGGAAACGGGATTGGTGTTCTGGATAATGAGCGCTTGAACCGGTCCACCCCCCTGCAATACGTCCATCTCGCCGGTCAAGATCGCTCCGATGCGCGATTGATCGAGCATTCGGACAGATTTGTCGTGGACGTCGAGACCTTCAATCAACGTCTTGTCGAGCTGGAAAATATCGGCACTGATGTGGAAGGCACCCCCGCCCTCGTACTGCCACGCACCCGTGACTGCCGGAATGCAACTGGCCGCGTGCATGTTCGCCGCACCGTTGCGCGAACGCGAGAAACCATAACCAAGCCGAAAGAACGCGCGTTTGTTTTCGCAGATCAACCTTGCAAATTGCTCAATGGTCTCGATCGGCGCACCCGTGATCGCAGAAGCCCAATCCGGACCGCGCGTGCGCAGATGCGCTTCGAGTTCGCGTGGCGCATCGGTGTATTTTTCCAGATAGGCCCAATCAGCTTTGCCGTCACGGAACAGGCAGTGCATGACGGCGCAGGCAAGCGCGCCGTCCGTTCCCGGTTTGACCAGAACCGGGAGATCGGCATGCTCCATCGTGCCATTCATGTAGATGTCCACCGCCACGATCTTCGCACCGCGCCCCTTTCGCGCGCGTACGGCATGGGTCATCACATTGACCTGGGTGTTGACCGCATTGGTCCCCCAAATGATGACCAAATCGGATTTGGCCATTTCACGTGGATCGACGCCCGCAATGCGGCCGACCCCAGCCGCGAAGCCGGCATACGCGGGATTGACGCAAATCGTTGAATGGAATCCGGAATATTTCTTCACATGGCGCAGCCGATTGATGCCGTCGCGCATCACCAGACCCATAGTGCCGGCGTAGTAGTACGGCCAGACACTTTCGGCACCGTGTCGTTGCTCGGCTTGAATAAATTTTTCAGCGATGAGATCGAGCGCTGCGTCCCAACAGATTCGTTCGAACTCACCCGACCCTTTCGCACCCTTGCGCCGCAACGGGTGAAGTAGACGCTGCGGATGGTGCTCCCGCTCCGCATAGCGAGCAACCTTGGCGCAGATCACGCCCGCGGTGTAATCGTTATCCGCGGCACCGTGCACGCGCCCGATCGTGCGCTCGTCGAGCAATTCGACCTCGAGCGCGCACGTGGACGGGCAGTCGTGGGGACAGGCCGAATAGCCGATCCGCTTCGCACCGGAGAGCCTGACGGTCTGATTCATTGCGCTCCCATTATAGCCGAACGGGCTACGCTTTGCTCTCCGCCTGAACCTTGGAACGCCGCCATGCGCCACCCACCACCAACACCAGCACGGCGCCCACGACAGCGGCACCGATCTCGACCTGGTGCGCGACCGCGGCTCCATATTTGGCATTCAGCCAGCCCGCGACCACCGGATCCGTCGCGATCACTTCGCCAACAATCCAGCCGAGCAATGCGGCGCCAGCCCAGACGAGGATCGGAAATCGGTCGAGCAGCGACATGATCAAAGCGGCTCCCGCAACGATCAGAGGGATGCTGATTGCAAGGCCTATTACCAAGAGCGCCATATTGCCACCCGCCGCCGCAGCAATAGCGATCACATTGTCGAGGCTCATGATGATGTCGGCGATGGCCACGATACGAACGGCGCGCCAAAGGTGCTCTGCCGCTTCAGACTCGCTCTCATCCGGATCGTCGGGCACCAGCAATTTGGCTGCGATATAAAACAACGCGAGCCCGCCGATGATTTTCAGATATGGCAGCGTCATCAACGACGCCACAACCCCAGTGAAAACTATGCGAAGGCCAACAGCGACGCCGGCACCGAGGATCATGCCCCAAACCCGTTGCCGATGTGGCAGGCCGCGGCAAGCCATTGCGATCACCACCGCGTTGTCGCCAGACAACAGAATGTTGATCCACATGATCTTGGCGAGCGCGATCCAGAACTCGGTATGGCCAATATCGCTCCAACCGGAGCTGATCAGCGCCCACCAACCAGCCGGATCAATCAGCTGAGACATCGAACCCACGTTTTATTTCCTCCCATTTCCGCGTTTGCGACCGCGACCTGTTTTGTCGGGCGTCACCTCCGCCTTCCTCTGCGTCGTCTTAGCCGACGATCTCGTTCTCTGAAAAAAATTGCGCAATTTCCCGCACAGCGGTTTCCGGCGCATCGGAGCCATGAACCGAATTTTCACCGATCGACCTCGCGTGAGTCTTGCGAATGGTGCCGGCCGCCGCTTTTGCGGGGTCGGTAGCTCCCATAACATCGCGATATTTTGCGATGGCATTGTCCCCTTCCAGCACCTGGACGACGACGGGCCCGGATATCATAAAATCTACCAGCTCCCGAAAAAACGGCCGCTCTCGGTGCACCGCATAGAATCTTTCCGCCTGATCGCGTGAAATACGTACCCGCTTTTGCGCGATGATACGCAGACCCGCCTTTTCGATCATGGCATTGATGGCGCCGGTCAGGTTGCGCTCGGTTGCGTCGGGTTTGAGGATCGAAAAAGTGCGCTCGATCGCCATCGGATCTTCCTTCACTGGGACTAATCGGAGAATTTACGGAGTTTCATTGGAGAAGTAGGCCGCGCGGCTTATACCGGTGGCTGTTTCGGGCGGCAAGATCGGTCGCTAAAGGCCTTTGCCTATACGCAGGAGGGCAGCATGTTGGCCCGTTATACAATGTTCGCCGGCTATAACGCCTGGTGCAACGAGCGGCTATATGACGCGACAGCGCGGATCGATGACGCTGATTACCGCGCGGATCGAGGGGCCTTCTTTAAATCATTGCATGGCACGCTCAACCACCTCCTCGTTGGCGACCGAATCTGGAGGCGGCGCTTCACAGGCCAGGGCGAAGTCCCACCAAGCCTTGATGCTATCTTGTACGACAATTTTGCACAGTTGCATTCAGCGCGCCGCACCGAGGATGCGCGGATCGGACAATTCATTGCAACCTTGACCGAAGATGATTTAAAAAAAACGATCCACTATCGGACAGTCGTCAATCCGCAGGAGATTGAGCAGTTGCTGGCTCCCGCGCTCGATCATTTTTTCAATCACCAGACTCACCACCGCGGCCAAGCGCATGCATTGCTAAGTGCCATTAGGGGCAACGAGCG
>Ga0307305_10000068_pt1 | contig 27738 bp, 29 predicted proteins | sample ER_DNA_186_FD_194512 | JGI IMG/M metagenome (GOLD analysis project Ga0307305, IMG submission 194512) | Bulk soil microbial communities from the East River watershed near Crested Butte, Colorado, United States - ER_DNA_186 | ecosystem: Environmental > Terrestrial > Soil > Floodplain | place... | reverse complement strand
GGACCCTGGCTCCACCAACCTTCGCTCAGAACATTCCACGAATCCGCCGCGAAGGTTGCCCGTCGTAGCCCGTGGGGCGAAGACGGGCTAAATTGGCTCAATGGGCTTCTCCAATCCGGAGAAAGCCGTTGGCCTTCGAGCGATACCTAAAAACATTTCAGGCCGCGCGTTTGCAAAAACGCGTTTCTAGTTTCGTCGGGGTAAAACACGATGAAGGGCAAGATCGCGCTTGAGGAACACTTCGCCATCGACGACACGCTGATGGATTCGAAGGGATTTTTCCCGGACGATGTCTGGGCGGAGGTGCGCGAGCGCGTTCTCGATATCCACGGACGACGCGTTCGCCTGATGGACGAATTCGGGATCGAGATGATGATCCTGTCGCTCAATGCGCCGGCGATCCAGGCCATCCCCGACGCAAAGAAGGCCAACAACATGGCGCGCAAAGCCAACGACTACCTTGCCGATGCGGTGCGCAAGCAGCCCGCTCGCTTTCAGGCCCTCGCCGCACTGCCGCTGCAGGATCCCGATCTCGCCGCCAAGGAGTTGCAGCGCTGCGTCAAGGATCTCGGCATGGTGGGCGCGCTGGCCAACGGATTTTCGCAGGTGGGAGACACCAACACGATCGCCTACAACGACCAGAAACAATACTGGCCCTTCTGGGAAGTTCAGGAACAGCTCGACGTGCCGTTTTATCTGCATCCGCGCAATCCGCTGCCGCAACACGCGAAGATCTACGAAGGGCATGGCTGGCTCATGGGACCGACCTGGGCCTTCGGTCAGGAGACCGCCGTTCACGCGCTGCGGCTGACGGGCTCGGGCCTGTTCGATCGGTACCCGAAGCTGCAGATCATCCTGGGTCACATGGGTGAAAACCTGCCCTTCGGCATGTGGCGCGTCGACAATACCAACGGCTGGATTCCGAACCGTCACAACTACCCGGCCAAAAAGAAAATCGGTCATTACTTCCAGAACAATTTCCAGATCACGACCTCCGGCAATTTCAGCACGCCCGCGCTGCTCAGCACGATGATGGTGGTCGGCGCCGACCGCATCATGTTCTCGACGGATTGGCCGTTCGAGAACATCGACCACGCGGCAAAATGGTTCGATGCCGCGACCATCAGCGAGAGTGACCGGCAAAAGATAGGCCGGAGCAACGCACTCAGACTGTTCAAACTGAAAAAGGGCTGAGCGCGTGACCTACACGCGGTAGCGCGCGACAGCGTTTTTATCCCAGACCACGCCGCTACCGGGCCGCGAAGGCACGACCGCATGACCATCGACGATCGCCAGTGGCTCTTCCACTAGCACATTCGCCCAATCGACGTATTCGAGGAAATGACAGGTCGGCGTGGCGGCGAGCAGGTGCGCGCTCACTTCGGGAAAAAGATGGGACGACATCTTGATGCCGTGCGCTTGCGCAATCCGCGAAGCCTCGCGCCAGCCGGTGACGCCGCCGATTCGCTCGAGGTCGGGCATGACATGGTCGGCCGCGTGTTGATCGAGGGCGACCGACATTGCCGCCGGAAGCGAAAAATTCTCGCCGATCTGAATCGGCACCTTCAATTCGCGCGCAAGCCTTGCAGCCCCGGCATAGTCGTCGTGACGGATCGGTTCTTCCAGCCAGTAGATGTTTTCGGCGTCGAGCGCATGCCCGCGCTTAAGCGCTTCGTCGACCGTAAGCGCCTGATTGTAGTCGACCATCAATGCAACGCCGCCACCGATGCGTCTACGCACAGCGTGAACCGCCGCTATGTCTTCCGTCAGCGTCGCATAGCCAAGCCGCAGCTTGACCGCGCGGAAGCCGTTTGCGAGCAGCTTCTCCGCTTCGTCTGCGAGCGCGCCGTTATCGTTCATCAGGCCGAGCCCGCAACTGTTGTAAGCGGGAATGGGCCGCGGCGTACCGCCAAGAAAGGTGGTGAGCGGCGTGCCGGCGGCGACCGAAAGCGCATCCCAACATGCCGTGTCGAAGCCTGACATCGCCATGCGCACAATTCCCTGGACGCCGATCAACGTGAAACGCTGGGCGAGTTTCGTCCAGAGTTGCGCCGGTTCTACCGCGTGGCCTTTGACCACGCGCTCGACCTCGCCGACCAGGCTGACAACCGCGGGGAGTGCCGCGCGGAGATAACAGAACAGATGGGTGCGGCCGGTAATGCCCTCCTCCGTTTCGACATCGACCAGGAGCAGCGGCACCTGGCGAAACGCGCCCATGCTCGTGCCCAGCACGAAATTCGGTGGAACTTCGACCGGCGTGGTGCGGACAGCGCGAACCGTCAAGCGGGGAAATGGGGGCGGTTTAGTCATGAAAAGCCCGACTGAAAGCCCAATATACCGAGGCCCGCCGCAAATTCTCCTTGTTCTTGAACCTTTAACCCACCCTGCCCATATTAGTGCGGACCGAACGGCAGTTGCCGGGCGGTTGGGGTGCCTGAAAGGGGCCCCGTCAAAGTCGCTTCGAGCGAGGGCTTTGAGACCAATGTCGCGAGTTCCGTCCCTGTCCAGCCCATTCCTCCTGGGTTTCGATGAGATCGAGCGCGTGCTCGACCGCGTTGCCAAGGGAGCCGACGGCTATCCGCCCTACAACATCGAGCGGTTGCCGCGCGACGGGCATAACCCAGAGCGGCTGCGCATCACGCTGGCCGTAGCCGGTTTCACGCGCGATCAACTCGATGTCAGCATCGAGGAAAGCCAATTGGTGATCCGCGGACGTCAGCAGGACGACAAAACCCGCCAATTCCTTCATCGCGGCATCGCCGCGCGTCAGTTTCAGCGTACCTTCGTGCTGGCCGACGGAATGGAGGTAATGGGCGCGGATTTGAAAAACGGCTTGTTATCGATCGATCTCATCCGGCCGCAGCTGGAACGGATCGTGAAAACGATATCGATCAACGAGCAGGAATGACGGACTCGTGAAGAAGGACTCGACCGCGTCAAACGTTGATTCAGAAAGGAGTCGAGGGCCATGACCAACGACAAACTGATTGAACCGAATCCAGCCAATCCTGTTATCACCCAGGAGGCGTTGGCTCATCTCGGCGACGGTCGTCTGGCGTATGTGAAGACGATCCGTTCCGAGGAGGTCGCCAACTTGTTTCCGCAGGCGCCGAAGATTGCGCCGGGTATCAAGTTGTTTTCGCTGCACGCAGCTGACGGCACGCCGATCATGCTGACCGATACGCGCGAAGCGGCGCTCGCAAATGCCTGGAGCCAGGAGCTTGAGCCCGTCAGCGTGCACTGACCGGGACTAAGCGATCAAAAAATCAATTGAAAAAAGGGGGTGCAGCGATCGACGCTGCGCCTTCGGCTTTCAGGCGGCGCTTGAAGCCGGCGGCATTGCCAGCACGGCGTAGAGCGCGTCGGCATCGCTCGATTCGCGCAGACGTCGCGCGACCTCCGGATCGCGAAGTTGCCGCGCAACGCGAGCCAACGCCTTCAGATGATCCGCGCCGGCAGCTTCGGGCGCAAGCAGCAGAAAAATCAGGTCGACTGGCTGATTATCGAGTGCCTCGAAATCGATCGGCTTGTGAAGCCGCGCGAACAGACCAAACAGCCGGCCAAGCTTCGAGAGCTTGCCGTGCGGAATTGCCACACCATTGCCAACCGCAGTCGAGCCGAGCTTCTCGCGTTGCAGCAGGATTTCCAGAATTGCTTTTTCGTTCTGACCGGTGAGCTCGGCCGCACGCGCAGCCAGTTCCTGAATCGCCTGCTTCTTGCTGTTAACCTTGAGAGCAGGAATTACCGCGTTCGGCGCGACGAGATCGGTAAGCGTCATGGACAGGTCCAATGATCGGGAATGACAGCGCCGAGTTGCAAAGGGGGTTGTTGAAGGCGGCGGAACATAAGAGTCGTCAGCCCTGCCGTCAATGGGCGACTTCACCCTGCAGTTGGCGATTTTCGGGCATTTTTGGTGCTCGCGCGGCTGCCACGACGGGCTTGATGGTCCTTACGGCGCCGTTTGTAGCGTCGCAGCCGCTTTTCGATGCGGATCGCGGCCTGTTCCGCGCTGTCATAGGCATCCGGAGCCACTCCTTCGGCTTCGAGTAACGCGCCCGAATCAAGATGCAGCACGCATTCGGTGCGGAAACCGAAGCCGTCTTTTCCGACGGTTGCGTGGCCTGAATATCCGCCACGGAAGTATTTCGAGGCCGCTTCCTCGACACGGTCCGTTATTTTCCGTTGCAGGGCCGCGCCAATGCTGATGTTCCGTCCCGATACGCGCAAAGGCATCTGTATGCCTCCATGGACACTCATACCAAGCGCCGTGTGGTCGCCCGGCACCAAGAGATTTCACCTTAAAATTGTTCCGGACGTCAATGCGGTAAGACGCGTATTGAGACGCGTATTCAGATGCGTCTCAGGCGCCGGCCGACAGTTTCTCGCGCCGGCGCTGGACCGAAGACGGTATGCGCATGGCCTCGCGATATTTCGCCACTGTCCGGCGGGCGATATCGATGCCGGCGTCGTGCAGTTTTTCCACGATCGTGTCATCCGACAACACGTCTTTGGCGCTCTCGTCCTCGATCAACTGACGAATCCGATGACGGACTGCTTCGGCCGAATGCGCCTCGCCGCCGTCCGCCGCCGCGATCGCCGACGTGAAGAAATATTTCAGTTCGAAAATACCGCGGCTCGTCGCCATGTATTTATTTGCGGTGACCCGCGACACGGTCGACTCGTGCATGCCGATCGCATCGGCGACGGTTTTGAGATTCAGCGGCCGCAGATGCTGCACGCCTCTGACAAAGAACCCGTCCTGCTGCCGTACGATATCGCTGGACACCTTGAGAATCGTTTTTGCACGCTGATCGAGCGCGCGCACCAGCCAGGTCGCTGTCTGCATGCAGTCGGCGATGTAGGCTTTCTCTTTATCGTTGCGGCTCGTTTGCGAAACCTGCGCGTAGTACCTCTGATTGATGAGCACCTTCGGCAATGTGTCGGAATTTAGCTCGACCTGCCATGTGCCGTCGGGCGCCGCGCGCACGAACACGTCGGGGACGATCGATTGCACCATCGTTGAGCCGAACGCGAGCCCCGGCTTGGGATTGAGCGTACGAATCTCCGCGATCATGTCGTGGAGATCCTCCTCGTTCACCCCGCACAGGCGGCGCAAGGCGGAAAGGTCGCGTTTCGCGAGAAGATCGAGATGCTCGACCAGGGTCCGCATGGCCGGGTCGTAGCGGTCGCGCTCCTTCAGCTGGATGGCGAGGCACTCGGTGAGATTGCGAGCGCACACGCCGGGCGGATCGAACGCCTGCAAGACCGCCAGCACGAGCTCGACATCGCTAAGTCGGGCGCCGAGTTTGTCGGCGACGGCATCGAGATCTCCGGTGAGATAGCCCGCCTCGTCCACCATATCGATCAGGTATTGGCCAATCATGCGGCCGGCCGGGTTGGAAATCGCCAGCGCCATCTGCTCGGCCAGATGATCGGCGAGCGTTGTTTCGACCGAAACGAAAGCTTCGGGGTTATAGTCCTCGCCGCTTCCCGCACTCACGCCCGACCATTCGGAATAGGCCGGCTCGGCCGCCGCGGGCTTTGCCGGTTTCTCCCCGCCGTCGTCGGGAAAAACATTTTCGAGCTCGGTGCCCAGTCCCTGCTCCATGGAGCTGCGGCTTGTCTCGAGGTCGGCACCCATCCAGTCGGCATTGCCGGCGCCGTCTTCGCTGCTCTCCGGCGGCGGGCTGTTCGCCTCGGCGGCGGCTGCGGGCGCCTCGTCATCGCTCGCGCGTTCGAGCAGCGGATTGCGCTCGAGCTCGTTGTCGACATAGGCCGCAAGGTCGAGGCTGGAGAGTTGCAGCAGCTTGATGGCCTGCATCAGCTGCGGCGTCATCATCAGCCCTTGCGTCTGGCGAAGCTCCGGTCTTTGCGAAAGTGCCATAAGAAGCTCGGCGGAATTGGTCCGATTCTTGCTTGTTATAGCAGGTCACTTGCGCCGGCGATATGCGATTGAGCAGCGCGGACCTGCATAAATCCTGCGTGTTAACGAATTAGGCCCGCAATCTACAGCCTGAATTCTTCACCCAGATAGAGACGCCGCACATCGGGATTGTTCACGATGTCGTCGGCGCGGCCTTCCATCAGGACCTCGCCGGAATAAATAATGTAGGCACGGTCGGTGAGCCCCAGCGTCTCGCGCACATTGTGGTCCGTGATCAGCACGCCGATTCCGCGATCGGTGAGGTGCCGCACGAGCGCCTGAATGTCTCCGACTGCGATCGGGTCGATGCCGGCGAAGGGTTCGTCGAGGAGCATGTAGCTCGGCCGCGTCGCCAGCGCCCGCGCGATTTCCACGCGCCGCCGCTCGCCGCCCGACAGCGCAATGGTCGGGGTTTTGCGCACGCGGGCGATATTGAATTCTTCGAGCAAGGCATTGAGGTCGGCCTCACGACGGCGACGGTCGGGCTCGACCACCTCGAGCACCGAACGAATATTGTCCTCCACATTCAGGCCGCGAAAAATCGATGCTTCCTGCGGCAGATAGCCGATGCCGAGCCGGGCGCGTTGGTACATCGGCAGTGCCGTGACATCGTAGCCGTCGAGTTCAATGTGCCCGCGATCGGCTTTGATCAGGCCAGTGATCATGTAGAAAACCGTGGTTTTGCCTGCGCCATTTGGACCAAGCAGGCCGACCGCTTCACCGCGCCGCACGTAGAGCGTCACGCCTCGCACCACCATGCGGCCGCCGAAACTTTTCTCCACACCATGCGCGGCAAGATAGGCCGGGCGCGGCGTCTGCCGCCCGTCGCCGCCGCGCTTTTGCTGCGCGGCGCCGTGCGCCTGTTCGCCGCCATACATTCGCTGCAGCGGTCGCGCTTGCGCATTCACGGCCGCCTGTTGCTGCGCGCGCGCTTCGGCCGGGGTCAGAACCCGGCGAGTGCCGGCCGGACGGCGCCAGAGCTGCGACAGCTGCGACAGGAGATTCGCTAGCTCGCGGCGCATGTGCTCAAGCTGCTTGAGCATGGTCCTTCCCGTAAAACGGCCATAACTGCGGGGCGCGCGACATTAGCCGATTCCCGGTGCCGTGGGTGCCTGGGAGACTTGTGATGTTCGATCAAAACGGCCGCACGGGGATGGCCCGCGGAGGTTGCGCGCCGCCGGCGCCGGCTTTGGGATCAGCAGGCCCGGAACCCTGGAAAAGGCCCTGAACACGGCCCTGCCCGTTTTTGCCCGATTCCACGCGCGATACGCCGCTCGTCAGGTCGACCACGAGCTTCTCGCCCCTCAGCACATTCGGGCCTTGCGTCATGACGACCGGATTGCCTGTCAGCGTGACGGTGTTGCTTTTCATATCGAAGATGCCGAGTTCCCCGGTGGCGGTCTGATCTTTCTGCGTGACGACAACACCCCCACGCGCCTCCAAACGCTTGATGCGCTGTTCGCCGCCGGGACCGGGCGAAGCCGCCGGCATGGTCTTGGTCTTGGCCGCGTCTTCGCCGCCTTGCTCGTAAAACACCACGAGCGACTTGCAGCGCAAACCTGTGTCGCCTTGCTTGACCCGCACGTCGCCGCTGAAGGTCGCCTCCTTCTGCTTGTCGCGCACCTCAAGCGTCGCCGCCTCGATATGGACTGGTTGATCGCGATTTTGCGAAAAGCCCTGCAACGCATTCGGAGGTCCCGATGCCGCCGGCTGTGCGCGCAGGCCCGCCGCCGGCATTACCAGCGCTGCGACAAGCAGCGGCATCAGGAACGGTTTGCGCGAGGCTGTCATTGACTATTCGACTTCTCTTGTGACGGCGACTGACTGAGCTTCATGTCCATGACAACGCCGCCATGGAAACGAACGAGATCGCCGGAGTCGAGAATGTCCAGCCGATTGGCATTCAGCGTGCCTTGCAACATTCTCACTTCGACCGGTTGCTCGGATGTGACGTTGCCTTTGCGAATGTCGATGAGCGCTTCCCGCAGACGGGCCTGGTAGCCGGTCGACGAATTCAGCTCAATGTTGCGATCGAGTTTGAGCGTCTCGCCCTTGGCATCGTAGATGCCGAAGACCGCAGTCATCTCCATCGAACTCTTGTCCTGCATTTCGACCTTCGCGCGAATGTTGCGCAACTCGACGATGTCCGGCTTTGTCATGTCCTGCGCTGCCGTGTCGGCCGTCAGTTCATAGGCGCGCGCATCGCTCGTGAAGCCGGACAAGCGCGGCTGCTCCATGGTGACCTTCGTGCCCGATACCACGAGATTGTCGATATTGATCGGCAGCTTGGCGAGCATGCGCAGCGGATTGAGGTAGGTGATCAGCGTGACGATCACCAGTCCCACCGCGACGCTGGCCGGAACTGCGATGCGCAGGATACGGACCAGGCGACTGTGGCGCCGCGCGGAGCGAAACGCCCGATCGGCGTCGCCGCGGTTCATCGTCCAGTACGAGCGTGTCGTCTCCGGACCATTTCTCGCTGTAATCACGCGGCTCATGCCAAGCTCGGCACCTGTCTCTGCTCAAACGAAGTTTCGGAAATCGTTTTCACGCCCCCATCATGCAACATGCCGTCCGAATATGGCCCCGACACGGCAGCAGTATATTGCGTGCGCCAAGCGATAGCGATGCCGACTCAATAGCTTACGACGAGTGCGAAAAAATGTCCTCAGCCGCCCAGCCGGCGAGGTCGAGCCGCGCCCTATCCGGCAGAAAGCGAAAGCAGGCTGCGGCGAGATCGCCGCGCCCTTCGCGCGCCAGCATTCCATCGAGCTTTTCTTTCAGAGCGTGCAGATGCAGCACATCGGTCGCCGCATAGGATACTTGCGCATCGCTCAACTCGTCAGCGCCCCAGTCGGACAATTGTTGCTGCTTCGAAAGATCGACGCCGAGCACCTCGCGCGCGAGGTCCTTGAGTCCATGCTTGTCGGTGTAAGTGCGGGCAAGACGCGAGGCGATCTTGGTGCAATAAACCGGCGTAGCCATGACCCCAAACGTCTTCGCCAATATGCCGAGATCGAAGCGGGCGAAATGAAAGATCTTGAGGATCGACTTGTCCGCCAGCAGGCGCTCGATATTCGGCGCCTTGCGCTGACCAGCGCCGATCTGCACGACATCGGCCGAGCCATCGCCCGGCGAAAGTTGCACGACGCAGAGCCGATCGCGATTGGGATCGAGGCCCATGGCCTCCGTGTCGATCGCCACCGCACCCTTGTAGGCGGAGAGATCCGGAAGATCGCCACGGTGCAAGCGGATGGTCATTCAGCCTCTAAGGCTCGGAACGTTGGTGCCCAGGAGAGGACTCGAACCTCCACGGCTTTCACCGCTAGTACCTGAAACTAGTGCGTCTACCAATTCCGCCACCTGGGCTCGTCGGGACCAGATACGGAGCCGCTTCCGGCTTGTCAATGAAGGGGCTTTGACACTGTACAGTGCCCGGTCGATCCTGTATTTCCCGGGTTTCGAGGCACCCCCGCCCGGCAATGAATTGAGAGCGGCATGACCGCGCGCAGCCCCTATGACACTTTGGTCACCGTCTACGGCGGCTCCGGTTTTCTCGGCCGGCACGTGGTTCGCGCCCTGGCCAAGCATCACTATCGCATAAGGGTTGCGGTCAGGCGGCCCGAACTCGCGAACTTCCTGCAGCCGCTTGGCCGTGTCGGCCAGATCCATGCCGTGCCAGCAAATCTGCGCAACGCTCCTTCGGTGGAAGCGGCCGCCCGCGACGCGCACGTCTTGATCAATCTGGTCGGCATTCTGTTCGAACGTAGTCGCCAGCGATTCGAGGCGGTTCATGCCTATGGGGCCGAACAGGTGGCGCTGGCGGCCAGTGCGCATGGCGCGCATATGGTCCATGTGTCCGCGATCGGCGCCGACGCAAACTCGACCAGCGCCTACGCCCGCTCAAAGGCCACCGCGGAGCAGCTGGTGCTGGCCGCACAGCCCTCGACCGTGATAATGCGGCCCTCGATCCTGTTCGGTCCCGAGGACGATTTCTTCAACCGCTTTGCCGCACTCGCGCGCCTGTCGCCGGCATTGCCGTTGATCGGCGGCGGGCTTACCCGTTTCCAGCCGGCTTTCGTCGGCGACGTTGCCACCGCGGTCGCCGACGCCGTCGACGGCAAGGCACGCCCCGGCACGATCTACGAACTGGGCGGCCCCGACATCCGCACGTTCAAGGATCTCATGCAATTCGTGCTCGCGACGGTCGAGCGCAAACGGCTTCTTGTGAACTTGCCGTTCCCCGTCGCGAAATTGCAGGCGATGCTTCTACAATATCTGCCGAAGCCTTTGCTCACGCCCGATCAGGTCGAATTGCTTCGCACCGACAACGTGGTGTCGGAAGCCGCAAAATCCGAAATGCGAACGTTTCAGGGCCTTGGCATCGAACCGGAGCCGATCGAAGCGATCGTCCCGTCCTATCTCTGGCGTTTCCGCAAGACCGGCCAGTTCCGCAAGCGTCTCACCGCATAGCCTTCACAAGACATACAGCGCAAGCAGTCCGCCAGCGCCCACCAGGATCCGCCACCATGCGAACAGCGCGAAGCTGTGACGCTGCACGTAACCGAGAAACGTCTTCACAACGATCCAGCCGAATATGAACGAGAACACGAATCCGACCACCGTCACCGCGACATTGCCGCCGAGCGCGAGTTCTCCCCGGCTCTTGTAGAGCTCGTAGGCGAACGCACCGACCATGGTCGGCATCGCGAGCCAGAAGGAGAACTCCGCCGCCGAGCGTCGATCGGCGCCGAACAACATCGCGCCAACGATCGTCGCACCCGCGCGCGACACGCCGGGAATCATGGAAATGCATTGGATGATCCCGATGCCGAGATACATGGGAAGCGGAAAACCGGTTGCTTCGTGATAGCGCGCCTGCAAGTTCAGCCGGTCGACCCACATCAGGACAAAACCGCCGACAATAAGCGACACGCAAACAACGCGTACGTCGAACAGATATGACTTGATGTAGTGATAGGCTAGTGCACCGATCACTGCCGCCGGCAGGAAGGCGAGCAGCACGCCGATTACGAAGCGCGCCGCGGGCCACGACGTGAACATATCTTTGGCGAGCGCCAACAACCTGCCGAAATAGATCGACAGCAACGCGAGAATAGCGCCGAGCTGGATCAACACGGCAAACGACTTGCCGAATGCGTCGTCGCCCCAACCGAACACGTGCTCCAGTAGCAGCAGATGGCCTGTCGAAGAGACCGGCAGGTACTCCGTCAGACCTTCAACGATGCCGAGAACCGCCGCTTTGATCAGGTCGATATACGCCGCGCTCCAGCCGAATGCGGCCGACTTGAGGGCATCGAATTGCATGAGTTGCTCCGGAAGGAAATTGCGCGCTTGCCGCCGGGGACATGGAGGCCAGCGCTTTTGACGCAAAGGCGCCCGTGAGGCAACGAAAAAAGACGGTAATTCGCGGCGGTTTGCACCCCCGCCGCGCCTTTCTATAGTGCGATATTGATTCTCACCAGCGCGGGCTCGCATATCCGCACGTCATGTTGACACTTTTCCATCAGCCGCTTTGTCCGCATTCGCGCTATGTGCGCCTGATCCTCGGCGAGTACGGCATCACCGCTCGGCTGGTCGAGGAGCGCTTCTGGGAACGGCGGGAAGAATTTTTGCTGCTCAACCCGGCGGCGGAGCTACCGGTTCTTGTTGCCGAGGGCGAACCGCCGATTCCAGGCGCCGGGATCGTTGCCGAATACATCGAGGAAACCCATCACGGCCAGAATGCCGAGGATCGCCTGCTGCCGCCGCAGCCCGGGCGACGCGTCGAAGTGCGCCGGCTGGCGCACTGGTTCAACGACAAATTCCACACCGAAGTCAGCGGCCCGCTGGTGAACGAGCGCGTTTTCAAGCGCCATATGACTCAGGAACAAGGTGGGGGGCCGCCCGATACCGAGGCGCTGCGCGCAGCCCGCCATAATATCCGCTATCATCTCGCCTATATCGGCTGGCTCGTGCAGACGCGCGATTGGCTGGCCGGCAACCGGTTGACCTTGGCCGATCTTGCAGCGGCTGCCCATCTCTCAGCCGTCGACTATCTGGGCGAAGTGCCGTGGAACGCAGACGAAGCGACAAAGAACTGGTACGCGCGGGTGAAGTCCCGTCCCTCGTTCAGGACGATCCTCGCCGACACGCTGGCCGGTCTTCCGCCGTCGAAAACCTACGCCGACCTCGATTTCTGAAAGACCCTCTCGCGATAAAAGCCACGCTTGCGGAGAGAGCACGCGCGCTCGGATTCGACGCCTTCGGCGTTGTGAAACCTGATGCCGCACCGGAATTGAAATCGCGACTCGAGCGTTTCCTCGCCGATGGCGCGCACGGCGACATGACGTGGCTCGAGTCCACCGCCGAACGTCGCGCGTCCCCACTGATGCTGTGGCCCGACACGCGCTCAATCATCATGCTCGGAATGAATTACGGGCCGGATGACGATCCTCTAGCAATCCTGAGACAACGCGGCCACGCGGCCATTTCCGTTTATGCGCAAGGCGATGACTATCACGACCTCATCAAAGCGCGCCTGAAAGATCTGGCGCGCTGGCTTACGGCCAACGGCGGCGGCGACGTGAAAGTCTTCGTTGATACGGCCGCGGTCATGGAAAAACCGCTCGCCGCCCGCGGCGGACTCGGATGGCAAGGCAAGCACACAAATCTGGTGTCGCGGCACTACGGGTCCTGGTTGTTCCTCGGTTCAATTTTCACGACGCTCGATCTTCCCACGGATTCGCCTGAACCCGACAGCTGCGGCACCTGCCGCGCGTGCCTTGATATCTGCCCCACCGCGGCGTTTTCTGCCCCGTATCAGCTCGATCCGCGGCGATGCATTTCATATTTGACCATCGAGCATAAAGGCCCGATCCCGCGCGAATTACGCGCCGCGATGGGAAATCGAATCTTCGGTTGCGACGATTGTCTCGCAGTGTGCCCCTGGAACAAGTTTGCCAGCCGCGGCCGGGAGGCCAAGCTCGAAGCGCGTGACGCTTTGCGCGCGCCGCGCCTGGCAGATCTTGCCCGTCTCGACGATACGCAATTCCGCGCGCTCTTTGCCAAGACATCGATCAAGCGCACTGGTCGTGACCGCTTTGTCAGAAATGTGCTGATCGCGATCGGCAACTCAGGCGATAAGGCGCTTGCCATCGAAGTCGGGCGCTTGGTTGACGACCCATCGCCTCTGGTGCGGGGCGCCGCGGTGTGGGCGCTGTCTCGACTATTGCCGCGTGAAAAATTCGCAGCTCTCTCGCAACGCACGCGCGATTCCGATCCGGACGTGCGGGAGGAATGGAACGCGGCGCCTGTCTAGAACTCTTTGATGGCCGCGATCAGTCGCTCGATGTCTTCAGGACGCGAGAGTCGATGATCGCCGTCCTTGATTAAGGTCAATACGACGTCATCGCGGGAAAAGCGTGACATAAGCTCAACGGCGTGCCTCCAGGGCACGTCCGGATCTTCCACGCCTTGCAGGATGTGCACCGGGCAACGGGTTTCGATCAGTCCGCCGAGCAGCAGATGTTTACGGCCGTCCTCGATCAGCGTACGCGTTATCGGATAAGGCTCTTCGCCATAGGCAGACGGACGCATCCAAAGTCCCTTTTGTTCAATCTCACGCCTGGTGACGTCCGGAAACTGCTTCCACATCAGCTCCTCGGTGAAATCGACCGCCGGCGCAATCAGCACCATACCGATAACCGGAGCGGCACCGCTGCGCTCGGACAGCGCGCGTGCAAGCAGCAACGCCAGCCAGCCGCCCATGGATGAACCGATCAGCACCTGCGGGCCGTGCGCAAAGCGCAGATAGACGGCGAGACTTTCCTCCACCCACCGGCCGATGGTCCCGTCGGTAAAGACTCCACCCGATTCGCCGTGGCCGGAATAATCGAACCGCACGCACGCGCGGCCTTTCTCTCCTGCCCAACGATCCAGCGCGTCGGCTTTTGTGCCTTTCATGTCGGATTTGAACCCGCTTAGCCAGAACAGACCCGGATTCTCGCCCTCGCGGACGCGCACGGCGACGGTCCTGTCGGGCAAAGAAGTATTTACTGCAAGAGAGGTCAGGCGGGCGTCATTCATGGGCAAGAAAAATCCGGTTGGGCCTGCCCTCCTTGTCGCCGCAAGGCACGCGCCGGCGCAAGAGGCAACCGTTGCCCACGTCAACCGCGCCGTCTATACCCTAAGTTCGGCACGCGACGAGAAGCCTGCTGAAATTCGTTCGAAAACAATGTCGCCCGGGGGCAAAACAGATCATGTCGAGTTTGCCTGCATCCGCACCACCGCCGGTCGGAACGGATGATGTTGCTTTGAAGGGCAAGGCTCGCGCACCTCTCGCGGCGAATGCATCGATGACAGCGCTTGTCATCGTGCCGGCACTCGATGGCGGTGCTTCCGATGCCGGCGCGGTCGAGCTCGTACGTATCCTCGCCGCTGCAGGACATTCGACAGTCCTCGTGTCGCGCGCCGGCCGACTTGCAGCAGATGTCACGACAGCTGGCGGCGCGTTCGTCCCGCTCGATGTGTCGAGCAACAATCCCGTCGTGATTTTGCGCAACGCAATCATTCTCGGTCGTCTTGCGCGGGAGAGGCGCTGCCAGGTGATCCATGCATTCGGCCGCGCCGGCGCATGGAGTGGATTGATTGCCGCGCGGTTGAACGGCATCAAGTTCGTGACCAGTTGGCACAAAGGTTTTCGTGAGCAGAATCTTTTCAAGCGCCTCTATAATGGGATCATGGCTCGCGGTGATCGCGTTATTGCGTCGAGCGAGCAGATCGCGCAACTGATCAATGATCGCTACGGCACTCCCTGGGACAGGATCACGGTAGTGCCGTGCAGTATCGATCTGGAGCGTTTCAATCCTGAGATCGTCACGCGCGAGCGCACCGACGCCATGCGCGCCGCCTGGGGAGTCCACCGCGGTACTAAGGTCATTCTGATCAGTGGCCGCATTCTGCGGCGCAAGGGTCATCATGTGGTCGTCAGGGCGGCCAAGCGGCTCAAGGAAATGGGGCTGAAGGATTTTCTGTGCGTTTTCGTCGGCGAGGACAGAGGGCGCACCCGCTACACAGGCGAACTCTGGGACCTCGTTCTGACGACCGGCACCATGGACGTCGTTCGCATGGCATCGCCCGTTCCCGACATGCCGGCGGCTTACGCCGCCGCATCAGTCGTGGTGTCGGCGGCAATCCAGCCGGAAGGCGTGCAGCGGGCAATTCTTGAAGCTCAGGCGATGGCCCGCCCGATCGTTGTGTCCGACCTTGGGGCGGGTCCCGACGTCGTCCTCACGGCACCGGCGGTTCCCGAAAGCCGGATCGCAGGGTTGCGCTTTCAGGCGGGTGATGATGCAGCCCTGGCGGCGGCCTTGCTCCGGTTATTTTCCATTCCGGAACCGAACCGCGCGACCATCGGGCGTCGCGGACGTGAGTGGGTGCTCGGGCATTTCAATTCGGCCGCCGTTACCGAGCAGATGCTGCGGATTTACGGCGAGATTGCCGCGTCAACCAAGACACCCGGCCGGCCGAAATAAAATAAGCGGACAAAATCAGAGTAATTTGAATAGTTTGGCCGCGAATGATAACCACTTGTCGAATGTGACAACGGAACCGCGTTGACTTCTTCACGGTTTCTACCAATCTTTTGCAATTCCCGCGGCTTACGCCATGCCGGGGGACCAGTCGCAACAATAGAGGGAGAAAATAGCCATTCGTCGTCCGATGAAGTCCGCGCTGCCCGTTCAGAAGGACGGCCCGCGCATTAACGAGGATATCCGCGTCCGCGAGGTCCAGCTAATCGATGCCAGTGGCCATAACCACGGCCCCACACCCATCCAAGCCGCGCTAGATATGGCGCAGGCGGCGGGGCTCGACCTGGTCGAAATCGCCCCCAACTCGTCGCCACCCGTCTGCAAGATCCTGGATTACGGGAAATACAAATACCAGGCGCAGAAGAAGGCGGCGGAAGCCCGCAAAAAGCAGAAAGTCGTCGAGATCAAGGAGATCAAGCTCCGGCCGATGATCGACGATCATGATTATCAAGTGAAGATGCGCTCGATGAAGCGCTTCTTCGAGGACGGCGACAAGGTCAAGATCACCTTGCGCTTCCGTGGTCGCGAAATGGCGCACCAGGAACTCGGCTTCAAATTGCTGGATCGCGTAAAATCAGACACCGGCCCCCTCGCGAAGGTCGAATCAGAACCGCGGTTCGAGGGCCGTCAGATGATCATGGTGCTGGCGCCACGCTAGGCACCGAAACGCTTTGCATTTAAGTCACCGCGCCGCCCCGCCCGGATCGGGGTGGCGCGCCGGTACTTCAAGGTCACTCACCTGCCCGGAAGCTGGTGGTTGCGTGGGCCCACCGCCTCTGCCATAACGCCGGCCATCGCCGCCCGGCTAGTAAGGGCTGCCGTGGCGGCGATTAACGCTCAATCCCGAGCACACCGCTCTAGGCCTAATCCGGCTTGAGCATATTCCGGCCGTGCGGGCTTCGCCCGTTGCGCGCCGATGAGGAGAGCAAAATGCCCAAGTTGAAGACCAAATCGGGCGCCAAAAAGCGCTTCAAAATCACCGCGACCGGCAAGGTGAAATACCAGCAGACCGGCAAACGCCACGGCATGATCAAGCGGACGACCAAGACGATCCGCGAGCATCGCGGCACCAACGTGCTGTTCAAGACCGACGGCGACAACATCAAGAAGTACTGGTTGCCGAACGGCTGACCTTTCCGCGCCGCCTTCTGGCGGCGGTCTCTCGTCACCTATTCGCACGTTCTGCAAGGAGATTTCCCATGGCCCGCGTCAAGCGTGGTGTCACGTCGCACGCCAAACACAAGAAGGTCCTGAAAGCCGCCAAGGGCTATTATGGCCGGCGCAAGAATACGATTCGTGTCGCAAAGCAAGCCGTCGAGAAAGCGAACCAATACGCCTTCCGCGACCGCAAGCGGCGCAAGCGCACGTTTCGCGCGCTCTGGATCCAGCGCCTAAATGCCGCTGTGCGGCCCTTCGGACTTAACTACAGCCGGTTCATTGCCGGACTGGCGAAAGCGGGGTTGACCGTCGATCGCAGGGTGCTGTCGGATCTCGCCATCCGCGAGCCGGCCGCGTTTCAGGCGATCGTGGAAAGGGCCAAAGCTGCGTTGCCGGCGTAAGCCTTTTGACATCATGGTCGGGTTTGCCCGGCCGTTCCGCTCGGGCAGGCGCAGTGCCATCCCAAGCGGGATGCGCGGGCCAAGCTCGCGGATGACAGGGTGGTGAGCCATGTCCAACATCGCAAAGCTAGAACAAGAGATTCTCGCAAGCGTCGTCTCGGCCAAGGACGAAGCGGCGCTGGAAGCGGTGCGCATAACGGCGCTGGGCAAAAGCGGCTCGGTGTCGGCGCTGCTTAAAACGCTCGGCAGCATGACGCCGGACGAGCGCAAGGTGCAAGGTCCCGCGATCAATGGACTGAAGGATCGCGTCACCGCGGCAATCGCGACGGCAAAGGACAAGCTTGCCGCGGCCGCACTCGACGCCAGACTCAATACCGAAACCGTTGACGTCACTTTGCCGGTGCGCGAAGCGCCAGCCGAAATCGGTCGCGTGCATCCGATAAGCCAGGTTACCGACGAACTGACCGCGATATTTGCCGACATGGGCTTCGCTGTCGCCGAAGGTCCCGATATCGAGACGGACGACTACAACTTCACCAAATTGAATTTCCCGGAAGGCCATCCGGCGCGGGAAATGCACGACACATTTTATTTTCCGCCGAAGCCCGACGGCTCGCGGATGTTGCTGCGCACGCACACTTCGCCCGTGCAGGTGCGCACCATGCTCAGCAATAAACCGCCCATTCGCGTGATCTGTCCGGGCCGCACGTATCGCAGTGATTCAGACCAGACGCACACACCGATGTTCCATCAGGTCGAGGGCCTGGTCATCGACAAGGGATCGCACTTTGGTCACCTGAAATGGATCCTCGAGGAATTCTGCAAGGCCTTTTTCGAGGTCGACAACGTGAAGATGCGTTTCCGGCCGTCATTCTTCCCGTTCACCGAGCCATCGCTGGAAGTCGATATCCAGTGCAAGCGCGACAAAGGCGAGATCCGTTTCGGCGAAGGCGAAGACTGGCTGGAAATTCTTGGCTGCGGAATGGTGCATCCGAATGTGCTGCGCAATTGCGGCCTCGATCCGGATGAATATCAGGGTTTCGCCTGGGGATTGGGTATCGATCGCATCGCGATGCTCAAGTACGGCATGAACGACTTGCGTGCGTTCTTTGAAGCGGACGTGCGCTGGATCGCGCATTACGGATTCCGTCCGCTCGATTTTCCGACGCTCGCCGGGGGCCTCAGCTCATGACACCGTCGAAGCCTGCGAGCTCGCGGCTTGCGTTTTTCGCGCTGGTTACGCGAGGTTGGGATTCGGGCAAGATCCACAATTATGAAGAGAGCTTGCGCAAGCGGGACAAAGCGATGTCGGTGGAGGCCTCTCGCACTTTTGCCTCCATCGATGCGAAAGCGACAGGCTTGCTCACTCACACTTCGATGATGATCGCCGGGCTTGGGCTGATCGCTCCGATCGTCGCCGACAGTGATCTAGAGGTCGGCATCGTTGTCAGCGAAATTGCCATTTATCTGTTGATCGCGCTGGGCTGCCTGCGCTGTCTGTCGGTATTCCAGGCGCATGAAATAAACAATGCCGGCGATGGCCTTCAGGACATCATACACCGTGAACTTATCATTCGGTCCGAGCTGTACAGCCTTTGCATCCGCAGTGCGATTGTCTTTACGATCATAGTCTTTTCGCTGCTGCCGATTCTCTATTCCTCCTCGCCGGGAAAGCCAGCATGAAATTCACGCTGCCCTGGCTCAAGGAGCATCTCGAGACCGACGCATCCCTGACGGAGATCGTCGACCAACTCACTATGATCGGCCTTGAGGTCGAGAACGTCGAAAACGCGTCAAGCCTGCTCAAGCCGTTTGTCATTGCGTCGGTCATCTCGGCCGAAAAGCACCCCAACGCGGATCGTCTCAGGGTCTGCATGGTCGACATCGGTGACGGCAAACCGATTCAAGTCGTCTGCGGGGCTCCCAACGCACGCGCCGGCATGAAGGGCGTTTTCTCGGCGCCCGGCACTTTCATTCCGGGCAAGAACATGACCCTTGCGGTCGGCACAATACGCGGCGTGGAAAGCCGCGGCATGCTGTGCTCGCCAGCCGAGCTGATGATCTCCGATGATCACGACGGGATCATCGATCTGCCCGCCGACGCACCCGTCGGCAAATCCTACGTCGAGTGGGCAGGCGCCGGTGACCCCGTCATCGAGATCAACCTCACGCCCAATCGGCCGGATTGCACCGGCGTTGCCGGGATCGCCCGCGATCTCGGAGCAACATCGATCGGTACATACAAGAACAAGATTCCAAAGCCGGTAAAAGGAGCATTCCCCTGCCCGGTCAAAGTCACGCTCGATTTCGGGAAAACGCCGTCGCTGTGTCCGGCTTTCGGCCTGCGCCTGGTGCGCGGCGTCAAGAACGGACCTTCACCTGACTGGCTGCAGAAGCGACTCACCGCAATCGGATTGCGTCCCATCAACACGCTCGTCGACATCACCAATTTCGTGACGTTCGATCGTGGCCGGCCGTTGCACGTGTTCGACGCGGCAAAGGTCCACGGCAACCTGACGGTTCGTCGCGCGAAGAACGGCGAGAAGTTGCTCGCCCTCGACGGCAAGACCTACACGCTTGATGAGGGCATGTGCGTTATCGCCGACGAAAATGGCGTCGAGTCACTCGCCGGCACCATGGGCGGCGAAGCGACCGGTTGTTCGGAATCCACCACCGATGTGCTAATCGAGTCCGCGCTGTGGGACGAACTCAATATCGCCCAGACCGGGCGCAAGCTCGGGATCAATTCCGACGCGCGCTATCGCTTCGAACGCGGCGTTGATCCGGCCTTCATGGTGCCGGGGCTCGAGCTTGCGACGCAAATGGTTCTCGATCTGTGCGGCGGTCAGGCATCCGAATTCGTCGTTGCCGGTGACCCGACTCCGAAAGAAAAGGTCATTGATTTTCCCTTGAGCGAACTGCCGCGCCTTGCCGGCCTGAAAATGCCGCTTTCGGACATTCGCCGTTTGCTGGAAAAACTCGGATTTTTCGCCGCCGGCCAGGGCGAGCGCATGAAGGTGGCGGTGCCGTCGTGGCGGCCGGACGTGCATGGGCGCGCTGATATCGTCGAGGAGATTGTGCGCATCGTCGGTGTCGATCGCGTCCCGTCAACGCCGTTTGCCCGCGAGCATGCGCGCAAGCCGGTGCTCACCGTGATGCAGAATCGGACTCGCAAGGCGAGACGCGCGCTGGCGGCACGGGGACTTGTCGAGGCTGTCACCTGGTCGTTCATATCGAAGCAGGAGGCTGAATTGTTCGGTGGCGGCAAGCCTGAACTGTCTCTTGCAAATCCGATCGCTGCCGAATTGTCCGATATGCGTCCGAGCCTCCTTCCGGGCTTGATCATGGCGTCGCAACGCAACGCCGACCGGGGTCATGTCGACGTGAAATTGTTCGAGGTCGGCCAGATTTTCAAGGGCGACAGGCCGGAGGATCAGCTGACGGCGGCCAGCGGACTGCGCCGCGCGCTTGCCAAACCGTCCGGCAGCGGACGCCATTGGTCGGACAAAACAGGCCCGGTCGACGCCTTCGATGCGAAGGCAGACGCCTTCGCTGTACTTTCGGCGGCGGGCAGTCCGATGCAGGCCCTGCAAGTCGTGCCTGGCGGCCCGTCATGGTTTCATCCGGGCCGCAGCGGCACGATCCAGATCGGCCCGCAGAATATCCTCGGTCACTTCGGCGAACTGCATCCGCGGGCCGTCGCCGCCCTGCGGGCGGAGGGACCAATTGTGGGGTTCGAGGTCATTCTGGAAAGGATTCCAGAGCCGAAAGCGCGCGCCACGCGCGCAAAAGCTCTGCTCGAACTGTCGCCGTTCCAGCCTGTCGAACGGGATTTTGCTTTCGTGATGGATAGCGCAGTCAAAGCCGCCGACATTGTCCGCGCTGCGCAAAATGTCGACAAGAAACTCATCAGTGACGTCGTGGTGTTCGACGTTTATGAAGGCAAAGGAATCGAGCCCGGCAAAAAGTCGATCGCTATCGCCGTGACCATTCAGCCGCGCGAAAAGACAATGACCGATGCCGAGATCGAGGCGCTGTCCGCAAAGGTTGTGGCGGAAGTCACGAAGCGCACCGGCGGTGTATTGCGCGCCTGACGACCCGGGGCTAGCGATTACGCCTGCGCGAACGCTGTGCCGGCTTCGGCTTGTCTACTTCGGGGCTTTTCAACGCGCCCAGCTGTCGTAGCGCTGCTTCCGCGGTGCGTTGACCCGATTCCCAGGCGCCATTCACCGTCCCCCACTGCGTTTCGTGCAAGGCTTCGCCGGCCAACCATACGCGGCCGGCGAACGGCTCGGCCAAAATCTTTCGCGCATCGACACTGCCCGGGGTGGCTCCCGACATCGCCCCCAGAACAAATGGGTCTTCGTTCCATCGGGTGGCATAGCTGCGCTTGATTGCGTTCTTGGCCGTCGAGCCGAACAGCGATGCGATCCATTCGCGGGCAAACTCGATCATCGCCGCTTCGCCTTTGGCCGACAACTCGCGGCCGAAATCGCCCGCAACATCGACAAGATGCAGGCTGGTGCCCGACACATTGGCCAGCAGGGCCGCGGTACGCCGGCCGGAGGATTTCTCGAATACGAGGTCGTCGCGTTGCAGGTTCGTCGGATTGCGCGGAATGTCGAGCGCAATGTGATCGTAACTGCCGAGCGACAGCGCCGTAGCGGCATCGAGATGTCGGCGGGCAATCTCGGGCTTGAACGCAATCTTTCCGGAAGCAAGCACATTCGTCGACACGGTGACGATAGCGGCACGCGCGCGCACCGGACCCTTGGCCGTCACGACGTCGACGCCGTTGCGATCCCACTCGATGCGCGTAACGGGCGTTGACAATCGAATCGGAAGGCCGGCCGCGAGTCTCCCGATCAGCGCGCCGTAGCCCTGCCGGCAAAAAGCATCGTTTTCGCGTTCCGGCACCCGCGCAAGATCCGCCGCAGAAACCGCTGCAAGATCCTTGCCGCAGGTGAATGGTCCAAGCACGAATTCGATCGTCGGCCGCCAGTCACCAAGATCGGCCGGCAAAGCACGCGCTGCCGGACCGTCCGCTCTGCCCCGACCCGCATCGACGATGGCGCGACGGGCCCGCACCATGGCGGTAACAAAGCCCTCCAGCTCGGAGTCGCGCGCATTTCGAGGACCAATGCGAACCGTCTGGCCCCGCGGAGCGGAATAGATGTCGAGCGCCGTCGTCTGAGCCGAGCCTGTCAAAAGATTGCCGTCCGGCCGATGAATCCAGTGCGCACCGAGATCAAAGGGGACGCCAAAGATGGCGGAATCGGTGACGCAGCGCCCCCCGGGCCGATCGCTCGCCTCCAGCAGGACAAACCGGCGGTTGGCGGCAGCAATGCGCCGCGCCGCAGCAATGCCGGCCGCGCCGGCTCCGACAATCGCCACATCGAGGTCGGCGCCGCTCTGCGCGCGCACGACCGACGGTGCCGCGACAACTGCCACGGAGACGGCGAGAAATGAACGTCGGCTGAGCCCCGACATGGTGTCCGATCGCTTGCTGGACGCCGACAGGATGCCTGAACACGCCTCCAGCGGCAAATTTTATGGCTAACGATTCGTAAGTTCCGGCGGGATCGCCACGCGAAAATCAGTGAACTAAATTGCAATGAGTTTTCACTTAAATTTCATGCTGAGCCGCAGAGGGCAAGACTTGAGCGCCAAGAACTGGCGCCGGGGATCGGTCATGAGCTGGGTGGTCGACGGGGTCGGACGCGTTCTGGCCCACTATCTGGAAAAGCCCGTACAAGGGCTACGAGCCTTTTACGCCATCCGATCCCGATGCTTTGCGAGCGACCCTGCAACCCGGCGACGTGCTGCTGGTCGAGGGAAACAATCACATCTCGGGCGTCATCAAGTATCTCACCCAATCCACCTGGTCGCACGCCGCGCTATATGTCGGTCCTATCGGGGACCGCGCCACTTCTGACGGCGAACCGCTGGTCCTGGTAGAAGCCAATATCGGACAAGGCGTCGTCGCCGCGCCGCTGTCGAAATATGCCCGTTTCCACACCCGCATTTGCCGCCCGACCCAACTCGATGATGAAGATCGTGCACGCGTCTGCGCCTACGCAGCCGAGCGAATTGGCTTCGACTACGACCTCAAGAACATCATCGATCTCATGCGCTATCTTTTCCCGATGCCGCTGCCGCAACGTTGGCGCCGCCGCATGATCGCGCTCGGCTCCGGTCATCCCACGCGCATCATCTGCTCGGCGCTTATCGCACAGGCCTTCGAAACCGTGCGCTACCCGATCCTGCCGAAAGTCACGCGGCTCGACAGCGAAGCTGCCTGGCGGGAAATCCTGGAAATCCGGCATTCCTCGCTCTATGCCCCGCGGGATTTCGACATCTCTCCGTATTTCGAGGTGGTGAAGCTGACCATTGTGCGTGGTTTCGACTACAAGGCGATCGCCTGGGCCGATGTACCGGTTACCGATCCCGAACAGATCGTCGGGCTTGTACCCGCGGACGAAGACAGACTCTCGCCGGTCGCGTAGACGCCGGCCTTGCCTGCGGAGACAACCGACATTACGTCTGCCGGCATGATCGATGCCGCCATCAAAGCTCTCTCGCAAATGTTCGCACCAGCCTTGCGCCGCGTGTTGCTCAAGGCCGTCGGGCTTGCCCTCATCCTCATCGTGACCATCGGCGTTGTTCTGCAGCGCGTGCTGGCTAGCTGGGCGGAAACTGGCGCCAATTGGGCCGAGCAGACGGCAGGCGTAGCGCCGCATGCCGCTTGGGCTGCGCTCGCCTGGGTGGTGTCGATTCTTGCCAGCTTGGGCATCATCACCGGCGCGCTGTTTCTCATGCCGGCCGTGACCGCCTTTGTCGGCAGCTTTTTCGTCGACGAAGTCGGCGAGGCGGTCGAACGAGAGCACTATCCAACCGACCCGGCCGGAAGTGCTTTGCCATTTCTGCTGGCCTTCGTCGAAGGCGTCAAAGTCGCCGTGCTGGCACTCCTGGTCTATCTGTGCGCCCTTCCATTCGTGCTGTTCGCCGGACTCGGCCTCATCATTCTATTTCTGGCGAACGCCTACCTGCTCGGCCGTGAATATTTCGAACTGGCCGCGATGCGCTTTCGTCCTCCGGACGAAGCCAAGGCCATGCGCAAGGCCAACGCGGCCTATCTTTTCACCGCAGGCATGTTTATTGCCGCCTTCGTATCGGTCCCCATCATGAACCTGGCGACGCCGATTTTTGCGATGGCCTTCATGGTTCACGTGCACAAGAAGCTGTCCGGGGCCCGGACGGAACTGATCGAAGCACGCCGCTGACTGTCAGGTCTTCGTCCGCAGATCGATCACCCGCTCGGCCTTGCCGACAGAGCGCTCGATGGTGCCCGGTTTTACCGTGCGCACGGCTGCGGTCACTCCGATGAAAGCCTTGATATGATGCGCGAGATCGCGGTCGCACGCGGTGAAGACGCCATCATCCGCATCCGGGCGAGCCTCCACGACAACGGTGATTTCATCAAGACGCTCGACGCGCCGCAACTCGATCACAAAATGCGGCGCCAGGCGCGCGTCCTTGAGAATGATCTCCTCGATCTGGCTGGGGAATACGTTGACGCCGCGTACGATCATCATGTCGTCGGATCGCCCGGTCACCTTCTCCATTCTCCGCATTGAACGCGCCGTGCCCGGCAGCAGGCGAGAGAGATCACGTGTGCGATAACGCACGATCGGCATTGCTTCCTTGGTAAGCGTTGTGAACACCAGCTCGCCGACCTCGCCATCCGGCAAAACCTTGCCGGTCGCGGGATCGACGACTTCGGGATAAAAGTGATCCTCCCAGATGTGCGGACCGTCTTTGCTCTCGATGCATTCACAGGAGACGCCGGGCCCGATGATCTCGGACAGCCCGTAGTTATCGATGGCGTGCAGATCGAATGCATCCTCGATCTCGGCGCGCATGGCATTGGTCCACGGCTCGGCGCCGCACATTGCAATCTTGAGAGAGCTTTGTCGGGGATCGACGCCTTGGGCGTGGAACTCATCGAGCACCGCGAGCATGTAGCTCGGCGTTACGAAAATGACGTCGGGCCTGAAATCGGTGATCAGACGCACCTGCCTTTCCGTCATGCCGCCCGACACCGGCACCACCGTCATGCCCAGCCGTTCGGCGCCGTAGTGAAACCCGAAACCGCCGGTGAACAATCCGTAGCCGTAGGAATTCTGTACCAGCATGCCGGGCTGACATCCTGCCGCGCGCATGCAGCGCGCCATCACTTCGGCCCAGGTGTCGAGATCGCGTCGGCTGTAGCCAACGACCGTGGGCTTGCCGGTCGTGCCTGATGAGGCATGCACGCGCAGCACCTGTTCGCGAGGGATTGCGAACATACCGAACGGATAATGGGCGCGCAGGTCGTCCTTGCTGGTGAATGGGAATTTTCTCAGATCGTCCAAAGATTTCAGATCGTCCGGATGGACGCCTGCCTTGTCGAAGGCCTTCTTGTAGTGCGCGACATTGTCGTATGCATGATTGAGTGTCGATTTCAGCCGCTTGAGCTGAAGCGCCCCGATCTCATCGCGCGTTGCAATCTCGATCGGCTCGAAGGCCTCCCGGCGCGGCGCAAGATTGACGGCCTTGAGCTGCAGACGCGGCATTCGCCTCCCCGGGATGCCTGTTCAGATTTTCCGCTGCGCGGCGTTCCAGTGCTTTTCAAGATTTGCAATGAGCGCCGGACTGAAATGGCAATAGGCCTGTTCGCGGCAATACACGGCCATGTAGCGGCGGAATGTATCGAGCGGCTCTTCCCCGACACGGAAGGCACGGCGGTTGCCCGCCGCGCTGACCACGCCGGAGCCCGTGAAATCTTCGACCACGCGCGCGATCGCAGCGTCCATATCGCCGGGTGGCACGATGAGATCGCAGATCATCCGACCCTCCGGACTGTCGCACTCGAAGCGGCGGCCCATCATGATCGCCTGGCGTGCCGCCCGCGCGCCAACAAAGCGCGTCAAACGCAAATTCGCCGCCCCCGGAATGATGCCTTCCTTACGCGCCGGCAGAGTCATATAGGCATCGCTACCGGCAACCACGTAATCCATTGCCAAGAGATATTGACAGGCGCCGCCGATTGCGAACACGTCGACGCCCGCGACCCAGGGCTTCTCACGCGTTCCGCCGTACACTTCGTCCGGGTTTGCGTGTGCAATCGCCAAACCTCGCAACATCTTGTTCACGATGCCCATGTCGCGGCGGATGTACCAAAGATATGGAATCTTGCCACGGTAGAGATGCGTGAGATTGATTCCCGCCGAAAAAATCTTGCGGCCGCGGTATTTGGGATGATCGACGAGGTCGCCGCGTAAAACGCAGATCTCGCTCGCGGGATCGAGGATGGCGATGTCGGCGGCCGTCTCGGTATCGTCGAGAGTGTCGTCATCTTCGGCGTTGAGAAATCGGGGATTGCAGACCGTTACGACCGCGGCCTTGCCCTGCCGTTCGGCCTTCGCCGGACCGAAATTGATCGCTCCGCGTTTGGCGAATTCGTCGCCGCGCTCGATCGCTTCGCGCTTGGGGAGCAGCATCGACTTGCAGAGGTGTAGTCCGGCAGCAGGAATGGCGAGCGCCTGCGCGAGAAAAATGCCCTGGTCAACCTCGACCCCGTCTTTCTCGGATTGCATCAATGTGCTTTCGGCATCGACCTGCTTGTGCGTGGGCGTCAGGCCGGGAACGAGCTTCCCCGCCTCATAGGCCAGCTCATCCACACGCACAAAATTCGAGAGATTCCCCGTAAGTTTGCGATAGACAATCTCGGCGTGCCGCTGAAGGAAGTCCTCCCGCGCGCGCCGGCAACTTGAAATGATGATGTCCGCCGCCAGCTTTTGTTCGTCGCTGCGCTTGGGCTTTTTGGGCAGCTTCGCGAGCAGGTCGGCGCCGGCGCGCCAGTATTTGCTGCCTGCCACGGCATCGCGCTTGAAATTCCCGGTGACGCGAAGCCCGGTCTTGTGCCACTCAGCGGCTGATTTGGCTGGAAGGCCGGCGCGCTCGAAGCAAGCCTTGGGGTCAGCGCGCGTGACGAGCGTGGCCCTGCCGCTACTGCTGCCTTCCATACGCGCTCTCCCTCTTACGCGACCCTTTTTCCCGGCCATTGGCACAGGTCGCTGATAATGCACTTTCCACACAGCGGCTTGCGCGCCACGCAAGTGTAGCGTCCGTGCAGAATAAGCCAATGGTGGGCGTGGCGCTTATATGTCGCCGGAACGACCTGATCCAATTTCGTTTCGACCTCGAACGGTGTCTTGCCGGTGGCCATTCCTGTACGGTTGCCGACGCGAAATATATGAGTATCGACGGCGATTGTCGGTTCGCCGAAGGCGATGTTGAGCACGACATTGGCGGTCTTGCGGCCGACGCCGGGCAGTTCTTCCAAGGCTTCGCGCGAATGCGGCACCTGCCCACCATGGTCGGTGATGAGCTTGCGCGACAATGCAGTTACGTTCTTTGCCTTCGTGCGGAACAGACCAATGGTCTTTATCAAATCCCGCACACGAGTCTCGCCGAGGGCCGCCATTTTTTCAGGCGTGTCGGCAAGTGCAAAGAGCGCTGGCGTTGCCTTGTTGACGCCGGCATCGGTCGCCTGCGCTGAAAGCACAACCGCCACCAACAGCGTAAACGCATTGAGGTGCCGGAGTTCGCCCTTCGGTTC
>Ga0307305_10000067_pt1 | contig 27819 bp, 22 predicted proteins | sample ER_DNA_186_FD_194512 | JGI IMG/M metagenome (GOLD analysis project Ga0307305, IMG submission 194512) | Bulk soil microbial communities from the East River watershed near Crested Butte, Colorado, United States - ER_DNA_186 | ecosystem: Environmental > Terrestrial > Soil > Floodplain | place... | reverse complement strand
CAGCACGCTCGGGGCGACCCAGGCGATCCTCATCGTCGCCCTCGCCACCTGTGTCGTCTTCCTGGCCGTCACCCGGCGCTGGCGGCCGGTCGTCTTCGTCGCCGCCCTCATGTTCGGGGAACTTGGCATGTTCCTGGCCGCCGCCGCCGTGGTCAAACGGCCCAGGCCGGATGTCACCCAGCTCGACCAGCACCTGCCCACCTCGGCGTACCCGTCCGGGCACGAGGCCGCTACGTGCTGCCTCTACATCGCGATCGCGATCCTGGTCATCGGTCACGCTCGCGGCTGGTGGCGATGGCTGTTCCTCGTCCCCGCGATCGCCATGCCCGTTCTCGTCGCCCTTTCCCGCCTGTACCGGGGCGAGCACCACCCAACCGACCTCCTCGCCAGCCTGCTGTTTTCCGCGCTCTGGCTGACCGCCGCGTCCGTGCTGATCAAGCCGAACTCTGCGAGGAAGAAGTGAAATGGCGCGCGCGATCTGGTCCGGGGTGCTGACGTTCGGCCTGGTGTCGGTTCCGGGGATATTAGTATCTCGAAACGTATTACGGTCAACTATACTTCGGTCATGCATACTTCGCCGTACGGTGGGACGCCTGTTAAGCCGTCCCACCTGTTCGACCGCGACGCCGAGTGGAAAGGGCTGGTCTCGTTCACTGCCGATGATCGTCCTGGCGCCACGCTGGGCGTCGTGAGCGGGCGGCGACGGCAGGGCAAGAGTTACCTGCTCCAGGCGCTGGCGACTGCGCTGGGCGGGATCTACTTTCCGGCTCTGGAGCTGACCGAAGCAGTCACACTGCGGCTGTTCGCCGATGAGCTCATTCGCTTCAGCGGATCACCGGTCCCGCCGTTCCGGGACTGGCTTGACGCCATGCCCTACCTGTTCAGGCTTACCGGGGAGCGCCGCATCCCGGTGGTGATCGATGAGTTCCCGTTCCTGGTCAAGGCATCACCCGCCCTGCCATCAATCATCCAGCGCGAGCTTGGCCCGGGAGGGAGCGGGTCAGCGAGCAGGGCGCGGCTGCTCCTCTGCGGCTCCGCCATGTCGGTGATGGGCGGCCTGCTTTCCGGGCCGGCGCCGTTGCGGGGACGGGCAGGTCTTGAACTCGTTGTCCATCCCTTCGGCTACCGCGATTCCGCACGGTTCTGGGGGATCTCCGACCCGAAGCTGGCCGTGCTCATGCATTCAGTGGTAGGCGGAACGCCCGCGTACCGACGGGAACTCGTACGAGAGGACACCCCCGCAGACCTCGCCGATTTTGATGCGTGGGTGGTCCGGACCGTTCTGAATCCGCAGACTCCGCTCTTCCGGGAAGCCCGTTACCTGCTGGCCGAGGAAACCGAGATACGCGACCCGTCGCTGTACCATTCGGTGCTGGCCGCCGTCGCCGAGGGAAACAGCACCTCTGGCGGGATCGCCAGCTATATTGGCCGGAAATCCAACGAGGTAGCGCATCCGCTCCGTGTGCTCGAGGATTGCCGGCTGCTGGTCAGAGAGCCCGACCTGTTCCGGTCGGGGCGGGCTAAGTACCGCATAGCCGAGCCGCTCATAACCTTCTATCAGGCCATCATGAGCCGGGAATGGGCGCGCCTCGAACTCGGTGACGCGCCAGCGGTCTGGCCCGGAGCCCGGGCACGTTTCCTGTCGCAGGTGGTAGGACCGCATTTCGAGGCGATCTGCCGCGCTTTCGCGATCACGGCCGATCCTGGCGTTTTCGGTGGCCTGCCAGGCGAAGTGGGATCCGGGGTCATTCCGGACCCTGCGAACCGCACCCAGATCGAGGTGGACGTCGTGGTGCTCGCTCCGGCCGAGCCTGGGCGCCCGCGCAAAGTCCTCTCCCTGGGAGAGGCTAAGTGGGACAGGACCATGGACCACCGCGACGTCGAACGCCTGCGCCGGGCGCGGGACTTGCTCGCCGTCAAGGGATTCGACACCAGGGACGCGCTACTCAGTTGCTATTCCTGTGCAGGCTTCAGTGACGGACTGCGAGCGGCCCACGACCACGACATCCGCCTTGTCGGCCTCGATCAGCTCTATGCGGCCTAGCGCCACAAGACCCATCGCGTGGTGACTTGGCCGGGTTCGGGGGTTCGCTGCTCTGGATGCGGATATGCCACCATCGGGGTCGTGGAGATGACACTGCGGTTCGAGATCTTTCCGGATGATCTCGATGCCACCGTCGATTTCTATATGCGCGTCCTGCGTTTCCGCCTGATCGCCGATCGGCGCGACGAGCCCAGCCCATACGTCTCGCTGCAGCGGGGCAGTGTGCGCGTCGGAGCCGCCAGGCGGGCGGTGCCAGATGCCCGCGTCGCGCGGCTGCCGCCTGCTGGGGTGGAGCTGGTGCTCGAGGTCGACGATGTCGTGGCCGAGCGCGACCAGATCACAGCGGCGGGATGGCCGATCGCGGAAGATCTCCGCGATCGCCCGTGGGGCCTGAGGGATTTCCGGGTTCTCGACCCGGCCGGATATTACCTGCGGATCACGGACCGGGCCCCGGGGCGAGCGGCCCGGCGGGCCACGGACTCCGAACTCCCGGCAAGCCGTCCGGCTATTGGCGGATAAGGCCGTCCATGATGCACTGACCGAGACGGCCGAGTGCCGGGTTTGCGGGGTGCCGCCGGCACCGAGGACCTAGCCTGGCGACTGTCACCGGGAACGTAGGGAGGGGAAGGGGCATGACTGTCACGCTGCCGGATGTCAGCGAGTTCCAGTCGCCGGCCAGCGGCAACGCCCCCAACTGGGCGGGAATTAAGTCCCAGAACGGTGGAGCGGCGATCATTCGAGTCGGGTACGGGAATTCCCACCTTGACGGAATGCTCGTGTCGAACCGGGCGAGAATCAAATCACTCCAATTCGGGTTCTGTGGTTTGTATCAATACCTGCGAGCGGGTCAGGATGTACGCTCGCAGGCCAATGCGTTCATCAACTGGATTGGCCAGAACCTTAACGAGGGCGAGATTCCCATACTCGATCTGGAAGAGGGATCGGGAAATCAGCTGGGACGGGCTAACCAGTGGTTCAGCATCATTGACGACGCGTACAACCTCGTGTCGTTGCCGCTCAGCCAGCGTTCGTGGTTGTACAGCGGCCAGTCTTTCGCGGTCGACGCCGGGCTCGCGCCCATCTTCCACTCAGCCCGCCGTACCTGGATAGCGGCCTACCAGGCTTCCGAGGCCGGGCTGCTGCCGCACACCCTGTGGCAGAGCACCAACGGCCAGACCGGTGCGAACCGGACGAACTGGAGCGGCTGCGGTTTCTGCGATACGTCCATCTACCATGGCACGCTCGCCAGCCTGTCAGATCTGGGCTGGCATCCCCCGACTCAAAAGAGCCTGCTTCTCGCGGAGGAAGAAATGCAGATCCAGAACGACAAGAAGTACGGTGCCGTTGCCTTCGGCGGGGGTCAATTCAGGTGGATCGCCTTTTTCTGCGACCCCGGCGGCGAAGGCAAGACCCCGAACCGGCTGCGAGTGGCTCCGTACTCCGGCGACACCCACGAATTCGCCAATATCACGATCGTGACCATCGGCCCGGCTACCCAGAAGGTCACCGTCAACCTGCCGAAGGGCTGCAGCGGCATCTCGTTCCAGCGGCAGGACGACCCGAGCAACTGGGCAACGATCGCCTATAACCTGGGCACCTGATACGACCAGGGAACTCCTGGAAACCCGCTCCGGTTTACAGACAGAGAACCGGAACGATCCTGGGCCGGGCCGTCAGCGGGAGGTTGTGGCGTGACGCTGGTGCTGATCGGCCTGGTCGGCGGCATCATTACGGGCCTGTCTCCCTGTGTCCTGCCGGTGCTTCCCGTCGTCCTGCTCGGCGGCGGCAGCGCTGGGCCGGTCACGGGGCCGGACACGGGGCCGGACGCTGAGTCGGCGCGGCGGCGGCCCTATCTCGTCGTCCTCGGCCTGACGCTGAGCTTCGCGGTCTTTACCCTGTTCGGCAGCCTCGTCCTGGCGAGCTTGCACCTGCCAGACGACGCCATCCGGTGGCTCGGCCTGGCCCTGCTGGTCCTGGTTGGTCTCGGGCTGCTGGTACCGCCGCTCGGTCACCTGATCGAGCGGCCCTTCTACCGCTTCCCTCAGCGCGCCCTCGGCACCGGCCGCAACGGCTTCCTCCTCGGGATCGCCCTCGGCGCGGTCTTCGTGCCGTGCGCGGGGCCGGTCCTCGCCGCCATCACCGTGGCCGGCGCGACCGGCCACATCGGCCTGCGCACCGTCGGCCTCACCCTGGGCTTCGCCGTCGGCACCGCGATCCCGCTGCTCGCCTTCGCGCTGGCGGGCCGCGGCTTGACCCAGCGACTCGGGGCCTTCCGGCGTCGCCAGGGGGCCTTCCGCGCGGTCAGCGGCGCCGTCGTCATCGTCCTGGCCGTCGCGCTGACGTTCAACCTCTCCGACATCATCCAGCGCGATATCCCGAACTACTTCGAAGCCGTGGGCAACTCCCTGGAGAAGGGGGCCAAGGCGGCGCCTCAGGGCGGCGGCAGCGTATCGCTGCAGGCCTGCCAGACGGCGGCCTTGTACGGCGGCTCCGGTCTCGAGAAGTGCGGCCCCGCGCCTGCGTTCAGCGGCATTCAGCAGTGGCTGAACACCCCCGGCGGCAAACCGGTGAGTCTGGCCTCGCTGAAGGGCAAGGTCGTCCTGGTCGACTTCTGGGCCTACTCCTGCATCAACTGCCAGCGCGAGCTCCCGCACGTCGAGGCCTGGGCCAGGGCCTACGCCTCGGACGGGCTCGAGGTCGTCGGCGTGCACACGCCCGAGTACGCCTTCGAGCACGTGCCGTCCAACGTCGCCGCCGGCGTGCGCAGGCTCGGCCTCACCTTCCCGGTCGCGCTCGACAACTCCTACGGCACGTGGAACGCCTACGACAACCAGTCCTGGCCGGCCGCGTACCTGATCGACGCCAGCGGCCAGATCCGGCACATCTCCATCGGGGAGGGCGACTACAGCGGTGAGGAGCAGCTCATCCGCCAGCTGCTCGGCGCGGCGCACCCCGGGATCGCCCTGCCGCGGGCGACCGACGTCCCCGACACCACCCCCGACGACTCCGCGCAGACACCGGAGGCCTATCTCGGCGCCGAACGCCAGCAGGGGTACCACGGCAGCACCCCCTACGCGACCGGCCAGTTCACGGCGCCCGCCACCCTCCCCGCGAACTCCTTCGCCCTCGCCGGCGCCTGGACCATCGGCCAGGAGTCGATCACTGCAGGCAAGGGCGCCGGGATCACGCTCGCCTTCCACGCCTCGAAGGTCTACCTCGACGTCGGAGGCACCGGCACGCTCACGGTCTCGGCCGACGGCACGAGCAAGGTCATCCGCGTCTCCGGCGCACCCGACATCTACACCGTCGCCACCGAGCAGCCCGCAGGGGACGGCACCGTGACCATCAGGCTCTCACCGGGGCTTCAGGCCTACTCGTTCACCTTCGGCTGACCAACGGCTTCAGGGAGGACTCGATGGATCACGAAACCGTGGTGGCTTACCTGGACCGCGTCGGCGTCACGGCGCCAGTCGTCAGTGACGCGGCGGGCCTGCGCACGCTGCACCGGGCGCACCAGCTGACCGTGCCGTTCGAGAACCTGAGCATTCACCTGGCCGAACCAATCTCGCTGGACGAGCCCGACCTGATCGACAAGATCGTGCGCCGCCGCCGCGGCGGCTTCTGCTACGAGCTCAACGGCGCCTTCGCGCTGCTGCTCGAGGCGCTCGGCGCGCAGGTGAGCCGGGCCGGCGCCCGGGTCCACGGGGAGGCCGGCCTCAGCCCGCCCCTCGACCACCTGGCGCTCATCGTGCGCCCCGCCGACGGCACCGGGCCCTGGCTCGCCGACGTGGGCTTCGGCAGTCACAGCGATTACCCGCTGCTGCTGGATGCAAGGGATGACCAGGACGATCCGGCCGGCCGGTTCCGGCTCGCCGACGCCGACGAAACAGACATCGACGTCCTGAGGGACGGCAAGCCCCAGTACCGTCTCGAAACGCGCGAGCGGTCGCTCGCGGACTGCGTCCCGACGTGCTGGTGGCAGCAGACCTCGCCGCTGTCGCACTTCACCCAGAGCACGATCTGCTCCAGGCTGACTCCGGACGGCCGGGTGTCCATCAGCGGCCGGATGCTCATCCAGACCCGGCACGGGACCCGGACCGAACAGCAGCTGGATACAGACGACGCGCTGCTGGCGGCGTACCGGGACCACTTCGGTATCGCGCTGAGCCGGGTGCCAGACGACCCGGCGGGATGAGGCGGGAACCCGGACCGTTCGGTCCAAAGATCTTCCGCCGAACGGGATGGGTATCACGCCCTCGGGCCGGGCTGGTAGCGGATAACGCCTGGCGTTCCCCGCTGATCAGCTCACGAGCGCGGTGCGCGTCGAGGCGGTCGACCTCGTCGACGATGTTCACGGCCGCGAGGGCAGCGTCGTCGGCGGTGGCGAGCAGTTGCTGCGCCGTCGTGAGCTGGCCCCGTTGCGCTACCCGGAGGGCCAGGGCGTCGAGCATGACGACCCCGGCCTCGTGATCGCCGGCCAGGCGGGCCTGGTCAACCATGGCTTCGAGGTCGGCATCGTCGCTGTCCGACGCGGCGGCGAGCAGCGCCCGGGTCAGCAGGGCGCCGTCCCCGCCGCCAGCGGTGCGGTACCAGTCGTCGCACTGGTGCAGCAGAGCCTGCGCGGCGTCGTGCTGCCCGGTCGCCCGCATGACCCGGGCGAGGTTGATACGTGCGGTCGCGGCCATGCGGGGGTCGCTGCCCCTGATGGCCGCCTGGATCGCGAGGGTCAGGGTCTCGCTGGCGGCCTGAAGCTGGCCGGCCTGATGCCGGACCCGGCCGAGGCGGGTCAGGTGGTAGGCGGCCTGGCCGAGAAAGCCCAGGCGTTCGGACGCCGCGGCGGCATTCTCGAGATAGTGGCTGGCATCGTCGAATCGGTGGGCGGCCTGGGCGATCCCCCCCAGTATCGCTTCGGCGTGGACCAGGCCCCAGGAGTCGCCGATGGGCGTGAGCAGGCGGACAGCCTCGTCGGCTGCTGCGGCGGCGGTCGCGATCTCGCCGAGCATCATCGACCCGGCCGCACCGAGCAGCAGGCCGGCGGCGCGTTCCCAGGCCAGGCCGCGTTGCCGCGCCGCGTCCGCGCTCTGGAATGCCAGCTCGGCGGCGTCGTCAGGGCGTGCCTGCTGGAGCCGCAGGAAGGCCAGGTGCCGCTGCGCGTCGGCCCGCGACTGCTCGTCATTCAGCGCGATCGCTTCGCCGAGCGCGCGGTCGAGATCGTCCTCGGCTCGCACGACGTTGCCTGCGGAGGCTTCCAGCCATCCGGCCAGCAGCAGGGACGTCACGCGATCGCGTGGTCCGACTCCGGCATCATGTTCGGCGGCTTCGCGTGCGGAACGGACGCGGTGCGCCCCGGCGATCCCGTCTCCTAGCACGACCCATGCCCAGCCGAAACCGTTGGCGATCCTGACCCCCAGCAGCGGGTCGTGGCGGGCACTCCAGGCGAGGGCGGCGTCGATGTTGGACCGTTCGTCGTGGACGAAGGCCAGCCACCGTGGCTGCGCCGGGCCGCGGATCGTCGCGGCGGCGTCCTGCGCCGCGCGGCCGAACCAGTGCGCGTGCGCGGCGAGAGCGTCATCGGCCGAGCCCGCATCGCGCAGCCGGCCGACCGCGAAGGCCCGGATGGAATCGAGCAGGTGGTAGCGCGAGGAACCGCCGGCCGTGACGGTGAGCGTGACGAGGGACCGGTCGGCTAGCCGGCTGATGACGTCGACGGCCGAGGACTGCGGGACACCGAGGACCGCCAGTACGCTCTCCACCGCGGGCAGCGGCGCCCCGCCGACGAAGCACGACAGGGCCTGCAGTCCTCGCTGGTCGTCGGGGAACAGCAGCTCATAGCTCCAGGCAATGGCCGCGGCCAGGACGCGGCGGCGCTCCGGGCTCCGGCTCGTCGGGTCCCGCAGCAGGCCGAACCGGTCGTCCAGCCGCCGGGCTATCTCCCGCACCGAGAGCGATCTCACCCGGGCGGCCGCGAGCTCGATCGCCAGCGGCAGCCCGTCCAGGGCCTGGCAGAGCTGCTCGACAACCGGCGCGGTGTCGTCGTCGAGCACGAACTGCCTGCGGATCTCGGCGGCACGGTAGGTGAACAGCTGCACCGACTCGGTGATCGGCAGCGGCTCGAGCGGATAAACGCTCTCACCGTCCAGCCCGAGCGGGAGCTGGCTCGTGGCGAGCACCGTGAGCCGCGGTGCAGCGTCGAGGAGCAGGCTGGCCAGATCGGCGGCCGGGCCGACCACGTGCTCGCAGTTGTCCAGGACCAGGAGGCATTCGGTGCTGGCGAGACGCTCGAGCAGCATGCGCTCGCCCGGCAGGTGCATGGTCTCCGCGACAGCCTGCAGGAGGTTCGTGGTGGCATCGGCCGCATCCAGCCGTATCAGCCAGACGCCGTCGGGTGCGGCGGCCTGGCGGGCCAGCTCTATCGCCAGCCGCGTCTTACCGACCCCGGCCGGCCCGGTCAGTGTCACCAGGGCGTCCTGTTCGAGCTGCGCGCCGAGCACGTCGAGATCCGAGGTACGGCCGATGAGCGGTGACGAGAGCCTGGGCAGGTTGCCGACGGGCTGCTGGTTGCCGACGGGCTGGCGGGCCGGGGCAGCCGCGGACCAGGGGACCTGCTGCAGGACGCTCGCCTCCAGCGCCTGCAGGTCCCGGCCCGGGTCGAGCCCGAGCTCCTCGGCCAGGATGTCCCGGACCCGGCCGTACGCGGCCAGCGCGTCGGCTTGGCGGCCGTTGCGGTACAGCGCGGTGATCAGCGTGTGCCAGAGACCCTCGCGCAGCGGATGCAGCTGGACGAGGGCTTCGAGTTGCCCGGTCACGTCGCCTCCGGCCCCCAGCTCGACCCGGGCCGCAAAGTGGTCCTCGAGCAGTCCGAGGCCCGATGCGGTTGCAGCCAGGGACCGTCACCGGCGTCGACAAGCACGTCGCCGCGGAAGAGCGCGAGCGCCTCCCCCGACAAATCGGCGGCGTCGGCGAGATCCCCGCCCTGCCGCAGGTCGCTCGCTGTCGTGGCGAGGGTGACAACCCGCAGCGCGTCGACCCGGCCAGGCTCGACGTCCAGGGCGTATCCGCCAGGCCCGCTGGTGATCACACCGGGAACTCCGAGCGCCCGGCGCAGCTGGGACACCTTCGACTGCAGCGTGTTCCGGCCCGTTGTGGCCGCGACGTCAGCCCACAGGTCGTCGATGAGCCGGTCAGCCCGGACCGGGGCGCCCGCGTCGATCGCAAGCCGGACAAGCACCTCCGTCGTCTTTCCCGACGGCAGCGGCACCACAGCACCGTCGCGGCGGACCTCAACCGGGCCGAGCACCGCGATACTGAGCATTCTCGCAGTCTAAGACGGCGGCCGGTCGTCAGTTCGGCGTCAGACCAGCGTCAGCGCCTGCGCCGATGCTCACATACATGCCCGATGAGACCGAGACGCTGCTCCGCCGGCTGATCAGCGGCGACCAGGCCGCCGTCGCTGCCGTCCTGGCCGGCGCGCGCACCAGCGATACACCGGCCTTGCTCGTGGCCGCCGCGCTGATCTCCGGCGACAGTGACGGATTGCTGCTGGCGCGCGCGACGACGCACGCGACCACGACACGTGACCGGCAACTCGTCGCCGTCGCAGCCGCGGACCTCGAAGGCGACCATGACCTGTTCGACGCCCTCATTCGCGACCACCTCGCCGATCACCCCGACAACGTGCTCGCGGCCTGGATCGCCACTATACACACCCAGCGTCACATCCCTTTCACTCACTAGGAGCCGTCATGCACACCCTCGAAACGACCCGCCAGGCACCGGCCCGCCGTTCCTGGCAGCGCGCCGCCGGGCGCTGGATCGTCACCTTCGCCGGCTTCCCGGCCGGCGGATTTATCGCCATGCTGCTCGTCGGCCACGTCGACACCGTCATCACCGCACTGGCCGGCGGCCTGATCACCGGAACGATCCTCGGTGCCGTCCAGGCCTGGGGCCTGGGCCGGTCCGGCCCGGGCGCTATCCGCTGGGTCGCCGCGACCGCCATCGGCCTGACGATCGGCCTCGGCATCGGCGCCACCGGCGTCGGTTTCAACACCAGCCTGGCCGCGCTCGTGGTGCAGGGAGCGGTATGTGGGCTGGCGGTCGGCACGGCCCAGGCGCTCACACTGCGCCACAGCCTCGGCCGGATCGCGTTCGCCTGGCCCGCGGCCCTGGCCGCCATCTGGGCCCTCGGCTGGGCCGTCACCTACGCCGCGGGCATCGCCGTCAACGACCAGTTCACCGTCTTCGGCAGCAGCGGAGCGGTGGTCGTCACCGCCCTGACCGTCATTCTCCCGGTCCTGCTCAACGCCAAGGAAAGGGAACAGTCATGAGCCGTCACGTCGTCTTCGGCACCGGACAGATCGGCCGCCTGGTGGCCGAGAGGCTCGTCAGCCTGGGCGCCGACGTGACCTCGGTGAACCGTTCCGGCCGCGGTTCCGTCAACGGCGCGCAGGTAGTCGCCGGCGACGCCGCCGATCCGATGTTCACGGCACGGGTCTGCGCCGGCGCGGACGCGGTTTATTTCTGCCTCAACCCCCCGCGCTACGACAACTGGACCCGGGATTTCCCGCCGCTGCAGCACGGAGTCCTCACCGCCGCTGAAGCCGCGGGCGCGCGCCTCGTCGTCCTGGACAATCTCTACGCCTACGGCTCCACCGGCGGCCGCGACCTGGTCGAATCCCTGCCCGCCAACCCGGCATCGGCCAAGGCGGCCACCCGGGCGGCGATGACGGCCGAGTTGCTAGCCGCGCACCAGGTCGGCCGGGTCGAGGTAGCCATCGGCCGTGCGTCGGACTTCTTCGGGCCCGGCGTCACCCAGTCCGCGCTCGGCGGAAGCGTGTTCGGCACCGCCGTGAGCGGCCGGACCGCCCAGGTTATGGGCAACCCGGACCTGGAGCACAGCTACTCCTACGCCCCCGATGTCGCGGCCGCCCTCATCACCCTGGGGACGGCGGCGGGCGCCACCGGGCGCGTGTGGCACCTCCCGGTCGCCGCGGCCCGCACGACACGCGACATCGTCGGCCAGGTCTACGCCCTCGCCGGGCGCCGGCCCCGGATCCTCGCGGCCGGCCGGACCACGCTGCGGCTCATCGGCATCGTCAACCCGGCGATGCGCGAGTACCTGCACACCCTCTACCAGTTCAGCGAGCGCTGGGTCGTCGACGACACCGCATTCCGTACCGCGTTCGGCGCCCTCGCGACGCCGCTCGACGACGCCCTGGCCGCCACCACCACGTGGTACCGCGACGCGAAGCCCGCCAACCGCGCTCCCGCCTCCCGGGAGCCGAACCCCTCGTCAGCCGCCTGAGCGAAAGGGACCCTTCTGATGAACACGATTGCGACCCGCCGGCTCACCGCTGCGACCATGGCCAGCGCCGCCATCTTGGCCGGCGCCGGATTCACCGCCCTCGGATCGATCTTCAACTACCCGAAGGTCCTGCAGTCCCCCGCGGCCGGCATCCTGGCGGCCTACCGACAGCACGACACCGCGATCTCGGCCTGGTTCCTCGTGCTCGTGCTGAGCGCCGCCCTGCTCGGGCCGGCCGGCGTCGGCCTCGGCCGGCTGGCGGGCGGCCGGACCGGGAAGTGGATCGCGGGCACCGGCATCGCCGCGGCGCTGGTACAGGTCACCGGCCTGTCGAGGTGGGTGCTGTTCGTTCCCGGCCTCAGCGACGACGCCCTCGTACCGGCGCGCACGCCGGACGCCTACCACCGGTTCCAGCTGCTGCACACCTGGCTGGGCACCGTCATCGGCGAGACCATCGGATACGCCCTGACGGCCGTGTTCACCGTTCTCGTGGTTCGGGCCGTCACCCGGGCGAGCGCTCCGCGCTGGATGGCCTACCTCGGCTATGCGGCGGCGGCGCTCATCGCCACCGGCGTGGTCGTTCCGCTCGGGCTGGACATCGCGCGCCTCACGAACTTCGCCGGCTATGTGAGCTGGTGCGCATGGCTGGTGGCCATGGCCATCGTGCTGTGGCGCGCCACCCGGACGGTTTGGGTCGCCATTCCAGGGGCAGTTCACGGTGAATCTTCAACCATGAAATGAGGGAAATTACCCATGTATATCGGAATCGGGACAGTTGTTGTCATCGTCATCATCGTTGTTATCATCTTGGCCCTGCGGAGGTAACGGGTCCGCCACAGCTGCCCGAGATCAGATCGCGGCGATAATCGCGGTGATCCCACCGATGTACAAACCAGCCGACCAGCCGACGAACGGCGCTGACCAGCCGCGGGTCCGCAGCACGGCAACCAGGCTGAGCGCCGTGCCAGCGAGTGCGGCGAGCATGGCCGCCAGCGCGGGAGAGGTCAGCCGCCAGCTGGTGAATACCATGCCGAAGGCGACGAGCGGCATGGACTGCAGGACCAGGGCGCCGGTGATGTTGCCCAGGGCGAGGGTGTCCTTGCCCTGGCGGATCCAGATCACGCTGTTGAGCGTCTCCGGGAGTTCGGTGGCCAGCGGCGCGATCACCAGCGTCAGTATCAGCGGATCGACTCCGAGCCCGTGTGCCAGGTGCTCGATGCTGTTCACGAACAGCTCCGCCCCGCCGATCAGCATGCCGATGCTGACCAGGATCTGCGCCAGGATCTGGAAATTGTTCGGCGGATCGTTCTTCGTGGTGTCGAAGTACAAGCTGCCCGGCTCTTCTGCCCCGCCCTCCTGCCTGCCCTGGATGATCGTCTTCCAGGTGACAGCCGCGTACGCGGCCACCAGCACCGCCGCGCCAGCCAGGCGCAGCGGGCGCGAGCCCACGAGCCCGATGCTCATGGCAAGGAGCAGGGCACCCAGGACGACGTACAGGTCCCTCGCTATCGCGTTGCGGTCGGGCTGCAGCCGCGCGCTGGTCCGCCGGGCCCGGTAGATGAGCGCGGAGACCCCGCACACCGCCATGGCCAGGGTGGCGAGCAGGAACGGCGCGCCGACGATGGCGCCGATCGCGACCGGGCCCGCCTCTTTACCCTCGGTGATGATCGCGATGACCGGGATCAGCGATTCCGGCATCGCGGTGGCCACCGCCGCCAGGACGCTACCCACCGCGCCGTGGCCGAGCCCGAGGCGCAGGCCGGCCCATTCGACGGCGTTGGTGAACACCGCCGCGCCGGCCAGCATCACGGCAAAGCTGACCACGAGCAGGGCACCGGCCATACGGCACAGACTAGCGGCCCGGCCGACCGGTCCCGGCCGGACAGGCCTGGCCGTCAGGAGTTTGATCCCGAACGGGCTGGCTTCTCGCCTCCGCTCAGGCCTATTCTCGATCCGATGGCCGAGCTGATCGTCGACGACTGGGACCTGGTGGTCCGTCTCACCCTGGGCGAGAAGATCTGGGGTTTCCACGGTGACATCCGGGTCCGCCTCCCCTCCATCGTCTCCGTGGCGCCCGATCCCAAGCCGTGGCTGGGCCTGCGGGGGTGGCGAATGGCAGGGGTCAGCTTTACCGGGCACGCCGTGCTGGGCACCCGCCGGCATGGTGATGGCTACGATTTCTGCGTCCTGCACCGCGACCGGCCGGCGGTCCGGGTGGACCTGTCGACGGGACGTTTCAGCCGCCTCATCATCAGCGTGCCCGAGGGCGGCGACCCGCAGGCGGAGGCGGCGAGGATCGCTGCCGCGGCGGGGATCACCCCCTCGGCACCGGCCAGCTAGCGTCGCGGTTGGCTCAGGGCCCGTGCGTGCCGGCGGCGATCACCCCCGGCCTGGCATGGCAGGTGCCCTCGAACACCTGGGAACGGCCGACGAGTCATAAATTGCCGCTTCTTGTTCATCTTGTTGCCATTTTGCTCGCTAACATTGACCCGGCATTGTGCTTAACAGCTATTGCCGAGCTGTCCTATGTCCCGGAGGAGCAAAAGCCGTGCGCACGCTCCGGCCCCGCGTCACCAGCGCGATAACCGCGGCCACGCTGGTCGCCCTGACCTGCGTCAGTGGCGCCGCCGCCCTGACTACGCCCGCCGAGGCGGCCTCGTCCGGGGCGGTCATCAATGAGGTCTACGGCGGCGGCGGTAACAGCGGCGCCACCCTGACCAACGACTTCATCGAGCTGGCGAACGCGGGCAGCGGTGCGGCCGCGCTGGACGGCTGGTCGGTGCAGTACATCTCGGCCAGCCCGGGCGCCACGACAACCTGGCAGGTCACGCCGCTGACCGGCGCGCTTTCCGGCGGCGGCCTGTACCTGATCGGCGAGGCGGCGGGCACGGGCGGGACGACGGGCCTGCCGACCACGCAGGCCTCCGGCTCGATCAACATGTCCGGCACGTCGGGCACGGTCGCGCTGGTCGACAACTCGACCCCGCTGACCTGCAAGACGGCCGTCGACTGCGCGGCCGACTCCGACATCGTCGACCTGGTCGGCTACGGCACCGCGGTCATCCACGAGGGCAGCGCGGACGCGCCGGGGCTGAGCAATACGACCTCGGCTCAGCGCATCACCACGACCGACACCGACCAGAACGGGACCGACTTCACGGCCGCCGCCCCGACCCCTGGCGCGCCCACGGCCGGCGGGGGCGGAGGCGGAGGCGGCACGCCGGGGCCGCTGGCCATCCATGACATCCAGGGCACGGGGTTCCTGTCGCCGCAAAACGGCAATACGGTCACCAACGTCCCCGGCATCGTGACGGGTGTGCGGGCGGTCGGCTCGAGCAAGGGTTACTGGATCCAGGACCCCAGCCCGGACAGCAACCCGGCGACCAGTGAAGGCATCTTCGTCTTCACCAGCAGCGCGCCGACGGTGGCACCCGGAGACTCGGTGCTGGTGTCGGGCAAGGTCCAGGAGTTCTACCCGCTGGCCAGCGGGGACACGGTCGCCACCACCTCGAACCTGTCGATCACCGAGATCGACCAGACCAGCGCGAGCGTGGTATCCAGCGGGAACCCGCTGCCGGCCCCGATCGTCCTGGGCCCGGACACCGTGCCCGGCGCCTACGCGCCGGACCTGGGCGGCGGCAACATCGAGTCGACCGCGATCCAGCCCGCCCGTTCGGCCCTGGACTTCTACGAGTCGATCGAAGGCACGCGGGTCGAGGTTGACAACGCACGGGTTGTCGGGCCCTCGGACTCCTTCGGCGAGCAGTACATCACCACCAAGCCGGACCAGAATGTCAGCTATCGCGGCGGCACCCTGCTGACGGCCGAGAACGCCACCCCGTCGGGGCGGCTGGAGGTCGTCGCGGCCGACGGATCCAACCCCGAGGTCAGCGTGGGCGACGTGTTCACCGGCGCGACGGTCGGCCCGCTGGACTACTCCCAGTTCGGCGGCTACTTCATCGCCGCTACCACGCTCGGCACGGTGCAGGACAACCACCTGGCCCCGGTCGTGGCGACCGCTCCGGCCAAGAAGCAGCTGTCGATCGCCACCTACAACGTGGAGAACCTGGCCCCGTCCAACCCGGACAGCAAGTTCCAGGCCCTGGCCCAGGGCATCGTCACCAACCTGGCCTCGCCCGACATCATCGCGGTCGAGGAGGTGCAGGACAACGACGGCGCCACCGACGACGGCGTGGTCGCCGCCGACCAGACCATCAGCAAGCTGACCGCCGCCGTGGTCGCGGCCGGCGGCCCGCACTACGACTCGCGCGAGATCGATCCGGTCAACGACCAGGACGGCGGCCAGCCGGGCGGAAACATCCGGGTCGTGTTCCTGTACAACCCGGCCGTCGTGACGTTCGTCGACGCAGGCGCGCCCACGGTCAACCGGTCCACGACCGGCACCCAGGTCACCAAGAAGAAGGGCGAGCCGGCGCTGACCCTGTCGCCGGGCCGGATCGACCCGGGCAACGCAGTGTGGAACGCCAGCCGCAAGCCGCTGGTCGGCCAGTTCACGTTCAACGGCAAGGACGTGTTCGTCATCGCCAACCACTTCGACTCCAAGCTCGGCGATCAGAGCGCGGACGGCCGGTTCCAGTTCCCGGCCCAGAGCTCGGCCGTCCAGCGGGCCGGCCAGGCCCTGGTCGAGCACAACTTCATCAACCAGATCCTGGCCATCGACAAGAAGGCCGACGTGGTGGTGGTCGGAGACCTCAACGACTACCAGTTCAGCCCGGCGCTGTCGGTGCTGAAGACCGGGACGTCGGACGGCAGCGGCAAGCCGACGCTGACCGACCTGATCACCACGCTGCCGGCCAACCAGCAGTACACCTACGATTTCGACGGCGTGTCCGAGGTCCTAGACCACATCCTGGTCAGCAACGGCATTAACAAGTTCACCTACCAGGTGGTGCACGTCAACGCCGAGTTCGCCAACCAGGTCAGTGACCACGACCCGCAGGTCGTGGACATCAAGCCCTGACGGCGGGCGGACGCGGTAGTTCTGCGGCCGGCCCGGAGTTCTCCCGGCCGGCCGCACCGCGTTCTCGAGGATGCTCTCCCGACGCTCGCGGATGATCGTGGACCGTAACCCGCGCAAAACGGGGGGTAAGTGTCCACGGTCCTGGCTGCCGCGCGGCGGCCCGCATCAGTAGCCACGCCAGCACCACGGGGACTCGCCGCGGATAAAGCCGGTCCCGGGCTAGCGACGCCGAGACCCGTCAGGTAGGTGGCTAGTAGTCGGCGGCAGGTCAAATCCCAGCCTGGGTCCGGTCCTCGCGGCTGTGCGAGCATCGCGCCGAAGACAACAATGTCGCGCGGAGTCACATCCTGCCTGATGGTGCCGTCCTCCCGCCCGCGATCGATAATCTGCCGCAGGATCCGGTGGATCTGCTCGCGAACGGCACGGGTCTTCGGCGACCTCAACGGCGGTCCGCCGTGCAATGGCAGCACGAGGTCGTTGCGCTGGCTGATCGCTGCCTCGATGAATTGCCGGAGCGCTTCGGCCGCCGTCGAGGCGCCCTGCTGGGCGGCTTCGGCGTTGGCCAGCACCTGCTCGAACGAGACGTGGGTGAGGTAGTCGAGTAGGTCGTCCCGGCTGGGGAAGTGCCGGTAGAGAGTTCCGATGCCGACGCCTGCGTCGGCCGCGATCGTGGCCATGGGTACCCGCGGGCCCTCCCGGTGCACCGCCCCGGTCGCAGCCCGGACGAGGGCCTCGCGGTTACGGGCCGCGTCGCTGCGCGGTTCGCGTGAACTGCGGATAACAGCCATGTGCTCATCGAACCTCCCCTCGTAGCGGCATGCATGTCCGTTACACTTAAACGGACGAATTCGTCCGGATTTGCCCCGGAGGCCAGCATGCCGGATCAGCCTGCTCCGATCCCGCCCGACGACCCGTCGCGCCGGCTCACCGTCGCGCGGCCGGACGACGATCAGAGCCTGCCGCACATCGGGCTCGTCGGGGACACGTACACCATCCTCGTCACCGGCCAGGACACCGCCGGCCGGTACACCCTCATTGACATGCACGTCCCCCCGGGCGGAGGGCCGCCACCGCACCGGCACGACTTCGAGGAGATGTTCACCGTCCTGGACGGAGAGGTGCAGGTGACGTTCCGCGGCCAGACCATCGTCGCCCAGGCCGGCCAGACCATCAACGTTCCGGCCAACGCGCCGCACGCATTCACCAACGCCGGAGAGGCACCCGCGCGTCTGCTGTGCCTGTGTGCGCCGGCCGGACAGGAAGAGTTCTTCACCCTGGTCGGCCAGCCGGTCGCCACCCGGACCGAGCCGCCGCCGCCGCTGGACGCCGAGGCGCAGGCCGCCTTCGTCGCGACGTCCAGGGCGCTCGCCCCCCGGTACAAGACCGAGTTGCTGCCGCAGCCCAGCCACGACTAGCGGAATCGGCTGGATTATCCGAGGCCGACTCGGCAAAGCTAGGTGTGAGGCTGGGCGATAACCGAGGAGGAGTCCGCGTGGTAGCGATCGAACGTCCGCTGCTCCGGTTGGGCCGACTGGAGCTAGATGCCGGGCTGCGCGCCCTGCGCCCGGGCCCGGCAGTGTCCGATCTCGTGGTGACGGCCGCGGTCGAGGTACCGGTGTCGGGGTCGGAGCCGCAGTATGCCTGGGAGGTGGCGTGGGCCGATGCCGTCCGGGAGGCCGAAGCGCTCGGCGCCGATCAGCGCACCGCCCAGGCGCTTGCGGCAGGATCCGGGGTCGTGCCAGCGGACGGTAGCAGGGTGGTGGTCGCCGCGCGTGGCGAGGTCCTGCTGACGCGGTGGCTGCCGCCCGGTACCGTCGGCTCGGTCCGGGTCGGGCCGCTGCCGCACCTGCGGGAGGCGGCCGCGGCCGCGGCGCGGCGTCCCGCCTACGTCGTGGTGCTAGCGGACCGGGACGACGCCGTCGTCATCGCTCACGTCGCCGGTGACCTGCGTCCGGCCGGGCGCTACGACGTCGGCGCCCGGCCGGGCACGCACCCGGATCCGCATCCGGACCGGCCGCCCGCGCTGCACCACGGGGAGCGGCACCTGACCGGCAGCGAGCCGCTCGGCGGCGGCGAGCGGAACGCCGCGTTCACCGCCGGCCGGGTCGCCGAGGCCGCGGCGAGCGTAGGCGCGCACATCGTTCTCGGGGCGGGCGACCAGCACATCCTCGATGCCGTCGGCAAGCACCTGCCCGGCTCGCTCGGCCCGGTCATCACTATCGCCTCCGGCCCGGTGCCCGGGGACGGCGACGAGCGGCTCGGCGCCGAGATCACCGCGGCTCTGGACGAGATCACCGGGGAGGCCATCAGCGCCGTCGGGGACCTCGTGTCCTCCGCCGCCACGGCCCCGGAACCCGGCGCGGTCCGCGGGATCGAGGCCGTCGCCAGGCAGCTGGCCGAGCAGCAGGTCGCCGTGCTCCTCGTGGCCTCCGACCTAAGTCAGGACGACGGCTCGGACTACCGGCTCGGGAGCTCGCCGACCCAGTTCGGGGCCGGGGACGCGGGTACCGGGGACGCGAGTACTGAGATCCCGGTGCCGCTGGAGGACGGGCTGGTCTGGGCCGCGCTGCACCAGGACGCGATCGTCGTGCAGCTACCGGACCGCTCCGGCCCGCTGGCCGGCCAGCCGGCGGCGGCGCTGCTGCGCCGCGGAGCCGCTTCCTGAGGTCGGGGTTACGTGGCTAACAAGGGTTCCGGCCAGGGTCTCCACGGGCGCGATGGCGCGGCGCGGGGCGCGATTGTGGATGGCATAGGCAATGCATCCCGGCGGGCACCACGTGAGCCCGCATACCGCACCGCAGGAGGTCCCCCGTGAACACGACAGGCCAGCGGGCCGAACACGCCGACGCCAAACCGACGATCGTGCTGGTGCACGGCGCGTTCGCCGACGCATCCAGCTGGAACGGCGTCATCGAGCGGTTGCAGCGGCAGAGCTACACCGTCATCGCCCCGGCCAACCCGCTGCGCGGCGTGACCGCCGATTCGGCCTACATCGCCAGCCTGCTCAGCCAGATCGACGGCCCGGTGCTGCTGGCCGGGCACTCCTACGGCGGCGCGGTCATCTCCAGCGCCGGAGCCAGCGCGCCGAACGTCGTCGGCCTGGTCTTCGTCGCCGCCTTCGCCCCCGACGAAGGCGAACGCCTCGGCGAAGTCGCGAGCGAGTCCAAGGACAGCATCCTGAACACGGCCCAAGTCCAGTACAACTATCCCGCCGGACCGGGCGGGGAGACCGCGGTCGAGTTCGGGATCAACCCGGCGCTGCTCCGGGAGGTCTTCGCCGCCGACCTGCCGCCGGAGACCACGGCGCTGATGGCCGTGACCCAGCGTCCCGTCGCGGCCGCGGCGTTCACCGACGTCTGCGGACCGCCAGCCTGGAAGAAGCTACCGTCCTGGGCCGTGGTCGCCACCGGCGACAAGGCCGCGGGAGCCGACATCGTCCGGTCCATGGCCCAGCGGGCAGGCGCCGACATCGTCGAGGTCGAGGGCTCGCACGTGATCATGATTTCCCAGCCGCAGGCGGTCACCGACCACATCGTGAAAGCCGCTCAGGCGACCGTGGGTTCAGGCGGGTAGACCACGATGACAGCGGGAACGGATGGTTCAGTCGGCGTGCTGAAACAGGTCGACGCGGGCGTGCTGAGCGTCGGGTACGCCGAAGCCGGTCCTGGCGATGGCCCGGCGGTCATCCTGCTGCACGGGTGGCCCTACGACATTCACAGCTATGCCGATGTCACCCCGCTGCTCGCTTCGGCCGGATACCGGGTGATCGTTCCGTACCTGCGCGGGTACGGCACGACCCGCTTCCTCTCCGGTGCGACGTTGCGGAATGGCCAGCAATCGGTCCTCGGGGTCGACGTCATCGCGCTCATGGACGCTCTCGGCATCGCAGATGCGGTCATCGGCGGATTCGACTGGGGCGCACGGACGGCTAACGTCGTGGCCGCCCTTTGGCCCGAACGGTGCAGGGCCATCGTGTCGGTCAGCGGGTACCTGATCGGCACTCAGGAAACCGGCAAGGCGCCCTTGCTCCCGTCGGCCGAACTCTCCTGGTGGTACCAGTTCTACTTCGCCACCGATCGCGGCCGGGCGGGCTATGACAGATACCGGCGCGAGTTCGCGCGGCTCATCTGGCACACCGCCTCACCCGAGTGGAACTTCGACGATGCGACGTTCGACCGGAGCGCCACGTCCTTTGACAACGCGGATCACGTCGGCATCGTGATCCACAACTACCGCTGGCGCCTCGGCTTGGCCGAGGGCGAGGCACAATACGACGATCTCGAAAAGCAGCTGGCCCAGAGCCCGGTCATCTCCGTGCCGACGATCACCCTCGAAGGTGATGCCAACGGCGCGCCCCATCCGGAACCCGGCGCCTATGCGGCGAAGTTCGCAGGCCCGTACGCGCACCGGACCATCTCGGGCGGTGTCGGGCACAACCTGCCGCAAGAGGCCCCGCAGGCATTCGCCCAAGCCATCATCGACGTCGCCGACCAGCGTTAGGAGAGAAAATGCCCGAAGACGACACCATCCGCCCGTTCGAGGTCGGTTTCCCAGAGACGGAACTCACCGATCTGCGCAGCCGCGTGAATGCGACCAGGTGGCCCGAGGTCGAGACGGTCACCGACGACTCGCAGGGCGCGCCACTGGCGATGATGCAGGATCTCGCGCGGTACTGGGCGACCGACTACGACTGGCGCAAGTGCGAGGCGAAGCTGAACGACCTGCCGCACTTCATAACCGAGATCGACGGGCTCGACATCCATTTCATTCACGTCCGCTCCCAGCACACCGATTCGCTGCCGCTGATCGTCACGCACGGGTGGCCCGGCTCGGTCATCGAGCAGCTGAAGATCATCGAGCCGCTCACCAACCCCGAGGCGCACGGCGGGAGCGGTGCGGACGCCTTCCATCTGGTGATTCCCTCGCTGCCGGGTCACGGATTCTCCGCCAAGCCGACCGCCACCGGCTGGGATCCCGCCCGCATCGCACGTGCCTGGGTCGTGCTGATGAAGCGGCTCGGCTACACCCGGTTCGTGGCGCAGGGCGGCGACTGGGGCGCGGCCGTCACGCAGGCGATGGGGATACAGGCCGCGCCGGAGCTGCTCGGCATTCACTCCAACATGCCGGGTACCGCTCCAGCCGACATCAATAAGGCGGTCCAGCGCGGCGACCCGCCGCCACCGGATCTCTCGGCCGAGGAAGGACGCGCGTACGAGCAGCTGAGCATCTTCTTTGCCAAGCACTTGGCCTACGCGCAGATCATGTCGACGCGCCCGCAGACGCTGTACGGGCTGGCGGACTCACCCGTCGACCTCGCCGCGTTCATGCTCGATCACGGCGATGGCACCGGCCAGCCCGGGCTCGTGGAAAAGGCCCTGAACGGACAGCTGCAGAGCGCCCTTACCCGGGACGACATCCTCGACAACGTCACGCTGTACTGGCTGACGAACACCGGGGTTTCCGCGGCTCGCCTCTACTGGGAGAACAAGGCGGACTTCTTCGACGCCAAGCCCATCACGATTCCGTACGCCATCAGCGTCTTCCCCGACGAGCTCTATCAAGCCCCGCGGAGCTGGGCGGAGCGGGCGTACCCGAATAACCTCATCCACTACAACCGGCTCGACCGAGGCGGCCACTTCGCGGCGTGGGAACAGCCGGAGCTGTTCACCGCGGAAATGCGGGCCGCGTTCCGGTCATTGCGCTAGAAGCCGGGCATCGAGAAGCTCCGATAGCGGGTTAGGCCTCACGAAGACCAGGGCTAACCAATGCGGCCCTGGCGTCGCGATGGTGAGAAAATCGGCTGGTGCAGATCGGGATACTTGGACCTTTCGAGGTTCGCGCGGACGACGGCGCCCTGGCCGACGTGCCGGGTGCCCGGTTGCGTGCACTGCTGATCGCCCTCGCCCTCGAACCTGGGCGCGTCGTCTCCACGGCGACGCTCATCGACTGGATCTGGGGTGAGCAGCCGCCTGCCGACACGGCGAATGCCTTGCAGCGCCTGGTTTCCCGGCTGCGCAAGGCGCTGCCGGAGGGGTTGATCGAGGGCCATCCGGGCGGCTACCGGTTGACGGTGGAACCCGACGCCGTTGACGCCGTCCGGTTCGAGCGCCTCGTCGCTCAGGCTCGCGGCGCGGAGGATTCACGGCGGGTACAGCCGTTGCGCGAAGCCCTCGCCTTGTGGCGTGGTGCGGCCATGGCCGATGTCGGCCACCAGGACAGCGAAGCGCTGGACGCCGCGGTCGCACGGCTCGAACGGCTGCGCCTGGCCGCGCTGGAGGATCGGTTCGATGCCGAGGTAGGTCTCGGCCATGGTGCCGACTTGGTCCCGGAGCTGACCGATCTAGTGGCCGCCCATCCGATGCGGGAACGGCTGGTCGCCGCCTTGATGCGTGCCCTCGCCGCGGCCGGACGCGACACCGAGGCGCTGCTCGCGTACGAACGCACCAGGGAAATCCTGGCCGACCAACTGGGCGTCGACCCCTCGCCGGAGTTGTCCGCCTTGCACGTCGCGCTGCTGCGGGGCGAGCTGGGGCGGCGGGAGGAGGTCCGGAAGACCAACGTCCGGGCCGAGCTGACGAGTTTCGTCGGCCGGGATGCCGATGTGGCCGCGGTCCGCGAGCTGATCGTGGAGCGTCGGCTGACCACCCTGATCGGGCCGGGCGGTTCGGGCAAGACCAGGCTGGCCACGGAGACCGCGCGCACGCTGCTCGGCGACCTGCCGGACGGGGTCTGGCTGGTGGAGCTCGCCGCCATCGGGGCCGACGGTGACGTGGCCCAGGCGACGCTGGCCGCGCTCGGGCTCCGGGATGCCCTGCTCGGCTCGGCACCGAGCGCCGATCCGGTGGACGGGCTCATCGCCGCGATCCGCGAGCGGGAAGCGCTGCTGATCCTGGACAACTGTGAGCACGTGATCGAGTCGGCGGCGGCGTTCGCCGACCGGGTGCTCGGCGAGTGCCGGCGGTTGCGGATCCTGGCGACCAGCCGGGAACCGCTCGGCATCACCGGTGAGGCGCTCTGGCAGACCGAACCGCTGGCCCTGCCCGGCGCCAGCCCTGGCGAGATTGAATCCTCGCCGGCCATCCGGCTGCTGCGTGACCGGGCAGGCGCCGTACGCAAGGATCTGGGCGGCGATGCCCGCACCTTGTCGGCGATGGTGCGCATCTGCCGGGCGCTGGACGGGATGCCGCTGGCGATCGAACTGGCCGCGGCCCGGTTGCGCACCATGACCATCGAGCAGCTCGCCAACCGGCTCGATGACCGGTTCCGCCTGCTGACCAGCGGCAGCCGTACCGCACTTCCGCGGCACAAGACGCTGCGCGCCGTCGTCGACTGGAGCTGGGACTTGCTTACCGATGCCGAGCGGATGGTGCTGCGCAGGCTGTCGGTGTTCTCGGGCGGGGCGAGCCTGGAGGCGGCCGAGCGAGTCTGCGCCACCGCTGCAGTCGATCAGAGCGCGGTCGAGCAGGACGAGGTGCTCGATTTGCTCACCTCGCTGGCCGAGAAGTCACTGCTTGTCACCGAGGGTGACGGCGGGCTGCGCTATCGGATGCTCGGCACGATCAAGGAGTACGCCGCGGACCGGCTCACCGAAGCGGGGGAATCGGACCTGGCCCGGCAGGCGCATCTCGGCTACTTCACCGAACTCGCCGAGTCCGCGGAGCCACACCTGCGCCGCGCCGAGCAACTGGTCTGGCTGGCCAGGCTCGAGGCTGATCACGACAACATCAGTGCCGCGATGCGTGGCGCGATCGCCGCCGGGCAGGCGCAGGCGGCGATGCGGCTCGCGGCGGCCGCCGGCTGGTACTGGTGGCTCGGCGGGCGCCGGTCCGAAGGCTTCGAGTTGATCGTCGCGGCCACCAACACCCCCGGCGAGGTGACCGATGAGGTCCGGGCCATGGTGTACGCGCTGGTGGTGAACTTCGTGACCTCCGGGCGGGGCGATGGCCACGAGGCCGCGGAGTGGATTCATCAGGCGTACCGGTTCAGCCAGCGCAGTCGGCACGGCAACCCGCTGCTGGGATTGGTTACCCCGCTGGAACGCATGCTGCAGGCGCCGGCCGCGTCGGTGTCCGCGTGGGAGTCAGTCCTGGACAACGAAGACCCCTGGGTACGCGCCCTGGCCCGGCTGCAACTCGGCAAACTGCAGAGCATGCTCGGCCAGGACGGCCGGGATGCGGAGGCCAATCTCGAGCTGGCGCTCGCCGAGTTCCGGGCGCTCGGCGAACGGTTCGGGATTTCGTTCGCGCTGTCCGAGCTGGCGGAGCAGATCGCCAAGCGCGGCGACTTCGCCGGTGCGTGCGAACTCTACGAACAGGCCGTCGCGGTCGTCACCGAGGTCGGTGCCACCGAGGATGTCATCCGTATGCGGACCCGCCTGGCCCTGCTCTACTGGCTGAGGGGTGATCACGACGCTAGCGCGGCCGCCATGGCCGAGGCCGAGCGGAGCGCCGACGGCGTCACCTGGCCGTATGCGCTGGTCGAGCTGGCGCTCGCCAAGGCGGAGCTCGCTCGCTTGGGCGGCGACGCCGAGGAGGCCCGCCGTCAGCTCGGTGTCGCGACCACCTTCCTGGGCGACGACGCGGAGCTGGCGAATATCCGCGCGGAACTTCACGATGTGCTCGGATATCTGGCCGACGATCTCAAACAGGCCCGGACCCACCGCATCGCGGCCTGGCAGGCGGCGTCCGAGGCTGGATACGCGCCCGTGATCGCCAAGATGCTCGTCGGGTTCGCGGACCTGGCCCTTCGCTACGACCAGTACGAGCAGGCAGCGCGGCTGCTCGCGGCCAGCGTCGGGGTACGCGGATGGCCGGATTGCTCCCAACCGGATGCGGCCAGAATCGAGCAGGCGGCGCGGCGTCACCTCGGCGAAGCACGGTTCGCCGAGGTGACGCAGGAGGGCACGCAGACGAGCTGGTCTCAGCTGGTCGAGGTCACGCTCGCTTCGTGAGATTCAGCTTGCTGCTCGTTGAATGATGATGTCGCCGTGCCGCGTGCGGGCGTGGATCATGACCGTGGCGTCTGGCGCGTCGGTGCTTTCCGGTGACGCAACGGAGTTGCGCACCGCCCCCCGCTCACTGTTGACGTCGATGGAGGCTGCTGTGCCGTCGCTGATGCCGACCTCGATGTTGCCCGAGCCGTTCATCAGCTTCGCCTGACCGTGTGTCATCCGGCCGATCCGGATGGCACCGCTGGCCGTCGTGGCGGTGACGTTGCCGTCGGCGCGGTCGATGTCGAAACCACCGCTACTACTGCTGAGCTCCAAATCGGCCGCGGCGTGACCGATCCAGGCCTGCCCGCCGGAGCCCGTGATCCCGACCGGGCCCTCCACCTCGCCGATCCGCACCGCGAACGCCCCGCCGTCGATGTCGGCGCGCCCCGCGATGTGGGCGATCGCGACCTCACCGGCCGAGATGTTCGCCCGCAGCGCGTCGATGCGATCCAGCTGGACCCGTCCCGACGCCATATGCAGCTCGCACTGGCCGACTGAGCCGTCAACCTGAACGCTCGAGTGCGCCAGGTACGCGGCCAGGCTAGAGCCGGCCGGCAGGTCGATGGTGATGGCGACCGAGCCGCTCTTGTCCCCAGGGGTGATCGTTTTGACCGTTAGCTGACCGTTGGCGAGGTCGACCTTGGTCTTGCCGGCCACCTTGACGTCCTTCCGGCTCGCCGGGTTGCGGGGTTCGACTAGCACCATGGTGTCGGTCCGGTCGCTCGCGGTGACCCGCACCTGGGCGCCGGCGACTTCTACGGTGGCGGTGACGGGACCTGGTGTGGCGAAGGTAGGCATGACTGGTCAGGCTCGCTTCGTGAAGGTGGCGAGCGACCACAGGTAGCCGACCAGGGCGATCCCGGCGCACCACGCGATGGCGGTGATCGCCTTGCTCGCGGACGGTTCCCCGGTCAGCAGTCCGCGCAGGGTTTCGATGATCGGGGTGAAGGGCTGATACTCCGCGAACTGCCGTACCCCGGCGGCCATCGTGTCGGCCGGCACGATCGCGCTGCTCAGGAACGGCAGCAGGATCAGCGGCACGGCGGCCATACCCGCCGATTCCGGGGTCTTCGCCGCCAATCCCAGCGCGACGGTGATCCAGCTGGTCGCGAAGGAGACCAGTACGACGAGGCCGATCGCTCCGAGCCATTCGGGGAAACTCGCATGCGCGCGGAATCCCATCGCGAACGCCACGCCGATGATGGCCGCGATGGCGACCAGGCTGCGGAGCACGGTCTCGACGACATGAGCGCTCAGTACGGCACTGCGGGAGATATCCATCACCTTGAACCGGTTGATGATTCCCTTCGTCATATCGGAGTTCACGGCCACCGCGGTCCCGCTCAACCCGTAGCAGATCGTCAAGATGATGATGCCCGGCGTCAGGTAATCGACGTATTTGACACCGACGTCGAAGGCGCCGCCGATCACGTAGACGAACATCAGCAGGAGCACGATCGGGAACAAGATCGCATTGAACACGGTGACCGGGTTCCGGACGGTGTGCTTGAAGTTACGACGCAGCATGATCGTCGCATCGGTACTCATCGTGCGTTCTCCTCTGTACTTGCGTGGCCGGTCAGGGCCAGGAAGACGTCATCGAGGTCCGGGGTGTGGACCGAGAAGTCTTCGACCTCGATCGACTGTTCATCGAGCTGGTTGAGCAGGGCCCGTACGGATTTCGCCCCGCCATCGCTGGGGACCCGCACGGTCAGGTCGTCCTCGTCGTCGTGGCCGGAGCCGGGCAGGAGCCGCATCGCGGTCTCGACGTCGAGGTCACCGGCGAACCGGAGCCGGACGTGGCTGCCGGGGATCTGGCGCTTGAGCTCGCCGGGAGTGCCCTGGGCGACCAGATGGCCCTGGTCGAGCACTGCGATCCGGTCCGCCAGCCGGTCGGCCTCGTCGAGGTACTGGGTGGTCAGGAAGATGGTCACGCCGTCGGCCACCAGCTGGCGGATGATGTCCCACATCGTGCGGCGGCTGCGCGGGTCCAGTCCGGTCGTCGGCTCGTCCAGGAAGATGATCTCGGGCCGGTCGACCAGCGTCATGGCCAGATCCAGCTTCCGGCGCATGCCCCCGGAATAGGTCGATGCCAGCTTGTGGGCCGATTCGGTCAGGTCGAATCGCTCCAGCAAGTCCGTGACCACCCGCTTGGCTTCGGCAGAGCCCAGCCGCTTGAGGTCCGCCATCAGCTGGAGGTTCTCCTGGCCGGTCAGCAGTTCGTCCACCGCGGCGAACTGGCCGGTGACCCCGATGGCCGCGCGCACGGCCTTGGTCTCGGTCGCCACATCGTGCCCGGCGACGAGCGCCGTTCCGCCGTCGGCCTTGATCAACGTGGTCAGCACGTTGACCGTCGTCGTCTTGCCCGCCCCGTTCGGGCCGAGCAGGGAAAAGACCGTGCCCGTTTCGACATCGAGATCGATGCCGTCAAGAACGATCTTGTCCTTATAAGCCTTCCGCAGCCCTGAAGCTGCTATCGCTGAATTTCTCATGGATCCAGA
>Ga0307305_10000065_pt1 | contig 28033 bp, 27 predicted proteins | sample ER_DNA_186_FD_194512 | JGI IMG/M metagenome (GOLD analysis project Ga0307305, IMG submission 194512) | Bulk soil microbial communities from the East River watershed near Crested Butte, Colorado, United States - ER_DNA_186 | ecosystem: Environmental > Terrestrial > Soil > Floodplain | place... | reverse complement strand
GGGCGTTCAGTCGGTTCGCCCTTCTCGTCGAGATCCTTGATCTTGTAGTCAGCCGCAACCGCGGCCGCCTGGGCCTCCGAAAAGCCGGGGCCGCCTGGATCTGCCAGATTGCGGAAAGCCAGCATTTGAATCGAGTGACAGGAAGCACAGACTTCCTTGTAAATCTTGAAGCCGCGCTGAAGCTGTCCCTGGTCGTACGTTCCGAACGGACCGGAAAAAGACCACCGCAATCTCGGCGGGGTCGGTGCATCGTGCTCCTGAGCGACCGCCGATGCGATTGTCGAACCCAAATACCCTGCGAACGCGAGAGCGACAATTTTACGCTGTATCTTCATATTCATCCTCCCGCTCACGCTTTTGCGCCCAGCACCGATTCCGATATCGAGTTCGGCAACGGCTTGGTCTTCTCGAAGATGCCGAGCAGCGGCAGGATGACGAGGAAAAACGCAAAATAATAAATGGTGAAGATGCGCGCGAGGATCACGTAGATACCCTCGGGTGGCTTGGAGCCCAGCCAGCCGAGCCCCACGCACACAATCACGAACAGCCAGAAAAACTGCCTGAACAATGGGCGATAGCGCGCCGAGCGCACCTTCGACGTGTCGAGCCATGGCAAGAACGCGAGGATGACGATGGAAGCGCCGAGCGCGATCACGCCCATCAGCTTGTCAGGAATCGCGCGCAGGATTGCGTAGAAAGGCAGGTAATACCATTCAGGCACGATGTGGGTCGGCGTTACCGCCGGATTGGCCGGGATGTAGTTGTCTGCGTGGCCGAGGAAATTCGGGATGTAGAACACAAACCACGCGTAGAGGATGACGAACGCCGCCATGAAGAAGCCGTCCTTCACCGTTGCGTACGGAGTGAACGCCACGGTGTCTTTTTCTGACTTGGGCTCGATGCCAGTGGGATTATTTTGGCCGACGACGTGCAATGCCCAGATGTGAAGCACGACCACGCCCGCAATCACGAAGGGCAGCAGGTAGTGCAGCGAGTAAAACCGGTTGAGCGTCGGATTTCCGACCGCGTAGCCGCCCCACAACCACGTAACGATCGCGTCGCCTACCCCGGGGATGGCCGAAAACAGATTGGTGATTACGGTCGCCGCCCAGAAGCTCATCTGCCCCCAGACCAACACGTAGCCCATGAAGCCTGTCGCCATCATCAGCAGGTAGATGATCACGCCGAGAATCCAGAGCACCTCACGCGGCTCCTTGTATGAGCAGTAATAGATGCCGCGGAACATGTGGACGTAGACAGCGAGGAAGAACATCGACGCGCCGTTGGCGTGCAGGTAGCGCAACAGCCAACCATAGTTGACGTCGCGCATGATGCCCTCGACCGACCGGAAGGCGAAATCGACGTGCGGGATATAATGCATCGCCAGCACGATGCCGGTGATGATCTGCACGCCGAGCATGAACGCCAGGATGCCGCCGAACGTCCACAGATAGTTCAGATTGCGTGGCACCGGATAGACCACGAAAGAAGAATGTATCAGGCCACCGATCGGCAACCGTCTCTCGATCCATTGCAGAACCTTGCTCTGCGGTTTGTAGGTCGAGTGTCCGCTCATGATTGAACCTTGAGTGCGACGTTTCGCTCAGCCGATTTGGATCTTCGAATCGGAAGCAAACTTGTAGGGCGGCAGCGCGAGATTTTTCGGCGCCGGACCGCTGCGGATACGGCCCGAGGTGTCGTACTGTGAGCCGTGGCACGGGCAGAACCAGCCGTCATACGCGCCCTGGTGGGCAAGCGGAATACAACCGAGATGGGTGCAGATGCCGATGACCACAAGCCATTGATCGTGCCCCTGCTTGACGCGCGCTGAATCGGGCTCGGGATCGGGAAGGCTGGCGACATTGACCTTCTGCGCCTCCTCGATCTCTTTCTTGGTGCGGTGAAAGATAAAGATCGGCTTTGATCGCCAGAACACTTTGATAATCTGCCCATCGGCAATGGGCCCGAGATCGACTTCGATCGGGGCGCCAGCCGCGATGGTCGAAGCATCCGGATTCATCTGCGCGATCAGGGGGACGAGTACGGCAGCGGCGCCAACCGCCCCAACGGCGCCAGTGGCGATATAGAGAAAGTCGCGGCGCGTGTGCTCCGCCGAAGACACGGTCGTCACGTCTGAGGCCCTCTCCTCCGGTGGCTTATTCATCCGCCCGCGGCTGGAGCCCAGACCGAAGTCCGTGGGCGGCGGGGCGGCCCGGTTGCGGCAGCCCTAAAAGAAAAGGACAGCGCGTCGGTGGCGTTCTATTGGCACCCTTGCAGTGCAAGTGCAAGCCCGCAAAGGGGTTATCGGCCAAAGTAGGCACCGGTTTTGCGCCCGTCCGCGCTATAGATGTTAAATCCCCCGACGATCAGGGGTATCTGGCCGGGGCGCCCAGTTGCCCCGACGACGCATCAGGCCTGCGAGGATTAGTCGCATAAATCATTCGTCTAGAGCAGCTTATTGCGACCAAGGAGTCTCCCGAGCCGCCATGCGGATCGCCCTTTACGAGCCAGACATTCCCCAAAATACCGGCACGATTCTCCGACTTTGCGCCTGTTTGGGCATGGAGGCGCACATTATAGAGCCTGCCGGATTCCCCATTACCGATCGCGCCTTCCGCCGGGCCGGTATGGACTACCTCGAGCAGGTCACACTCGTCCGCCACGCATCATTTGCGGCCTTCGAAGCGTGGCGCGCGCGCGAGCGCCTTTCGCTTGTTCTCCTGACCACGGCGGGCGAACGATCGTACCTCGACCATAGGTTCAGCATCGAACAAGTTCTGATGTTCGGTCGCGAGAGCGCAGGAGTCCCCGAAGCGGTGCACAAGTCGGCGGACGCCCGTCTTCGTGTTCCGATGCGGCCGGGGATGCGTTCGGTCAATGTTGCGATGGCAGTCGCCATGGTCGCGAGCGAGGCCCTGCGCCAGAAGGGCGAGGCATTATAACTTCTCCGCGGATATGATTAGGCCGGAGCTATTGATGGACGCAGGACAACTGGAAGCCCGCCAGACGCGCGCACGAACTTGGTTCGAAGCGCTCCGCGACGATATCTGTGCAGCCCTCGAGGCTCTGGAAGACTCACTGCCCGAGAATGCTCCTTTCGCCGATCGTGCGGCCGGTCGCTTCAGACGTACCCCTTGGCAGCGCACCGACCATACCGGCGCTCCCGGTGGCGGCGGCACGATGGCCATGATGCAGGGACGCGTGTTCGAAAAAGTCGGTGTACATTGCTCAACGGTGCACGGCGAGTTCGCGCCGGAGTTTCGTAACGACATCCCTGGCGCCGAAAAGGATCCTCGCTTCTGGGCCTCGGGCATCTCGCTTATCGCGCACTTGCACAATCCGAACGCGCCAGCGGTTCATATGAACACGCGCTTTGTCGTAACCAGCAAATGCTGGTTCGGCGGCGGCGCCGATCTCACGCCGGTGCTCGACAGGCGCCGCCTGCAAACGGATCCCGACAGCATCGCCTTTCATGCTGCGATGAAAACAGCCTGCGACTCGCACGCGGAAATCGCGCCGTATGACAAATACAGGAAATGGTGCGACGAGTATTTCTTCCTCAAGCACCGAAGCGAACCGCGCGGCGTCGGTGGAATATTTTATGACTACCTCGAAACAGACTGGGATGAGACGTTTGCATTCACACAAGACGTCGGTCGCGCATTCCTGCGTGTCTACCCGGTCCTGGTGCGGAAGAATTTCACTTTGCCGTGGACCGAGTCTGACCGTGAGGAGCAGTTGATCCGCCGGGGCCACTATGTCGAATTCAACCTGCTTTATGACCGCGGTACTATCTTCGGGCTCAAGACCGGCGGAAACGTCGAATCCATCCTGTCTTCCATGCCGCCCGTGGTGAAATGGCCGTAAATCCGCTGTAGGCGCCGAAACGCCGAAAACGATACCGGTGCCGTAGCTTATAAATCGCCTTGCACTAGTCGCAGAGTGGCAAAAGTCTGCCCGTTCCCATTGGAATTAAGCGACCGATCGATCCGCGGGCATTTCGCTTGCGGGAGGGTCGATGCCGGGTAGCGATTTATTCCTGCAGACGATCGATGCCGTTTATGCAAGCGGCCTCGACGCCGCGCGTGTGCCGCACGCGCTGGAAGCAACCAGCCGGCTGCTCGGGGCCTCAGGCGCGGGTCTGGAAGTCATCGACAAGCTCGCTCAACGACCCGTCGAGTTCTTTTCAGTCGGCCTGCCAGACCTCGCGCGTGTTCCGTATCTCGAGCAATTCGCCGCGCTCAATCCACGCATTCCATTCGCGCTGCGCCAACGCGCCGGGGCCGTCATCTGGGACCATCAGGTCCTGGGCGAGCCTCCAATGGCCCGTGATTCGTTCTACGCGGAATTTCTGCCGCATATGGGTCTACGCTACTTCGTGGCGGCGATTGTCGAAAACACGCCTGAGAAACTGGCTGCGGTCCACGTACAGAGAACGCGCAAGCGAGGATATGTCGACAAGCGTGAGATCACGCTCATGCGCGGCTATGTCCTCACTATCAGCGCGCGTACGACATGGCACGGCGTCTCAAAACCTGCACCGAACGCGGTAAAGTATTTGAAGATGCGATTGAAGGGTTGACCGACGGCATCGCACTGCTTCGGGCGGACGGCAGTATCGTCCACGCTAATGCTGCCATGTGTGCCTTCGCACAATCCGGTAACGGCGTTCGCTTTGCCGGCCAGATTCTTGAATTCACGGAAATTGCTGCACGCGACAGTTTCAATGCTGCACTTGGCGCAGTAGCGCGCCTTGGTGACCCCTCTTTCGATACTCGCCCGACCGACTTCCCGGTCCCGCGCGGCAGCGGGATGCCGGCATTGATCGCATCGGTGCGCCCAGTGGTCGGCGCCAAAGGATGCATATCGTCGCAGGAGGGTGTCGTCTTGCTGCTTCTGCGTGATCCGCTCTGGCGCAATGCTGCGACAACCCTGATGCTGCAGGAGTTGTTCAGCCTCACGAATGCCGAAGCACATTTAGCCCAGGCGCTGTGCAAATGGTGTAACAACGAGAGCCTATGCGACCGAACGGTGCGTGAGCCTCAACACCGTTTATTCGCATCTCAAACAGATTCGCGAGAAAACCGGCTGCAAGAGCATGCCCGAGCTGGTCCGCAAATTCGGTGAGTGGAACGTGCCGCTGCGGCTGATCTGATTTCGGCCGATCAGTGCACCGCGCCCCATACGAGAAATATTCCGCCCAAAAGGACCACAACGTCGAGGATTGCCGTGTGAACGTGGACAGGCATGCGTTCGACGAAGGTTTTGGCGAGAAAAGCGCCGGGCAATGCCACAAGGCCGGTCAACAATGCAAAAGCGATCACCTGAGCGGTGATAACACCGGCAATTCCGAACACAGAGATTTTCACAATCCCGACGACAATCGAAATGGCGGCATCTGTGGCTATGACGCCGGCGCCTTCAACTCCGGCTGCCATCAGGAGCGACAAGAGAATCACACCGGAGCCGGCCGTCCCGCCGACCACCACCCCATAGCCGAACGAGCCAAGGGCCAGTCCGACATCGCCGACCTTGACGCCATGGTATTTCAATAGCCGGCGCAGCGGCACGCTCAAGATCAGCATGCCGCCAATGACGAGCGCGGCGCCCGCGCTCGACAATCGGGTATAGCCCCAGGCACCCAGAACGCAGGTCGGGACCGCCATAACAAGCACGATCGCCGTACGCCGCCAGTCGACATATTTGAGGAACGCAAAAACACGGCTCGAATTCGTGAACATCGCCGAAATTGCGATGATCGGCACCACAGGCTCGGCGCCAACCAAGGGCACAAGCACCAGCGGCATCAGCGCGCCAGTCCCGTAACCGGAGACGCCGCCGACGACCGAGGCGACTAGCGCGACACCCGCCACCGGAATCAATTGCCAAAATGAAATGTCGTGGAAACCAGCGAAGAGATTCATAGGCGATGGTGATAGCCGGTGCGGCGTCGCGCATCCAGCCGCGTTCTCGCCCGTGTGAATTACAGTTGCCGCTGCGCAACATGTTCGTGGAAAGCAGGCGAGCGCCGAGCCAGCTTGGACAGGATTTTACGTGGGCGCCACCGGAGGCGCCGCATGGAGCAAGGCCACTGTAAGCGCCAACACTGTCAACGGTCCCAGCGCGGCTTTCATAATTGGGGATATTCCTGGCCTGAATTGGATCGCCCGAAATCACCACCACGAATGCGATCTTCGGTGGCGAACTTGGCTATAATCAGCAGTGGAACATGTGGGTGGTCGGTCTCGAAGCTGATTTTTCTTATTGGCATGTCGACAAGACAGCGACCACGACGGGAAATCCTTTCATAGGATTCAACGGCTTCGCGACATTCAGTTCGAACGAGAAGACCAACTGGCTCGTCACGATTCGTCCGCGGCTCGGCTACGCCATGGACCCTGCATTGATCTACGCAACGGCGGCGCGGCGATCGCAACGGTAAGCTTCTCGAACACCTTTAGTGACTTCTCCCCGAACGAAGCCGGTTTCGGCAAGGAAGCTAGCGCGGCGAGCAAGACGAAAGTGGGCTGGGCGCTCGGCATTGGCGTCGACTACGCCATCACTCGAAACTGGATCGCGAACATCGAATTTATGCATGTCGATCTCGGCCCTGTCCGTGCATCCGGTACAGAAACAAGCGAGGGCAACACGACCGCGACGCTCAACTTCTCGACCAAGCTGAAGAGCGACATTGTGCGGGCGGGTATCGCCTACAAGCGACGCGTGAGATTAAACCATAATAGCCGCGGGGCGCATGCGGGACTTTTTGTTTCGGAGCGAACGAACCGTTCTAATTTGATTTCTGCTTGCTCGCCTCGTCGACAATTGCACCTAGCGCCGTCGCATCGTCCGGAAATCCCAATGCGACCCAGGCCTGTTCCGCCGCGGCAAGCGCTGCGCCGAGCGCGGGGCCCTGCGGCACGCCCCGCTTCATGAAGTCTGCCGCCTTGAGCGGAAACGTAGGCGCGGTCCAGCGTTGCGGCAGCGTAGCAAGCGCATGCCACTCGGTATCGTGAGCGGCGGCATTCGAACGCGCCCAGCCAAGCAGCACGCGATCGGTGAACTGTTGTGGTCGCAAACGATAGAGCAGCGCCTTCCCCGCCTTCTCGCCGTACAGTGGGGAAATCCGTCCCCATCCTTCGCCCATAGATGCAAGACGCTCGTGCTCGCTGTTTGAAAGCCGCAACCTTTGCCAAAGCCGCTCGGCATCTTCGGGAACTGCGACAGCGAGCGCGCCAAGCCGGCGCACGGCATTCGGCTCGGCACCAATGGCCGCCTCGACCTTGGCCATGTTCTCGAAGCTTGCCAGGAAGCTCACACCACCGAGCACGCGCAGCAGCAATCCCGCATCAGTCATTGAAATGAGGGTCGGCACCGCGTGCGGGGCGACGACAAGCTTCAACATCTCCATGCGCAGCCGTTCGCGCGAGAGTTGATCGAGGCCGTTGCGGCCTCGGATACAGGCAGCAAGGCCGGCGGGATCGGGGTGATCGCGCGTGCCGTAGGCTGCGTGAAAACGAAAAAAGCGCAGGATACGCAGATAGTCTTCTGCGATGCGTTTGGCCGGATCGCCGATGAAGCGCACGCGGCGGTGGCCAAGATCGTCAAGGCCGCCTGTATAGTCGTAAATGGTCCCGTCGCGCGTAGCCGAAAGCGCGTTGATCGTGAAATCGCGCCGCTCGGCGTCAGCCTTCCAGTCGCGGCCGAACTCGACCTTGGCGTGGCGGCCATAGCTTTCGACATCCTTGCGCAGTGTGGTCACTTCGAAAGGATGCCTGTCGATGATGACGGTGACTGTGCCGTGCTCGATGCCGGTGGGAACGTGTTTGAAACCGGCTGCCGTGACACGCCTGATGACCTCTTCCGGCACCGCGGTGGTGGCCACGTCGATCTCCGCGATCGGCGTGCTCAGCAACGCGTTGCGGACCGCGCCACCGACGACGCGCGCCTCTTCACCATCGCGATCAAGCACCCCGAGCAGGCGCGGCAGCGCGCCCGCAGTCAGCCAGGGCGCGTCGTCCAGCTTGCGATCGGTGCGGCCCTCCTGCGACGACATTACTTCGTGGTCCCTGGCACGAACTTGCCGTTTTCTATGTGCGCTGGCACGTAAGTGGAGCCGGGCGGCGCGCCGGAAAAATGCGAGAAATAAATGAAGCTCCCGAGTACCAGCGCCAGCGCCGCGATGGCGAGCGACAGGACCCGCACCAGGGGCCAGGAACTCAGATCCAACACCCCGGCCTTGGTCGCCCACAGAAACACGGCATAGAGCACGAACGGCGTCACGAAGAGGGCGATCTCGGTGAAGATCGGGCGAATCATCGGCAGCTCACCTTTTCGCGTCATTGCCGGGCCGCGCCGATGGCGCGAGACCCGGCAATCCATGATGCGCTTGCGCGGCTGGAAAGTCCGCGTGGATCGCCGGGTCAAGCCCGGCGATGACAAATCCCCGCCTCATCGATAGATCCGATCGTAAAGATTTCGTAAGATACCAGCCGTCACGCCCCAAATGTAGCGCTCGCCGAACGTGATCGCGTAGTAGTGCCGCGTCATGCCCTGCCAATCGCGCGAATGGCGCTGCACATTGGCCTGATCCATCAGGAAGGCGAGCGGCACCTCGAAGGTCGTATCGACTTCGGCCGTGTTGAGTTCCAACTGAAAGCCGGGCTTCACGCGGGCGATAACCGGCAGGATGCGATAGCCGAGCGTCGTCATGTAGAGGTCGAGATAGCCTATCGGCTCGATGTGCGAACGATCGAGCCCGATTTCCTCCTTTGCCTCGCGCAATGCCGAGGCGCATGGGTTTGCGTCTGCCTTGTCAATCTTACCGCCGGGAAAGGAAACCTGTCCCGCATGATCGGGCAAATGCTGCGCCCGCTGAGTCAGCAGCACCGTCGGCTCAGGATTGTCGACGATCGGCACCAATACCGCCGCGGGACGGATCGGTCGCACTTCGGCGATCTTGCGCATCACCGGATCGGCATCGTGATCGCCCCGTGCCGGCGTCACGCTCGCATCCGTGAGACCAGCGGGCACATCGAGCGTTAGACGTTGACGCACGCGCGCAAAGATTTCCGATGCGGCGAGACCAGTGACTGCTTCCTGCATTAGAACGAAATCCGCCTGCAATTAATCATCGTGCTCACTTTTCGGAATCATGCACTAGGCAAACTGCCGCAGCGCGTTTGCTTCCGCCATGGCACAGAACTCCCCTTGCGAAAAAACTCCGAACATTGCCTTGCCCGCGACGTCGCATTCCTCGCCAAGCGCGACGAGATCGTAGAAGAGCGCGCGCGTAACCTTGGCCCACAGGTCGCGTCGCACATGCAAATACGGTTTCAGCCCGCCGGTCTCCGGTTGCAGTTCAAAGCGCAGGGCGTGACCCGGGCCCACCGCAATCCAATCGTCGACATTGGTGCGAAATTGAAGAACGCGACCGTCGCCGCCGGCCGATGTATTCATTTCCACGGCAAGGAACGGTGCATCGTCGACGATAATCCCGACCTTCTCGACCGGTGTGACCAGGAAATACTTGTCGCCTTCTCTTTTGAGCACCGAAGCAAACAACTTCACCAGCGCCAAACGACCGATCGGCGTCTTCTGGTAGAACCATGTGCCGTCTGCGGCGATCCGCATGTCGATATCGCCGCAAAAGGGCGGATTCCACCGTTCAACCGGGGGCGGCCCCTTGTTTTCGCGGGGCAGCCCTGCCGCGATCGCGTCCAGACCACCCTGCCCTGCCTTCGCCATTGTTTTCCTTCGATAATCAGGCTGTTACCGGCCTGTTCGCATCTTCGTGATTCACCCGGTTCGGTGGTGGAAGATAGCGTAAGCTTGGCCATAGATTGAGGCAGATTCGCCCGAAATGGCGCAGCAAATTCGCCCATGGTGCGTTTGTTGCACAGCTCCCGGGCGGCATTCAGGTGCGCAGTGAAAGGAAATGACATGGCGAAGGCCAGCGGCGAAAGTCTGGAAAAACTGGAAGACATGATCGTACGGGCCGCCGAGTCCACGGCTGCACATGTGCGCGCCGCAAAGGCCGCAATCGGTTCGGTGATTTTCGGTCAGGATATGGTGGTCGAACAGGCGCTGGTCACCGTGCTCTCCGGCGGCCATGCGCTGCTGGTCGGCGTACCCGGCCTCGCGAAAACCAAACTTGTCGAGACCATGGGTATTGCACTCGGTCTTGATGCCCGTCGCATTCAGTTCACCCCCGACCTGATGCCGTCCGACATTCTCGGCACCGAAGTTCTGGAAGAAAGCCCGGGCGGAAAACGCAGCTTCCGCTTTATCGCTGGCCCGGTGTTCGCGCAGCTGCTGATGGCCGACGAGATTAATCGTGCGTCGCCGCGCACACAATCAGCGCTTCTGCAGGCGATGCAAGAACAGCACGTTACAGTGGCAGGGGCGCGTCACGACCTGCCCAAGCCCTTCCACGTGCTGGCCACGCAAAATCCACTCGAGCAGGAAGGCACCTATCCATTGCCCGAGGCACAACTCGACCGATTCCTCATGGAGGTCGACGTCGACTACCCCGATCAGGATGCGGAGCGCAAAATTCTGTTCGATACCACCGGCGCTGAGGAATCGCGCGCCAAGCCGGCGATGACCGCCGACGATCTCCTGTCGGCGCAACGGCTTGTTCGCCGCCTGCCGGTCGGAGAGTCGGTCGTCGAGGCGATTCTGGCACTCGTGCGCTCGGCGCGCCCCGTTCCCGAGGCCGGCGAGATCGGCAAATTGATTTCCTGGGGTCCCGGCCCACGCGCCAGCCAGGCGCTGATGCTGGCGGTACGCGCGCGTGCGCTTCTCGACGGGCGCTTTGCGCCGTCAGTTGACGACGTGCTCGAGCTGACGGAACCCGTCCTGAAACATCGCATGGCCTTGACCTTTGCTGCGCGTGCCGAAGGCGAAACCATTCCCAACGTCATCCGGCGGCTCAAAGCGCGCATCGGATAGTTGCAATGGCGCAGTCACTGCCTAAGGACATTGAGAGCAACACGGTACGACACGCGACCGTCGGCGCCCGCAAGCTTGCCGACGCCATGCCGCGATTGATTCTGGAGGCGCGCCGCGTCGCATCAACTGTGATCCACGGTCTGCATGGCCGCCGCCGAGCCGGTCCGGGCGAAAACTTTTGGCAATATCGCCGTTTCGTATCCGGCGAGCCCGCGCAGCACGTAGACTGGCGACGATCCGCCCGTGACGATCATCTCTATGTGCGCGAGCGGGAATGGGAAGCCTCGCACACGGTCTGGATCTGGCCGGATCGGTCACCGTCCATGACGTTTGCATCCACCTTATCCGACGATAGCAAGCTCGAACGCTCGCTGGTTGTCGCGTTTGCGTTGGCTGAAGTGCTCGTACAAGGCGGAGAACGCGTAGGTGTTCCCGGACTCATGCGCCCGACCGCGAGCCGAAATGTCATCGAGAAAATGGCCGAATCCATTCTGCACGATCCGACGGAGCGGGCCAGCCTGCCGCCTTCCTTCGTGCCCTCGCCGCTGTCCGAAATCGTGATGCTGTCCGACCTGTGGTCGCCAATTGCCGAAGTGCGCGCAACGATCGCCCAGCTCTCAGCCACCGGCGCCCATGGTCACGTGGTTCAGATCGTCGACCCGGCCGAAGAAAGCTTCCCCTATTCCGGTCGTGTGGAATTCATCGAACCGGAAGGCGCAGGGAGCGTGACTGCCGGACGCGCCGAGACATGGCGTAACGACTATCAAGACATCGTCGCGCGCCATCGCGCCGAGGTCCGCGCCGAGACCGATTTGCGCGGCTGGAGTTTTGCCATCCACCGCACCGACAGGCCGGCAAGCGAGCTCCTGCTGGTGCTGCACTCTCGCATGGGTGACGACTCGCAGGCGGCCATCCTCAACAGCCGGCACACGCCGGCCAGTCCCGCGAGCGCCGCATGATCGGCTCTTTACCGCTTGGCTTCGCCCAGCCGTTGGTGCTCCTCGGCCTGCTCAGCCTGCCGATCCTCTGGTGGCTGCTGCGGCTCGTACCGCCGCGCCCACGGCGCATTGATTTTCCTCCGACGCGCCTGCTGTTTGAGATCGCCCCCAAGGAGGAAACCCCGGCGCGCACACCGTGGTGGCTCACGCTCCTACGGCTTACGCTGGCGGCGCTGGTGATCATCGCGGCCGCCGGACCCATGTGGAATCCGCCGCTCGCAACGACGGATCGGGCGGCGCCGTTGCTGATCCTGGTCGATGACGGCTGGCCTGCGGCGTCGACCTGGGACGCTCGACTACGCACAGCCGACGAGATGATCGCACGCGCAGAAGCGGATAGTCGCGGGGTCGCGGTGTTGCCGTTGTCCGAAACGGACCGTGACGTTTCCTTGCAGATCGCCGGTGCCGCACGCGTTCAGATCAAGCAGATCAAGCCGAAGCCTTACGGTGTCGATCGCACCGACGCGCTGCCGGCAATCGAACGTTTCCTCGCGACCGCCCCCAATGTCGAAGTCATCTGGCTTTCGGATGGGGTCGATCTCGGCAAGGGCGCCAATTTCGTCGAGGGCCTGAAGCGTGTTATCGGCAGCCGCCCCCTAACCGTCGTCGAAGGAGGCTTGCCTGCATCTCACGCCCTTGCCGCCGCCGATAACGCGGCGGGCGCACTCACGGTGAAAGTGCTGCGTGCACAGGCCGCTGCAGGTGACGTGGGGACGGTAAGCGCGATCGATCTCAAAGGCCTGCCGCTCGGCGAGGCGCCTTTCAGTTTCAAATCCGGCGAACGCGAGACCGACGCCGTGATCGATTTGCCGGTCGAAATCCGCAACGATGTGGCGCGGCTGGAAATCGTCGGCGAGCGCTCGGCCGGCGCCGTGCAACTGCTCGACAAGCGTTGGCGCCGCCGCACGGTCGGGGTCGTGTCCGGTTCGACTGCCGACCGCTCGCAGCCGCTGATCGGCGCAACCTACTATCTCGCCCGCGCGCTCAATCCATTTGCCGACGTCAGTCTCGCCGAAGGCGTTGCACCGACTGAAGCCGTGACGAGATTTTTGGACCGGCATCTGCCGATGCTCATTCTCGCTGATGTCGGCAATGTCAACGACGCGCTCGATCGCCTGAACAAGTGGATCGACAATGGCGGCGTCCTTGTGCGCTTTGCAGGGCCGCATCTTGCACGGGGTGACGACAATCTTGTGCCGGTGAAATTGCGTCGTGGCGGCCGAATCCTCGGCGGCAGCCTGAGCTGGGACAAACCCCAGCAACTCGCCGGTTTCTCGCGCGATAGCCCGCTCAATGGAATGCCGGTCCCAACCGACGTTACCGTCACCCGCCAGGTGCTGGCCGAGCCGGACTCCCAGCTCAACGACCGCACTTGGGCAACGTTGGCCGATGGCACGCCCTTGGTCACCGCGGAGCGCCGCGGCAAGGGATTGATTGTGCTTTTCCATGTGACGGCCGATAGTCGCTGGTCCGATCTGCCTCTGTCGGGCTCCTTCGTCGAGATGCTTCGGCGTCTCGTCGCACTCACAGGCGCCACTGCGACCGACGAAGGCAACAGTGCCGCCGCCGACAACGCCGGTGGGCGCGCGGCGCAAGTCGTTCCCCCGACGCGCGTCCTCGATGGCTTCGGTGCCTTCACCACTCCTCCAGCGACCGCCCGTCCTATCCCGAGCAACTACACCGGGCGGGGCAGTTTGGATCATCCGCCGGGCTTCTACGGCCCGCCGGAAGGTCTCGTCGCGGTCAATACACTTGCGCCCGCGGATCGCCCGGCTCCACTCGATATTTCGTCCCTGAAGGCGCGCCTCGACGTCTATAGACATGGCGAGCCACTCGATTTGCGCGGGCCAATCTTCCTTACCGCGCTGGCGTTGCTCGTTCTTGACGCGCTGGTCGTGGTCATGTTGTCCGGAGGGTTGAGTGCCTTGCGGCCGCGCCGACGTGCTACCGCGGCGCTCCTGGTGGCTGGCCTTTTCGGGTGCTTGACCCTCCACGAAGGCGCGCGCGCGCAAACCACGCCGCCGCAGCAGGCCCCACCCCTCACGGCCCAGCAGCAGGACTTCGCCATGAAGGCGACGGTTCAGACGCACCTTGCCTACGTCATTACCGGCGATGTGGCCATTGACGAAGTGAGCAAAGCCGGCCTGCAGGGACTCACCCTTTTTCTCGCGCAGCGCACGGCGCTGGAAGCTTCCGATCCCGTCGGTCTCGATCTGGCGCGCGACGAACTCGCATTTTTCCCAATAATTTATTGGCCGATTTCTCCGAACGCGCCAAAGCCGTCGCAGGCCGCGCTTGAAAAAATCGACGCCTATATGAAGCGGGGCGGCACGGTGCTGTTCGACACCCGCGATGCCGTCGATGCACCGGCTGGTCCCGGCGGCGAAATGCGCGGGCCCGGCATGGTCGCGCTGCGTTCAATCCTGTCCTCTCTCGACATTCCCGAACTCGAGCCGGTATCGCACGACCACGTGCTGACCAAGACGTTTTTCCTGCTGCGTGACTTCCCCGGCCGCTTCACGACCGGCCAGCTCTGGGTTGAGGCCTTGCCGGCGGAGAACGAAGATGAAGAACCGAACCGTCCGGCGCGTGCTGGCGATGGCGTTTCCTCGATCCTGATCACCTCGAACGATCTCGCGGGTGCGTGGGCCATGCGGCCTGATGGCCAGCCGATGCTGCCTATGGTCCCGGGCGAACCGCGCCAGCGCGAATTTGCCTTCCGCGCCGGCGTCAACATCGTGATGTACGCGCTGACCGGCAACTACAAGGCCGATCAGGTTCACATTCCGGCGCTGCTCGAGCGGCTGGGGCAATAGGAGCGGTCCGGTGAACCTCGGTATCTCATTTGCTCCTTTGGTGCCTGCCTACCTGGTCTGGGTTGCATTTGCCGTCGCCCTGCTGATCTCAGCGATACTGCTGGTCGTGCGCAGCCGCGGGGCACCGCTGCGCGCCGCGGCACTGGGCCTGATGGTGCTCGCGCTCGCAAATCCCTCGCTGACCCGCGAGGACCGCGATCCCATTCCGTCGGTCGCTGCCGTCATTGTCGACAAGAGTCCGAGCCAGAGTTTCGGAGATCGCCTCCGGCAGACGGAACAGACCCGCGACACGCTGGTGGAACGGCTCAAGCGAATTCCCGGTCTCGAGGTGCGCGTTGCCGAAGCCGGCGCAGCCGACGGCGAAACCGACGGCACCAAGCTGTTCACGGCGCTGTCGTCGACGCTCGCCGATGTACCTCCCGACCGCGTGGCCGGCGCCATCCTGATCACCGACGGCCGCGTGCATGATGTTCCGACCGATGCTTCCACGCTGGGATTGTCGGCGCCCCTGCACGCACTGATTACCGGCCACAAGGACGAGATCGACCGCCGTATCGTCCTGACGCTGACCCCGCGTTTCGGCATCGTCGGTCAGTCGCAGACCATCGGCTTCCGCGTCGAGGATCAGGGCGCCAAGATCGGCGCCGCCGAAGTCACGGTTCGCCGTGATGGAGAGATTTTGGAAAAGCGGTTGGTCACCGTGCACACCGACATCAAGTTGAATGTGCCGATCCCGCACGCCGGTGCCAATATCGTCGAAATAGAAGCGTCACCGCTCGAAGGTGAACTCACGCAGGTCAACAATCGCGCTGTCGTTTCGATCGACGGCGTGCGCGACAAGCTGCGCGTGCTGCTGGTGTCCGGCGAACCGCATGCGGGCGAGCGCACCTGGCGCAACCTGCTCAAGTCCGATGCGTCGGTCGATCTCGTGCATTTCACGATCCTGCGTCCGCCGGAGAAGCAAGATGGTACGCCGATCAACGAGTTGTCACTGATCGCTTTCCCGACCCGCGAGCTGTTCCAGCAGAAGATCGCCGAATTCCAGCTCATCATTTTCGATCGCTACGCCCGTCAAGGCGTGTTGCCGCTCATCTATTTCGACAACATCGCCAAATATGTGCGCGATGGCGGCGCGGTTCTGATTGCCGCCGGTCCCGACTACGCGAGCCCGACCAGCATCTGGCGAACGCCGCTCGACGGAATTCTTCCCGCGGAACCGACCGGCGAGATCACGGAGCGTAGTTTTCATGCGCGGCTCACCGAAGCCGGTCAGCGGCATCCGGTCACGCGCAATCTGGAAGGCTCCGATACCGATCCGCCGCACTGGAGCCACTGGTTCCGCTTGGTGGATATCAAGCGCAGCACCGGCACCAACGTGATGCAGGGTCCTGACGGCAAGCCGCTTCTCGTCCTCGCGCGCGAGGGCGAAGGCCGCGTGGCCCTATTGTTGTCAGATCACATCTGGCTATGGGCGCGGGGCTACGAAGGCGGCGGGCCCCACCTCGACCTTTTGCGCCGATTGTCCCATTGGCTCATGAAGCAGCCCGACCTGGAAGAAGAAGCTTTGCGGCTGATCGTGCACGGCCGCGATATCACCGTGCAGCGCCAGACGATGGCCGACACCGTCAACCAGGTGACGCTCACTTCCCCGACAGGTGAAACGCGGCCGATTGAACTCCAGAAGGTCGAGCCCGGGCTTTGGCGCGCCACGACGACGGCCAATGAGCTCGGCCTCTGGCGCGCGACAGATGGCAAGCTCACGGCGCTGACGAATGTCGGCCCGGCGAACCCGCGGGAGTTCGCGGAAGTCACCTCTACGACCGAGGTACTGAGTGCGTTGAGCAATGCGACAGGCGGAGACGCGCGACGGATTGCCGACGGCGATCGTGTCAACGTGCCGCGTGTCGTTCCGGTGCGGACCAGCACCACCTTCAAGGGCGACGACTGGATCGGGCTCAAGATGCGCGACGCCAGCGTGGTACGCGGCATCGGAGTTTTGCCCATCTTTGCCGGCCTCATTGGCCTCTTGCTGCTGATCGGCTCGCTGGCGGCAACATGGGCAAGAGAAGGACGCTAGTTAAGTTTTTTCCCAGTCGGGCCGGATCAAGCCCGAAACACCATCGAATGCACCGGCCGCAAGTTCGGCCACCAACAGACGCGCAGGGTCCACCGGTCCCGGCATTTTCACTTGCCCTTTCGGGATGCGCTTGAAGCCTGACTTGGCATAGATCGGTTCGTCGCCGACCAGCACCACCAGTTTGTGGGCGTTGGATTTCGCCTCGTTGAGCGCGCGCTGCACAAGAGCGGTGCCGACGCCGTGCGCCCGGAACGGTGGTTCGACCGTCAGCGGACCGAGCAGCAATGCCGGCGTTTCACCGATGCAGATCGGTGTCAGCCGTACCGAGCCGACCAAAAGCGTGCCAATGCGCGCCGTGAACGAAAAACCAAGCACATGGCCCCTTCCCTCACGGATACGAAATGCCGTACGCGCGAAACGACCCGGCCCGAATGTGCGTTCGTGCAGCCGTTCGATCGCAGGGGCGTCGGCGGCAGCCTCCGGCAGAATTGTCAGCGCCAGCTCAGTCATGGCGTTCAATATTCCATATCGCGCGCTGCCGCTTAGCATCTGGACCGATTCCGGTCCATTGCCCGTGGCATTCGACGTTGCAAAAGACTAAATGAAGGCGGTGAAAGTTAAGGAGCAAGTGCATGGGTCTTCTGGTTGACGGCGTCTGGCAGGATGATGTTTTGCGTACGAAAGACGGCCATTTTATCCGGCCCGCCGCACAATTCCGCAATTGGGTTACGCCGGATGGAGGTGCCGGGCCATCGGGGGAAGGGGGCTTTGCCGCAGAATCCGGCCGCTATCACCTCTATGTTTCACTTGCGTGTCCCTGGGCGCACCGCACCGTCATTTTCCGCAAGGTGAAGGCGCTCGAGAACGTCATCTCGCTGTCGATTGTCTCGCCCAACATGGGTCGCGAGGGTTGGACCTTCAACAAGTCGGAGGGGTCAACAGGCGATGACGTCAACGGCAAGAGCAAATTGTCGGAAATCTATCTGCTGGTAAATCCGCGATACTCTGGTCGCGTCAGTGTGCCGGTTCTTTGGGACAAGAAGCGCAAGACGATCGTCAATAACGAATCGCCCGAAATTATCCGGATGCTCAATTCGGCGTTCGACGGCTTTACCAATGTGCGCACCGACTACTATCCGGAAAAACTGCGTGTAGAAATCGATCGTCTTAACGATATCGTTTATCCGAATATCAATAACGGCGTTTATCGCGCCGGCTTCGCCACGTCGCAAGCGGCCTATGAGCAGGCGTTTCGTAATGTCTTCGACACGCTCGATGAACTCGAGCAGACGCTGTCGCAACACCGCTACCTGGTTGGCAATACTATTACCGAGGCTGACTGGCGGCTGTTTTGCACTTTGATACGCTTCGATGCGGTGTATTACTCTCACTTCAAGTGCAACTGGCGGCATATCTACGAATTTCCGAACTTGTCGAACTATGTGCGTGATCTTTATCAGGTTCCGGGCGTTGCCGAGACAGTCAGCATCGAACAGATCAAGCGGCACTACTACGGCAGCCAACGTCAGGTGAACCCGACCGGCATCATTCCTGTTGGACCTCACCTCGACTTCGCTGCCCCGCACGACCGCGCGCGGTTCGGCTGAACCTCACCACAATTCGCTGACGGCCGCGCCGCCAAATACTTCCGCCACCCGGGCGCGGGTGGCGCGCGTTGCGTCTTCCGGCAGCGCGTCGATGGGGAAGAAGCCGTGCGCGACGATTTCATGGTTCGGCCTCGGGTTTCCGTCTTGACGGAAGTCGCGAACGATGAAAAGCGCCACATGGTCGCGCCGTGACGCGCGCTTGTTGAAGTAGACGCCGTAGAGTTGCGGCGCAGGCCCGATCCGGATGTTGCCCTCCTCGGCCAGTTCGCGCGTCAATGCTTCGAGAAGCGTCTCCCCCGTCTCCACGCCGCCGCCGGGCAGATGCCAGCCCTCCACATAGGAATGTTTGACCAGAAAAATCCGGCCGTTTCCGTCAATCACCATGGCACGGGCGCCCAATGTCGCCGCGCGCGAGAACCGCCAGTAGAAATGCATGCCCCGTCTGAGGAGAGGTTCGAAAAGGCGGCGCATGCGATCTAGACCCATGGACGAGTTCTCGGCTCTGGTATGTCGATCTTGTACCGAACGCGTCGTGCACAGGCCTTAAAAAGCGGGTTCTCAGTTTAGAACACTTCTAATATAAGAAACCATTGCTAGGCAGCCGAAGGGATCGTCCGTGAAACGTTTTGCCGACCTCACCGAACAGGAAGTTCTGGCGCTTGCGATCACCAATGAAGAAGAAGACAGCCGAATCTATCGCGGTTTCGCAGAAGGCCTGCGGGAGCAGTTTCCCGCCTCCGCCAAGGTATTCGATGAGATGGCGGAAGAGGAAGTGCACCATCGCACCATGCTGTTCGACCTTTACCGCAAGAAATTTGGCGACTACCTGCCGCTGATCCGACGCCAGGATGTGAAGGGCTTCCTGCAGCCGAAGCAGCCGCTGTGGCTGACGCGCCCACTTGGGCTTGAGGAAGTCCGGAAGTTTGCCGAAAACATGGAATTTCAGGCCGAGCGCTACTATCGCAAGGCAGCCGAAACGGCACGCGATGCCTCTGTACGACAATTGCTGATCGAACTCGCGGAAGCCGAGGCAGGCCACGAGAACCTCGCACATAAGCTCAGTCAGACGATCCTCACCAAGGGTGCCCGCGAGAAAGAAGACGAGACCGCACGACGAATGTTCGTGCTGCAATATGTGCAGCCCGGCCTGGCCGGCCTGATGGATGGATCCGTGTCGACGCTCGCGCCGCTGTTCGCGGCGGCCTTTGCCACTCACAACACATGGGAGACGTTTCTGGTCGGCATGGCCGCCTCGGTTGGTGCCGGAATCTCCATGGGCTTCGCCGAAGCGCTATCCGACGACGGATCGCTCACCGGGCGCGGCACGCCTTGGCTCCGTGGCACAGTGTGCGGACTGATGACCGCTATCGGCGGCCTCGGCCACACGTTGCCGTTTCTCATTCCCGACTTCTATATCGCGACTACGGTCTCGATCCTCGTGGTTGCCTTAGAATTGGCGGCAATCTCGTGGATCCGCACGCGGTTCATGGATACTCCATTCCTTCAGGCGGCATTCCAGGTCGTGGTCGGTGGTGTGCTTGTGTTCGTTGCGGGCATATTGATAGGAAGTTCGTAGTGCTATTTCTTCATCCATAAATGTTCTCGCTTGCGCATCTTTCCGACCCACATCTTGCGCCGCTGCCGACGCCAAGCTGGCGCGAGCTGATCGGCAAACGTGTGACCGGCTATATCAACTGGCAGCGAAAACGGCGCTTCATTCACGACGCGGAAAAGCTCGAGGCGATCGTCGCGGACCTCAAGGCGCAAGCGCCCGACCACATTGCGGTCACCGGCGATATCGCCAATATCGCTCTTGCGGCAGAGTTTCGGCGGGGTCGTAATTGGCTTGAGAGCCTGGGCTCCGCACGAGACGTCAGTCTCGTGCCCGGCAACCACGATATCTATGTGGGCGAAGCTGCCGCCTTTGCCGCCCGCCAATGGGGGCCATACATGCACGACGACGAAGGCGCCGGAGGTTTCCCTTATGTGCGCCGGCGCGGCAATGTCGTGCTGATCGGGCTCTCGACAGGTGTGCCGACCGCGCCCTTTCTGGCGACCGGATGGTTGGGCGCCAAGCAGCTTGCCGAACTTGCGGCGACGCTTAACCAGCTCAGCACCGAAAATTTCTTTCGCGTCGTTCTGATCCATCACCCGCCGGTAACCGAAGCGGCGCAGCACAAGCGACTGCTGGATGCGCACGTCCTTAAACGCGTGATTGCCGCGCACGGGGCGGACCTGCTGCTGCACGGGCACGACCATCTTCACATGATCAATTGGCTGGAAGGACCGAAGGGCACGCGCGTTCCGGCCGTCGGTGTCCCTTCGGCGTCGGCCAGGCCCGGCACGGACAAGGACCCCGCAGCGTACAATCTCTACCGCATTGGCGGCGAGCCCGCGGCCTGGCAATGCGAGCTCATATCGCGTGGCCTCGCCTCCTCCGGCGAGGTTGTGCAACAAAAGCGCTTCATGTTGTCAGGTTAGGAGTGAGGATTGCTGAGCATAGCTAGCGTAAACAATGCAGCTACACCAACGGCCAGCCCGTAGATGAAGACTCGGATGGTGTGCCAGCGGCGCCGGTTGCGCGCGCGTCGCAAAACCGACTGAGCAACGCCACGCCCTTCATCTTCGCTCAGTGCGCGCTCACGCTCGACCAGCCGGCGCGCGACATACCGGGTGATTGCCTCGACCATGGCGGGCACCTCGTAGGATTCCGCCAACACCGCGCGTCCGTAGCGCGTATCCTGCACGAAGCGGTATTGCCGCTTGTCGCGACCCATCTCGACATGGGCGACAACGTCAATCCAGAGCCTCGGCACATCGCCCTTGCTCACACCGCGATCGAACAGCTCCACGTCGCTGGGCACATCCTTGAATAAGGGATTGAGCGCTTCATTGAGCAATTCCAGCCGCGCGACGTCGGCGTCACGTAGGTCGACCACGACGCCGGAGCGCTCCGCCGCTTCGATACGCGCATCACGCACGGCATCCTTCAGCGGATTCAAGGGCTCCCCTGAATTCGAGTCGTCTTTCTGGCTTTCCCACATATCATCAATCTAGCAATGCCCTGCCCGCAGGCAAGGAATAAAGCATTGGTTTTCAAGAAGTTTAATGGAGTCGCTAGCGGGCGGGCGCCACGCCGTACTTCCGCGCCCAACCCAGGCCGTCCTCTGTTCGCCGGCGCGGCCGATATTCGGCGCCTATCCAGCCCTCGTACCCTAGTCTGTCCACGGCCTCGAACACAGCCGGATAGTTGATCTCGCCCTCATCCGGTTCGTGCCGTGATGGCACCGCCGCGCACTGCAAGTGTCCGATCAGAGGAAGAAATTTCTCGAGACGGTGGATCAAATCGCCGCCCACGATCTGCACATGGTAGAAATCGAACTGCATGCGGATATTGGGCTTTGCAGCTTTTTCGATGACAGCGGCAGCATGCTCGACGTGATTGAGAAAATAGTTCGGCCTGTCCCGGCCGTTGATCGGTTCGATCAGCAGCTTGATCTTTTTGGCGGCAGAAAGATCGGCAGCATGCACCAGATTGTCGATAAAGACGCGATCGGCGGTCGGACGCTGCTCGGGTGCGACCTTGCCGGCGAGGCAATGAATCGCGCTCGCGCCGATCGCGCTCGCATAGTCGAGCGCATGGGTGAACAGGGCCTGCCACTCCTTCTGCCGTCCCGGCATGGCGGCGAGGCCGAATTCGCCCTCGCGACCTGGCGGCGTATTGACGCCGAGAATGGTGAGTCGGTTTCTCTCGATGGCCGCTTTGACCGCATCGGCCGGTACATCGTAAGGAAACTGCAGCTCGATGGCTTTGAAGCCTGCGGCCGCAGCGGCATCGATTCTTTCGAGCAAGGGGCGTTCCGTGAAAAGATAGCCGAGATTGGCGGCAAAACGCGGCATTGGCACCCCTCGATGATCCCTTGCGCGTCGAAGCGCAGGCGTATTCATTAGCGCCGAGAGCCACACAAGACCATCCGGAAAATCGATGTCCACCAATACTGCTTTTCATATTGCCGTACTGCCGGGAGACGGCATCGGGCCCGAAGTCATGGCACCGACGCTCGAGATCCTGCGCCGGATCGAGGCAAGCACACCGAGCCTGGCATTCCGTTTCACCGAGGGCGCGGCCGGAGCGGGCCATTATAAAGAAACCGGCAAGTCGATGCCGGACTCGACCATCACGCTTTGCGAGGAAGCCGATGCCGTCCTGCTCGGTGCCTGCGGTTTGCCGAGCGTGCGCTATCCCGACAATACCGAGATCATGCCGCAGGTCGAACTGCGTTTCATTTTTGATCTCTATGCCGGTGTGCGACCGGCCCGTCTCATCCCTGGCGTACCGAGTCCGATCGTGGATGCACACGCGCGCGGCATCGATTTCATATTGATCAGAGAATCGACGGAAGGCCTGTTTGCATCCATGGGTAAAGGCGTCGTCACCAAGGACGAAGCGCGCGAGACGCTGGTGATTACCCGCAAGACGTCACAGCGCTTGTTCGACTTCTCGCTGAGGCTTGCCGAGCGGCGCAAGAAACGCGGCAAGCCGGGCCTGCTGACCTGTGTCGACAAGGCCAACGCGTTCAAGGCTTACGCCTATTTCCGCTCCATTTTCGATGAGCGTGCGAAAAATTTCCCGGGCGTAAAAACGGACCACGTGTACGTCGACGCCTGCGCCGCTCTGATGGTGCGCAGGCCCTGGGACTTCGATGTGATGGTGATGGAGAATATTTTCGGCGACATTCTCTCCGATCTGGCAGCCGGACTGATCGGCGGGCTTGGCATCGCCCCCTCGGCCGACATCGGAGACAAGCATGCCGTATTCCAGCCGTGCCACGGCACGGCGCCCGATATCACGGGTCAAGGCAAAGCCAATCCAACTGCGATGATCCTCTCTGCGGCCATGATGCTCGATTGGCTCGCTGACAAACACGATCATCAACCGGCGGCGGAGGCGGCCCAGCGCATCGAGAGCGCGGTCGACAAAGCTTATGCCGGCGGCATCAAGCCAATGGAGTATGGTGGCAAGGATGGGACCGCTGCCATCGCCAAGGCAGTGCTCGGCGCCTTGGGCTGAATCTACAGCCCGACGAATTCCTTGATTGCCGCGAGAAACTGATCGGGTTGTTCGAGCGGCGGACAATGGCCGCAACCGGGTAGCTCGGAGTATTTCGCACCCGGGATCTTCTCAACGATTTGTTTGTTGAGCGTCGGTGGCGTCGCCTGGTCGAACTCCCCGCACACAACAAGGGTCGGCACCTTCATATGATGCAGCATGGGCACAAGATCCGTTTCCTGCAGGATCTTGCACGCCGCCTGGAATGCCTTTGGATCGATCCCCATCAGGACCTTCTTGCGTTCCTCGATCTTCTCCGGATGCGCAGCGAGATAGGCTGGCGAGAACACCCGTTTCGCGGCGATCTCCGCGATGCTGCCCAGGCCGCCGTCAGCGACCTTTTGCGCCATGACCGCGAAAGCGTCACGTCCCTCCTGAGGAAATCCGGCTGCGGCATCGCTCACCACGAGCTTGGATATGCGCTCCGGATGGGCGAGCGCGAATGCCAGCGCGACGGTGCCTCCAAACCCATTTCCGATAAGCACCGAGTCTCTGGCTACACTGAACTCATCGAAGCCGTCTTCGATTACGGCAAGATAGGCATCCATCAACGCCAACATTGCCGGTTGCGATCTGTGGAAACCCGGCAGATTGAACAGCGTGACGCGATGCTTGGCCGCCAAATTCGGCAGCACCGGGTCAAATGCATGACGATCGGCCAGCAATGAATGCAACAAGACCAGATCCCGGCCCTCGCCCGTCCGCACTGCGGTGAGCGCACCGCGTCCGGCGCTTAACTGTTGCAGTTGCATTGCATATCCTCCCTTTGGCCCCTCTAATTCCGGGCCTGCATAAATTTATTTCCGTGGGCACCGGCCCGCCGAAACGACAAACTATAACGTGCGGGTCGCCTTGCTGTTCGCCCCGTGTAAGGTTGGAGGTAGGATAGCCGTACGACGCCACGGCGTGCGAAATCCGGAAACCGGATGCTTATAAACAGAATGTTCAGGGAGGACTACCTCATGTTGACGCCGACTCTGGCACGGGGGTCTCGCACCCTGTGTGCACTCTCAGCTGGTCTCGCGATGGTTGTGCTGAGCGGAGGCCTTGCCGCGGCTCAGACCTTCGGCTTTGCGACCATGCAGCCTGGCACACTCAACCACACGTCGGGAACGGCGGTTGCCAAGGTCCTGAAAGAAAAGGCCGGGTTGAATGTCGTGATACAGCCGACGGCCGGCGAGTCCGCGCTCATTCCTCTTGTGGGCCGCGGCGAGGCGGAGTTCGGTATCGCCAATATTTTCGAAGTGGAAGCGGCCAAAGCCGGCAGCCCAAATCTGCGCCTGATCGGTTCGTTGCACGCCTTGCGTGGCGCCTTTTGGGTGCGCAAAGACACAAATATGAAAACCATGGCTGACCTGAAAGGAAAGAGGGTCGGCATGGGCTATTCCGCTATGCGGACCATCGATCCGATGGTTAAAGCGATCCTGGCGACCGGCGGGCTGACCGAAAAGGACGTAACGCCGGTGCTGATACCAAACGTGATCCGTGGTGCGGACGATTTCACATCGGGCGCGGCCGATATGTTTTTCTTCGCGTTCGGAGCGCCGAAGGTGCGTGAAGTAGATGCAACTGTCGGCGGCATTCGCGCGCTCGAAATTCCGGAAAGCGGAATGGCCGCCGCCAAGAAAATCCTGCCCGAAGGCTATCTGACACAGGCTGTTCCAAACCCGTTCTTTGTCGGTGTCGAGAAGCCGATGAACGTTTATACCTGGGACAACATGATTTTTACGAACGCGAAGGTCAGCGACGACGCAGTCTACAAATTCATCGACACGCTCGAAAACAACAAGGCTGATTTGGTCGCAATTCAGCCAGCCCTGCGGGAATTCTCGGCGGCCGCGCTCTATAAGAGCTACGGTATTCCCTATCATCCTGGCGCCTTGAAATACTTCAAGGACCACAACATCCAGGCCAAGGCTCTTCAGTGAGTGAAGAGCGGATCATTCCCGATGCGGCGGAATTTGCCTCCACCGCATCGAAGGCCACTGTTCTCTGGACGAATGTTTTGCAGTCGCTACTCGTGGCAGCGGTGGTGCTGTGGGTGCTCGACATTCCGCGCCAGGTCTTCAACGTATCCTTCTACACCGAACAGTTGCTGACGATTTGCCTCGGCCTGACGCTGGCACTGGCGTACATCGCGGACACGTCCCGGCGCCGCCACTGGAGCGACTGGGTCGCCATGGCGCTGTCTCTCGGACTGTGCGGCTACATCGCCGCGCGCTATGCGACGCTTACCGACGAAGCGGCATTGATCCCGTTGAGCGGCCTGATCGTCAGCGCCTTGCTCATCGTGCTGATCATGGAAGCAAGCCGCCGCACCAACGGTTGGGGCTTTGTGGGTATGATCGCCGCAATGGCTGTCTACGTTTATATCAGCCCGCATCTCCCCGGAGATTTTCAGACCCGTTATGTCTCGCCGGAGCGGATGACGGTCTATCTCGGCCTCGATATCAACGGCGCGATCGGCTCGATCCTGCAAGTCGCGGTCATGGTGGTGATCCCATTCACGATTCTCGGCCAGGTGCTCGCACGCACCGGCGGTGCGGACTTTTTCGCCGATATTTCGATGGCAGCCATGGGCCGCTTTCGCGGCGGCGCCGCCAAAATCGCCGTTATTGGATCGGCGCTGTTCGGCATGATTTCCGGCAGCGCAGTGAGCAACGTACTCGCTGTGGGCACCGTGACCATACCGACCATGGTGAGATCCGGATTTACGGCCTATCGCGCGGCGGCGATCGAGTCGGTCGGTTCAACTGGCGGGCAATTGATGCCGCCGGTGATGGGTGCCGCCGCCTTCATCATGGCGGAATTTCTGCAGGTGCCCTACGGCGCGGTTTGCATCGCGGCGGCCATACCGGCAGTACTGTACTACGCCTGCCTGTTCTTCCACGTCGACCTCGAGGCCGCCAAACACAAGATCGGCGCAGCACAGATCGCCGACGCGCCAAGAGTTTCCGAGGTGCTCAAATCCGGCTGGTATTTTCTGGTGCCGATCGTTTTCCTGGTTTTCGCGCTGATGTATCCGGACGTAACTCGCCTCACGCCCGAGAAGGCAGCCATCGTCTCGACCGGGATATTGATAGTGCTCGCGATGATCTTCGGTTATCGCGGCCGGCGGCTCGGCCTGATCGATATATTGAAGGCAATCATGGAAACCGGCCGCGTATCGCTCGATATCATTCTGATCGGTGCGGCTGCCGGTATCATGGTCGGCATCATGAGCATTTCCGGGTTGGCCTTCAGCATGACGATCCAGCTGTTGGCGCTGGCGGGCGGCAACGTGTTCTTGCTGTTACTCCTGATCGCCGTCCTGGCCTTTGTACTCGGCATCGGCTTGCCGACGGTGAGCGTCTACATCCTTACCGCGACGTTGCTGGCGCCGGCGTTGGTCAAACTTGGCGTCACGCCGATGGCCGCGCACATGTTCGTCATGTACAACGGCATTCTTTCGATGATCACGCCGCCCGTCGCATTCGCTGCCTATGCCGCGGCCAATATCGCGCGGACCGACGGCTGGACGACTGGCTGGATCGCCTGCGTGGTCGGCTGGAGCACATTCATACTGCCGTTCCTGTTCGTGCTGACGCCGGGCTTGCTGATGGACGGGAGTTGGACCGAGATTGTGCTCAATTTCGCGCGTGTAATATTCGGAATCTGGATCGGCACAATGGCCGCGGTCGGTTTTGCTCTGGCACCGCTTGGGCGGATGGGACGGTTACTTTACGCCGTGGTCTCGCTCGCGGTGGTGTTGCCGCCGGAAATTTTCAAGGGTGCAGTTTTGATCAATGCGGCGGGCATCGCCGCTGCAGTTGCCTTGCTGGCACTCGATCGGTACCGCCGCAAACAGCGCAAGTCAGTGGAACTACCGGCGACCCCCTACTAGGCGAGATCAATTGCCCTCGCGCCAGATGCCGAGCGCTTCCTGTGCCGGCCGATCGGAAATCGAGAACAGCACCGCGTCGCCACCTGTGACGGTGTGCGAGTAGCGCTTCCATGGCGGCACGACGAACACATCGTTGACACCCCATTCGAAGGGTTTGCCATCGATCGTCGTAGTGCCCTGGCCTTCCGCCACAGCGAATATGGTGCCGTCGGTCGAGCGGTACGGTTCGCCCTTGAAACCCTTCGGCAGCAGCGCGAGATTCGCGCCCATAGTGGGCAGCACGGGTCCGCCGTTGATCGGATTGGCATAACGCACGCGTACGCCGTGATGCTTGTCGATGTCGCCCGTCGATTTCAGTCGCTCCAGGACGGGCCGCATTCTTGCATAAGGATAATTGATCACCGGCGAACGGTTGAGGTGGATGGGCGCGCCGTCCGGAAGCACACCGGTAGCGTAACGCGCGAATGAATCACCATCCTGGTGGTTGACGTTCTGCATCTTCTCGTCGAAGTGCGAGGCGAACGACGCCTGGAAATGGTTGACCGTCGGCATGTCGAGCACGTCGAGCCACATCACAGATCGGAGGAGC